>Ga0179591_1336938_pt1 | contig 16093 bp, 15 predicted proteins | sample CZOMad2_1_08_16f_FD_182891 | JGI IMG/M metagenome (GOLD analysis project Ga0179591, IMG submission 182891) | Vadose zone soil fungal communities from Angelo Coast Range Reserve, California, USA - CZOMad2_1_08_16fungal (PacBio error correction) | ecosystem: Environmental > Terrestrial > Soil >...
TCCGATAGTTGATCCGGGAATAAATCCATTGCGGGACGAGGGGAACTTTGGACACGGGGAAAAAAACGCACATAACGGCGCTGGATCGATGAGCAAAGGGAAGGGGGAGGTAACTTGCCGACTGATCTTCGTCGATAAGGTTCCAACGGGGGTTCCGATAGAAGGAAAGCCGCGAGATCTCAAAAGGATGACCTCTCACGAGAGGGGAAGGAAGTCGGAGGATGAGGAGATGATCGAGCGGAGATCTTGAGTATTTCACGAGATCATGAGAAGGCAGGAGTTCAGCCGGATAGGGATAAAAAGTCATGATCGTAAGAGTGCCGGAGAGAGGCGCTCCTAAATATCATGAAAGGTGAGTCGCCGAGTGTCCGCTTTTGAGGTCGAGGCCAAGGTTGCAAAGGGATATTCGTGCCCGTCGAAAAGCAGAAAAACTCAGGAGGTAGGGCTCGCAAAACCACAAACGCCTTGACGGATCTACTCAATCATGACCCGCAGAAGATCGCTTTGGGGGGGGGAGGCGGGGGGGGAATGACAACGGCGCAAAGAGAGTGGCCGGAGTACTCACTCGAACCTAGACACCGAGATCTGGCATTGGCGTGAGGAGTTCCGCGCGTTTTCAAAAAAAGAGTCAGCCAGGAAATGGGTGCCTTAAGCGATGATCCCCCGAAAAAAGGGGGAAAGGGCACTTAGAAAGGCCGTAAAATGAGCCAGAAAGTCGGCTTCGCAAATGAGGTATATCTCCTTATGAAGCATTTGCGATTGGAAAAAGGATCCCAGGGAAGCCCTGGATTAGGAGGGGATCGAGGCGAAGTTCTTCAGAGACCTTTGGATGCACCATGAGGAGCCTATGTGAGAGAAAAAAAGAGCTGAGGGGGGGGGGCCGAGGGATCAATAAGGCCGGAGGCGGTCGCGAAGGGTATCAGGCGCCGAAGTCTCGGGGAGGGGGTTAAGTATCCAGGAGTCACCTGAGGCCTCAGATGAGGCAGATGTCCTGAGGGGCTTGCAGAAAATCCTGCAAAAAAAAGAAAATAGATGGTAGGGGGGAGAGAACCAATTCCTTCGACTGATGGACCATAGAGGCGACTGCGGAATTCGCGGACGAGGGTGCGGCCGGGGGAAGATCAAGGCGTATCTTTTGTGCTCGTTCTGAATGGGAAAAAACATTCACCTGAGGGGGGCTTTCGCAGAAAAAAGAAGGAACTACGGGGGAGATAGAAGTGTCTGCATCTGGGAGCCGGATTGGTCCTTCAGGGATTTTCAGAGGTCTAAGTTGTTTAATAGAAAACTCAGAGTCAGGACCTAAAAAAAAAGCGCCGAAGAAGAGAAAAAGTCGAGGGTCAGTGGGAGGAAGAGGGGATCTTTGCAAACACGGCAGGGGCAAAGGTGTGAGGGACGAGACTTAGAGAAAGGGAGAACGAGGCGAGGTTCTCCTGCGGAAATCGATCGCCGTGTGGCGGGGTCCTTTCGAAATTTTCAATTCATGGAGAAGATAAGGGGAATCTTCTTTTGGGGGGGGGCACGTTCTTCTGAAAAGGGTCTCAGGGTCCGCGTCCACGCGCACGGAAGAAGGGAGGAGGCGCTGGGGAAAAGTCTCAGAAGAGGAACCGCCACTTCTTTGAAGAATCACCCAGGTCTTGGGGAGAGAGAGGTTCCTCAAATATGTCCGGGAAATCCCCCTGTGGGCAATCCTAGAGAGGGCCGGGCTATCACTGATCATAAACAGGTGACTCCGCAGGAGACAAGATACTGCTTCTTAGAAAACAACCGAAGAGGGGTTGCCGGGTGAAGGCTCGATCGGTGCCGGGGCAAGGCGCGGACACCGTGATCACGACATGAAAACAACGATTCGTTCGCTCGGGGGAAAAAGCGCCGGACCCTGAACGAAGTAAAGCAGGCGCAAGAGTCTCAACAACAAAAAACGGGGGGGAGTAGGGGCCGGGACGGTACGAATGGTAAGGGTTCTCTGCGCCGCAGGGGGGGGAGAAGGGGGGGAAAAGGTCGACGAGAGATCGTTGTGAATTCATGTATCAAAGTGTTTGAGCAGAAGAAGAAAACGTGCCACCATATCGAGCTAATGCGGGGGCAAACAGTCGGCTTAATGGGGACGGTAAGAATCAGGTGCGTTTGTCGCCTTCGGGGCCGGGGGAGGGAAGCCGGCGGGTATAGATTGCAGGGGGGGGGAGGTATCCGATCCCTTTCTTTTCTGGGGGGGGGGGGGCCAAAATGGGTGGGGGGGGGGGGCGGAAGGAGACCTGGTGGGGGGGAAGACGTGGCGGGTAAAAGCCTGCACAGGAGGATAAAAGTAAGGCAAATCCGGACTCTCAGATGACCTTTAGGGTTACTGGTCAGTCAATAATTTCTAGAGTGCGACTCTTAACCTCCCGCAAGAGCCGAAATAGGTTAGTCCCGCAGTTGAAAAGGAGGAGGGGAAGTCACCGCGGAGGGGGAGAAAAAAAAATGCTACCCGACAGTATCGATTCTAGGGAAGGGGGGAGAGGAGTAGAAGCTCGAAAACAACACTTCACCAAGGCCCTGGGGGGCCCTATTTTTTTCAGAAGTCCACCAAGAGAGGCGCGAGTCAGGCGGCGAATGCTGGCAGGACGCATTTCCGTATCTAGGGAGAAACTTCCGGGGCTGAAAAGAGGAAAATCCAGAATGGGGAACTTCGCGGCAAAGGGGGGGACCTTCTATCCCAGTCAGGTATGAATTTCAGCACAGATGGCTTCTCAAAAAAAACTCCGTTTACGGGGACTCAAAAGCATTAACGATCCCCGATATCCTCGTGGGGGACAGATTCGGGAAAGGGCACAAGTCGACAAAGGGAAAACGCCATTCGGAGCCGATGTTCCTCAGGAGAAAGGGGATTTTTAGGGGGGAACAGGCTACTAGAAGGGGTAAAGTCGGGGGGTTTAGATTCTTCGATGAAGACTATTGCTCATGTGAAAGCCGAGCTACTTTTCAAAAGGGAATAGCCTGGGAAAGAATATAGAGGGTGCCTGCAAAAAGGAGCTCGGACAAGGCACAGGGGGACTCGAAAAGGATCTGCTTGAAGGGGGTCCAAGGGGCCGAGAGAAAGGCCAGGTTCTGTCCTTAAGCATGGGGATAGAGAAAAAACGCCATTCTTAAGGGATTTCATCAGGACACAAAAAAAAAAAGGGGCAAAAAGGATAAACGAGAGAAGCGCGGATTGAGATGGAGCCGGCATGGGAGGAAGACGACGTGCCACCGTAGTCGTGGGCTAGCCGATGGAACCCCACCCGGACTCCTGAGGGAATCTGGAAAGGGCGGCAGAAAGCACAAAAGATGCCGCCCAAGCTCACCGATAAAGAGTGAGGTCGTGCAGAGAGAAGGCCAAAAGGAAAGTTCGTCGTCAGAAATGTCGCCGAGAAAACATCCAACTAGATCTCGGTTGCGGGTCGGAAGCGTCGAGGCAAAAGGCGTGTGGGGGGGGGTGGGGGGAAAAAGCCGCAGCCCGGCATGAAAGGCGGTTTCGGTCGGGCCCGTGCACTAAAAACCGCAGGAAAGAGATCAAAGCGGGAAAATCCTAGGTCGAGGCCAAGACGGCATGCGAGAGAGAGGGGCAAATCTCGGGGAGAGAAGGAAACTGAAGCTAGTTGCCGGGAAGCGCGATCGGCAGAGTCGTTAAAAAAAGAAATCGATAAAGGGTGAACAGGACCCGCGGCTTGCCTCTCTTGAAATCACGTAGGGGAGAGAGGGGGGATAGGAAAAGGCGTTCCCTTCGCAGGACATCATTCTTTCAGGGGGAAAGGATAGCCCTAATCAAGGGTCGAGACTCCGGCTGAAGTTTTTCAAACTATTGCGACTTTCTCTACGTACAAGGGGAGGTGAATAACGGGAAAAAGGTGCTAAGGCCCGTTACCCGATCAGGGGGGGGGCAATCTCTCAAAAAACAAAAGGGGGGGAAAAGAAAAAAGAAAAGATCGAGTCAGACGTCCATACCTTCAGGATGACGTTGCCTTAAAGTCATCACTCAGTTAGAGGAAGCCCGAAGGGCAAACCGGGGAGCTTTCTCGGTATTATGCTCATCTTTCAAGGGGAACCCTCCGGGGATTAGGAAGAGGTCGTCAAGCCGAAAAACCTGCAGAGCGAGATCTCTCGAAAAAAGGGCGCATCAATCGGAGGGACGAATCACCTTATGATGGATCGCGGGTCGTCGTAGCGGGGGGAGGGACCACTAATTTCCTCAGAAAAAGAGAGGGCTCTTCAAAAAAATTCATGAGAGACTAGTGCAGATCTCGGGCCGCCCCGATTGGCGACAGACGTTCGAGGCCTCGAAAGGATTTTTCCCAAAGGGGAGGTCGATTACAGGGTGAAGCGCCGCGAACAGAAAGAAATGTCCGGTGCGCGCTGGGACGCGAAAAAAAAAAAGAGAAAGAGTAAAAAAAAAAAAAAAAAAAAGAAAAAAAAAAAAAAGAAAAAAAAAAAAAAAGAAAAAAAGGGGAAAAGAAAAAAAAAAAAAAACAACCAAAAAACAAAAAAAAGAAAAAAAAAAAGAATGAAAAAAAACACAAAAAAGAGAACAAGGCCCCCAAAAAAAAAAAAGGGGGTCAAAGACCAAGACACCAAAACACAAACCACCCAGACATAACGGACCAACAAAGACCAAAAAAAGAACCCAGAGAAAGACACCAAAAGGAAAAACCTTCAAAAAAAAGGGGCCTGGTAACTCTTCAAAAGCATTCCTATCGGGATGGTTTCATTTCAGACTTTTCCTCGGGGAAAATGAGATCGAGGGAACGGTTCCTAGCAGAGGGGGGTATCTACCTCAATCCCTAGGATCTGTTAGATGCGTCTATTCGGGGTATTCTCTCTCTCGGGTGATAGAAATGGGTGAGAAGGGATTAGCCCCCCGACGGGTGGGGGGGCCTTCGAGCGGGGGGGCATGAAGCAGTAGGGAACCGTAGTCCAAGTCCGCTTAGTAAAGTATGCCGTATTTAAAGACGGGGGAGATTCTCTCGAAAACATGGCCGAAGGGCAAGACCCTGGTACGGGCCTGCGGGATCTGTGCAAGCCATTCAAACGTGCACCGAAAGAAGAAGATTTCGAGCCAATCGGGGATTGGGGAAAGCTTCAGCTCAAGGGGGAACGAGGCGGTCTCAGCCTATAAGGAGAGAAAGGATCGTGAGGGCCTAGCCGAATAGTGTTCCGAAGAAGGCGGGGCAGAAAAACTCAAAATAAGTCAAGTGGCCCATAGGGAGGAAGAGACCAATCCAGAGGGAATCAGCAAGGGAAAGATCATGTCGCGGGTCGACTCAGGGGTTCTTCAAGAAGAGTAAAAGAGGAATTCGTCTCGAAATGGTGAAGACTGCACCGGCGAGGGTGTGCGCAGAACCATCTGTCTGCCGACAATTTGTCAGGATAGAAATCAGGGAAGCCAGATAGATGTTCACGCTTAGTGTGGAGTCAGACGATATCCGGCCGTCGCCACGAAAGCACCATCTCGCCGAAGATCGCGGGGAAGAGGAGGGAGCTGATCTGGAACCAAGACGATGAAGGAGGGGCAGGGTGTGCATCTCTCCTAGGCAAGGACGCGCATAAAGACTCGCGTAACCCGGAAGGGAGGGGGATCTAAGAGAGGGGGGAAGGAGGGGCTTTCAAAGTGGAGAAGAGCTCTGCGATAAGTCGAGGTTCCTAGCGTCTTCAAGTAGCCCTTATCTCTCCGTTAGGGAGGGCGTCTCCACTCAGGTCGAGGTCGGCGACGGGGAAGAGAGGGAAACGCCCAAATCTTGTGTAAAATCCCTCCAGGTATTGAAAGACAATTTCCTAGAAGAAGGGTACCCAGGAAAATCCCCCTGTTCGTCAATTTAGACGGGCCTGCTAGGAAAGCATCATAACAGGCACATGAAAGCAGAAAGGGAAGGAAATCCTTGGAACGTCCCACCAACACTAATTTGTTGACAACGAAGTCGAGGATCGAGCGAACGGTTGCAAAAGCGACAAAACTTGATTCCAGCCGAAGCCAAAAAGAGAGAGGGAAACGGTCCCAAAAAAAATGCGACAGTACCGGCAGGGGGATGCAAGTGCATCTCTCAACAACAAACCGGATGATTAAAAGATATATATTCAGGGGAAAGCGGGGGCGGTACGGTCTAAGGGGAAGAAAACGGCTAAAGGGACAAAATATCTTGGCGGAGAGGGGAGGGCAAAGCGGGTTTCGCCTCGCAACAACGTCCTCACCAGATAGGGGATCTCGACTTTCGTAAAAAAAAAAAGAAAAGGTCTTCTCTACGTGGGGGGGGGGTTGACTTGAAGAAATCTGGGAGAGGAAGTTTTTTGGAGAGCTGGAAGAAAAGACCTCACGTATAGATTGACTAACAGTGTTTGAGAATGTTATCATGACCTAGGACCTTTGTTCCCGAAGGGGAAAATTTTCTTAGAGGGGGGGGTAAAAGGAAAGGGGGGGTGCCACTGCGACCTCTCGGGGGAACATCGAGAACCACTTCGCCGTGGACGCGCTCGAAACTAATTTCTAGGAAAAACCTTAGGGGAATAAAAGGCAACAAGAGCAAGATCTTCGACCGAGGAGGAGAAAATACTCCGTCACCGGGCGGTCGATGAAACCCTCAAGGAGGAACCTGAATCCTCTATCTATGGGCTCCTGGGAAAGAGGGGGATAAGCGCCCTCCCAAAAAAAAAGCTAGCTTTGGGAGTCAAACCGACAGGCCAGACCAAAAGAATCATCCAGGAGGCTAGATGAGGAAAAATGCAAGAAGAACGACTTCCACAACTTAAGCTGAACAATCCCGAGGACAACATCTTCTCGCAGGAGTAAGAACCTTCTAAATGATGCCGTCAAAAAAATGTGGCGCACGGCAAAAGGGCCTGTGCAGGTGCGCATCCAAGGACCGGAAGAACGCCAGGAGAAAAACTCGTGATCCGGAAAGGGAGCACCTACCGGGAGAGCGGAATAGGACGATTTCAAATAAGGCTAAAAAGGTGTTGATCGAACCAGGCAGCATATGGGAAGAATGGGGGAAAGTCTGGGAAAAAGGGAAAAAAACCGCGCAGTCGGCATAGGGGGAAGAAGCTCAGGTTACCCGGGAAGAAATCTACGTCACCTTCACAGCCGACAGAAGAGGTAATTCGAGGAAAGGAAAGGGGGCTCAGGAAGGGAAAAGGAAGCATCGGCCATGCACGAGTGAGCCTATCCTCGGCTGCGGATGGTAAAAGGTGAGGAGAATTGGGGAAACCGAGGAGCGCCGTCGGGGGATCGAGCGCATCGGGCCGCTTAGAGACCGATCCCGGATCTAAGGGTCTACTGAGCTTATAAATGGCTCGGCATAGGATTCGCAGGGTAAGTGCAAGAAGTCGTTCGGGGACAGCCGATGAATTGTCAAAAGGGAAAAAAAGCTGGAGAAGGAGACGGACCCCCCAGCTCGCAGCAATAACCGATCTCGGGCTTTTTGGGGCTATGTCATCTGATAATCCGGTCCAAGTCGAGAAGAAGGGAGGGGGTGGGAGTCGATGTGAGGAAGCAGCCAAAAAGCCGATCGAACTTCTTGTCTGGAAGGCAGATACCGAAGGGGGTGGAGGGGTTAAGAAACGCGCGCAAAGTCATATGGCGGGGGTCGCGGCGCACGCAAAGCACAAAGGAAGCGTGAAACGAAGAGGAGGAGTCCTCAGACTGCATGAGATTCTCTGCTGGAGATGAACTCGGGAAAGATCATGACTCAGACGAGTTGCAAGGGGGTGACTCAGGATCTGAGGCGTGAGGCAAGCTCGACGACCGGATCATCGATCAAGGGGGCGCAGGACCGAGTGAAAAAGATTTGCCCTACGGCTTAAGGGGAAACGATCTCGCGGAGGGAAGGTATCTTCACGTTTAACCCTTCAGCGCACGAAGAATCATCTTTCATGGCAAGGTCCCGCCAGTGGGCGGCCCAGCAGAGAAACCTGTTGGCCCCTTCAAGATATTAAGGGGGAATTTCTTGACTATCGCCTCAATGGCTGGAAGAACCGCGATTACCAAGAAGCAAATCTACTCAAAAACGGAGGGGAGAACGATAAAGAGGACAGCCGTGCTGCATCCAGGGCTTGCTCGGGGGGCGTTAAAGAAGGGAGCGCAAGGGGTCAAAAGTCGCGACGCGGGAATAGATGCGCCGCTGGATCAACTTGTCGGTTAACGGACCGGAAACTAGTACGAAAAATTCTTCATGAGGAAAAAACTGGCCGGGATCTCGCGAAGAAAAAGGCCAACGCCGACAAGACGTCGTCTGTCTCTGCGTAAAAGGGCAAAGATCAGGGGGGGCGGGTTTTTGCGTTAGTTCAAAGCAGCTGCCGTGGAGAGGTGTGATGAAGGGTCATGAGCGGTAAAGGCCGAGCTCGCGCGGAGGTGCATATAAGGCATTTCCTAGAACCAGGGTTTTCCCAAGAAGGGGGAGAGTTCTCTGGGCGGTATTCTTCACCCGGCGCCGCACACCCCTTCAGGGGAGGCGCGGAGCCCAAACAAAGCTCACGACATTGCCCAGGGCGACGGGCAGCACTATGAAGGGAGGCGTTGATGCTGGTGTCCTCGGAGGGCAATCCGAAGAACGGAGAATGGCCGGAAATCGATGCCTCGCGCAATCCACCAGGAAATCGTTTAGAAGGGAGTCTATGTCTGGGGGGGGCAACGGGACGCCTTTTCCAAAAGAAAGGGTTAAAAGATCCCCGAAGACGAAAGGGGGGGGGAAGGAGGGGTGTGGGGTGGTGGGGGGTTTTTGGTTTTTGGGGGGTTGTTGGGAGAGGGTTTTGGGGGGGGGTGGGGGGGGGTGGGGGGGGGGGGGTGGGTTGGGTTGGGGGGGAGTTTGCTGCCTGAGGAGCCTCCTTTGGCCCTCGGAGAATCCGAGGGCTCCATTGCGGGGAGAACTTTATGGATTTCAGAAAGGGCGCTTCTCAAAAAACGGGAGGGAGGGAAGAAATCGAGGAGCCGCATTCTGCAGCCCCGGTTTTATGCACCCATCCCTCAGCCGAAAGGGTTCGAGCCAATCGGGGAAGTTGCCAGAAGGGGGGGGCCGGAGAAAAGGGAGTATCGAACGGAAAGATGCGGTGAAGGGGGAAGCTTGAAGGAACCTGAGGGAGCAGATCGTCTATGCGGAAGAAGGGGCATAAATCCCGAAGGTCAACCAATGGGTAGCCTGGTCGAAAAATAAAAATCCTTCGAACTGGGAACATCCGGAAAGGGGATTAGGTCAGAAAATCGGTTGCGCACAAGGGCCAGATAAGGCGGAGAGGGTTCTCGTTCTGAGGGGTTTGCGCACCTTCACAAGGTGTTCGTAAAAAAAGGGCCCCAAACAAGCCTCCTTGGGGAAGGCAGTAGGGTCCTGCACTGGCGCGCCGAGGTCCTTCAGGAAGGTCATCGCTTCGAATTTGGGGGGGAAGGGCAATCAAAAAAAGAGGAGAAAAAAAGCGCCGAAGAGAGGAGGGGATCTCCGCGGATGGTGTCTGAGGGTGATCTGCCCAAAGCCTCGGAAAACGGGAGTCGAGCAAAGATGCGGCGAAGATCCGGCGTCCCTAGTCCCATTGGTTCTCTATCGGGGAGGGGGGAGGGGGAGGGTCTTTCTCAGTGGAAGAAAGAAAGAGGTGAGTCCTAAGCTCGGAGAAAGACGTTGGGAGGAGAAGGCCGAGATGTTCATAAAAGTATACTCGCCCTTCGAGGCGCGTCCACAGCACTTTCTCGAGACGCTCGGAGGACTGGTCTCCCGTCTCGGTAAAAAAAAAAAAATGCTTTGAAAAGGGGAAAATCACGAACGCAAAAAGGAACCAAAAGAGGAGGTCGTATACCCGGCAATACAATTTTCGTCAAATACGGAGGCAGGGCGATTCAGAGGCAATCATAAACAAAAGGAGACGGAGGGCCGAAAAAAGGCTTAACTAGAACAGGAAAAGGCAGACGGGGTTTTGCAAGGGTGGGCAGAGGATCAGCGAGAGAGATGGTGCCGTTTGGGCGGCAAAAAGGAACGCCTTGAGAAGCAAAGATGAAGGGGGGCGGCGAAGGGAGGGAACCATTTCGGAACTCACGCCTGTCGCCGAGAGATATCACCAACAGAGGGAAGGATTAAAAGAGGAAAAAAACTGTTTACGGGCGGTAAAAAAATAAAATGCGACGATCTCTTTGGCGAAGGGGATCACTCTGTTGAAAAAAAACCGGCAACCGTCCCCCAGAGGAAAGAAAAAGGGAAAGTTCACAAAGGGCTTCGAAACGAAAAGTGGGTTGGACGGTAAGAAGTCGGATGTCTTGTCTCCGGGGCCCGATAAGAGCCTTTTTATTAGGCTGGAAAGAATATCAAAAAGGGGACGAAAAGGTCCGGACCTCCCCTTTCTTGGACCTTTTGCGGAAATGGCGGGATGGAAGACCTTTTTTCTTGAGAAAAGAAGTGGCGGGGGAGCTGCCGATACGGGGGAAAAGAGCCTACGCAAGAAAATTTTGGACGAACAAGAAGGGCGAGAGCAATAAAGGGCTTGATGAAGAGATCAGGGGCAACTCGACAAAAGACGAGGCTTCAATAGCGGAAAAACAGCAGTTGAGAAAGTTTGAAAAAAAAAGGCGAGTCGAGCGCAGGCGACCCGCAGTGACTCCGCGAAAAGATTGCGAGAAGGGAAAATCTGCATAAGAAGCACCAGAAAGAAAGCAAGGGGCAAGATTCCACCAGATCAGAAAAAAATCTACGAGGATCTCGAAAAATGATCTAGAGGGGGCGTGCGACTAGTATCGAAACGCTTAAAACAACTTCGAAGTCGCACTGTAACATCCCGAAAGGGGAATCAGGCGCGAAAAAAGCACAAAGTATCTGCGGACAAAGGATTAAAGATGTTGGCTGCGCAAAAATCGCAGAGGGGGGGGGGGCGCAGAAGGAGCGAGCCAGAGATCCGCGTGAATGCCCTTCCAAGTGAAGAACGACATGACAGGAATTCAGGACGATGTTCCAATCATGCGGAGGATTGGTGGGAGAAAAAGAAAAAGCGGGGGGAGTTCCAAGGACAAGGATTGAGGAAGCGCCTTCGCTGCAAGCGGTCCGATCGGAGGAGAGGTTCCACGAAGTCCAAAGGGGGAAAAAAATTCGGAGGGGATAGGGAATGCTTGCGAATGCCCCCTACCGGCGACTGAAAGCTCGGCCAAGTCAAGTGGGGGGCTTTAGGGGGAAAAGGGGAGGCATCCCAGGTGATGAGAATGGCTGCCCTACGAAAAATTAAGGAGGAGGTGGGCCGCCTGATGGACATTTGGATCGAGCAGTCCGCCAATTCTTAATAAACGCAGAGGGCTACGGCTAACGAGGAACAGGTGCGCTGTCGTCCGGCATTGAGGGAAGTTCATGCCTCTCGGGAAGAACTTAAGGTGGGAGTGAGTTCAACAACCTTTCCTGGCGAGACACATGAAACGGGGGGCTCGGAAGCCCCCTCCAAAACGAAAATCAGATAGGGAGAGGGGGAATCAGGGTCCGACAGTCTCTGCTGGGGACCGTTTCTGTCCGTCAGGGAAAAAAGATCATACTCCCAACGTCATGCCTCTCGCCTGGGGTCTTCCTCTTCGGAATACCTGCCCTTGGGAATGGTTGCAGTGTTTGGGCGCGCCACTCGGACGCACCGGAAAAGGAAGGGCGGGGAGAAAACTGGAACAGAGGCCCCTTCACCTGGACCTAGAAATCAAATCTTGAACGAGGGGAGGACCTCGGGCTGGGATGCGCTGATATCTTATGGGCTGGGGAACCTAGGGCTGCAAGAGAAGGATGTGGACGTATTACTCTCAGGTCCTGTATTCTGAGTTCCCTGCCGGGGGAAAATCTCGAGAGGCTACAGAGAAAGGTTCATCCCTTTTTGAGCATTGCCTTCCCGGGGGAGAGGCCTATGAGTTACGTATACCGCTCGCGATCCTTCGGAAAAGGGTAGCGTCCTGTGAAACGAACTCCCGTCTCCTCGAGACATTCGGGCAAGTTCATAGCCCGAGTCAAGTGGCGCCTCGATACCAGCTCCTCGGCGGGGCCTAGTCTCCAGGGGGTCTCCGATTCAATGGCTTTGGAAAGGAACCGGGGGGGATTCAAAATTCTGAGCAGAGTCGTTCATCTCGCAAAACAAAAGCATTAGTTAATGAGGAAAAAAGAAAAAGATAGGAGAAGGTCAAAGGTGTCCTTCAGCACGTTCGGGGATCTTGCCTTGGAAGTGAAAGTCCCTGGGGGATCCCTAGGTGCAGCACCGGGAGGGAGGGAGTCTGTGGTCGGTACGGATCTGGAGATTGAACTTAGAAGATCGGATGGGAAGAGGATAAGGGCTGGGAAGCTATAAAGGGCCTCCGGGATGCTCGCACCTCGAGGCCGGGGGGGAGGAGGGGCTCATTGGATCACCTTCTCGAGATCTCGTAGTCTCTTGCCGGGTATTTCAAAGGAAAGGGCACATTCCGATCGGCCGAAAAAGGAAACACAAGATGATGCCGGTCGATCGGCCCATTCCGGGGGATAAGATCTCAGGAAGGGCTGGACTATGAGCAGCATCTTATTTTCCCGGTTTATTTGAGTAATTTTGAGAGGGAAATTCCTCCAACACGCAAAAAAGCCTTTTTCCGACTTTTTAGGGCCTCCAAAGCTGAAGAAGGGGGGTTTCTCAGGACCGCTCATTATCGTCGGAAGTTTTGATTCTGCGTTGAAGAAAAGGACGTCCGAAAGAAAAGATCCTCAGAGCCGTTCCTCCTCTATTCACTGACCTCAAAGTTTAGTAGGGTGATCTTGGAGAGGGTTGCTGAGGCTGTTTTCCATATTCTTCAGAATTAAAGGGGGAATTCATCTGCTGGCCCCCCGAAGACGGATGTCACTTGAGCGGGGGGGACAAGTAAATGAAAAAGGAGGGACTCGTCGTAATAGTGAAGGGACCGTTTCATCGGGAAATGCTCTCTAGGGAGAGGGGGAAATCAAAAAGGTTCCGGGAGATATGCCGAGGGATGGCATCACAGGGATGCAACGAAAAGCCGGGATTTCGAAACCAACGTGGCAATTTCCAGGATTCAAGAAACTTGCCGTAGGCGGTTCGAAAAGGGGGGAAGAGGACTTCCGCCTAAGGGGGGGAAATGGGAAGGGAAGGCCTGAGCCTCAGGAAAGAAAAAAAAAAAAAACAACAGAACCAAAACACAAAAAACCCCCCCAACCCCACCAACCCGAAACACCCCCCAAAAACCAAACCAAAAAAAAAAAAAAAAAAAAAAGAAAACAAAAAAAAAAAAAAAAAAACAACAAAAAAAAAAAAAAGAAAAAACAACCCCCCAAAACACCACCCAAAAAAAAGAAACCAAGGAGAAAAAAAAAAGAACCAAAAAAAAAAAAAAAAAAAACCCAAAAACCAAAAAAAAAAAAAACACCCACAAAAGACACCCCAGACCCGATCCGGAGACGTCGCAGAATCCGCAAAAAATTGCAAGTGGCAGGGAGGCCTGGGGGGGGGGGAAATCCTTCGAATGAACATCGGCGAATCTCAATTTCCCCTTTCGACGGGGGGGTATTGGGGGCCAGGTCAATCAGATAGGGGGGGGGAGGCTCGTTAAGGAAACCCGACAACGGAAAAGGGGGGTGCGCAGCAAAATGGGCCATAGCCTTGGGGAAGAAATAGAAGTTGTAATGGGGGACGCAAGTTGATTTAAGGGGGGGAAAAACTCTTAGAGAAGGGAGAATAGAAACCGGACCTTCGCGCACGAAAGGAACACTCGCCGAAGATCGCGATGATCTCTTAGAGATGGCTATTCGGGGGGGAAGGCCCAAAAACTGGCGGAAAGGGGGAGTCGAGCTCTCAGCAAAAAGTCTCAATCGTATCTCGGCCGTCCCCGGTCGCCTTGTCACTTGTCTAAAGCCCACCGGCGTTTAACTTAGGGGGAGGAAGAAATTTTCAAAGAAGTCTTTCGATAGAAGGGGGGTGCCGAGCGTCTTCTCCTAAGTTGAGGAGCCCTTTTTCGGTCTCGTCCGCACTCGCACGGGGCCGCGGGCTCTTCTCGCGAAAAGTCTCTTCAAAAGAGAGAGCAACCAAGGAGGGGGGGAAGAAGCCCTTTCCGCAAAAGGGGAAACAGAAAGGTTAGGTCCGGATGAAAAAACCCAAGGTTTCTTCATCTATAAACGGGGATATTCCAGAAAGAGGAGGAAGCGCGAAGGGGAAAAGGGCTTCTTCCAGAAAACAAAAGAAAGAGGGGAACGAAGCCGACCTTTCCAAAACAGTGGGGGCCGTGTTGAACTAATTCTCGCATCGATCTGGGGGGAAGGGGAACGTCGTCTCCCCTCAAAAAAAAACGCCCAGTGAGACACATCGAAGGAGATCTCTCTGGGGGGAAGGCCTGACCATAAAGGGAAATAGGAGCCGGCATCTCTCTCAACACATGTGGTATTAAAAGAGATATGCCGGCGCCCGCGGTACGGTCGGGGGTCAAGGCTTTCGGCGCCTCAATAAAAAAGACTAAAATCTCTTTTGAGGATTGAGAAACACCAGAAGAGAAGAGACGGAGGGGAAACGGCAAAACCAAGAAATGTCGTAGCAAGGTGTTGGTGGACGGGAAAGAAGAAGGATGGTCTCCGGCGCGCTCAAATGGGGAATGATGCATCTTTAAAGAAAGTACGAAAAAACGAACCTCCAATAGGGGGGGTGGGGGGGCCAACTTTTAGAAATGGTGATGCAAGACCGGGGGGAGGGGGAAAAAAGGGGGAAAAGAATTGGGCGTGGAAAAGGGGAACGGCGACCATCAAAAGGTGAAAGGGAGGTCCAAAGGGGAGGAGACACCGGGTGATGGGACTCGTCACCCAATCCCCCTAATAAAGAAAAGATGTAGGGGAATTATTAAAGACAGAGGTGCGGGCGAAAATCGAGACCCGCAAGGCGAAAAAGTCGGGGAACTCTATCGTGAGAAAAGGGGCCTCTGATAAAGGAAAGAAAGAAACTCCCAAGAAAGAAGAATTGTTCAATATAAACCCGATCAAGACCCATCTAAGGGCTTATCATCGCGATCCTGGAGTAGAGTTTCTTCGTCTGAGCGAAAGGTCCTTATAAGAGGAGAAGGTCAAAAGGAGCGCTAAAATAAAGAAGGACCCATCATGCGCGCGAGCACCACTTCTCTTCCGCCAAGGAAGGATGGAAAGGATTGTTCTGCTCACGCAAAGAAATAGGAATTTGCAGGTGCAAAGGAGGCCGAAGGAAGACCGGGTATGCCCCGGGAAGCCCGACCTCGTCTACATCGGAAGGATACAGTGAGCCGATGTTCCATAGTTCTACAATTTGGTGAAAAATAAAGGAGACTCCTATGGGCGGGGGAAGTTAGGGGGTCATTAATCGCCTGACGTAGTCGGCATCGGAAGGAAATTATTCGAGGTTTCCGGCCGAGCTAAGGACCCCTTCTACAACAAAGAGCCTAAAGAATATCGCGCCAAGAAAAGGAGCTGAAGCTCGGAGCAGTGGCTAAATCCTCGGAGGCAAAAAGGAAATGGTTCCTAAAACAAGGGGTGCTGAGAAGAGGGAGCAGTACCCCATGGCGGCGCTTTGCCTGGGGAGCGAGGGATCTCGCCATGGGAAAATACCTTCCTCCAAAGACCTGCTAGGAAAGCTGATGTGCGTGGGACCGGCAGGTACGAAGTCTTCGACCGCTCCAGAATTGAAGAAAGGGAGGGATATGAAGGGAAAAAACCTTTCCTGACTGAAGGCATCTGTAAACGACGCTGCACTTAATAATCAAAAAAAGCTCACCGAGTAGGGAGGGGGTCGAGGGGGGCTCAGAGGTCAGTCAATCGCTTTCTCCGGTAGGGTCCTTCGAGGGAAGATGCCAATCCGGTAGGGGGGCAACTTCGTTCTCCGTCTTTCTGATATTCAATTGGATTGTTTCAGGGGGGGGCCTCTCAGGGCGAAAAGGAAATGGGGGCTTTTTCGGTCTCCGGGGTCATATCCCCGAGACGGACATAAAAGTCTGAACCTCCGCGGTCTAATGGCAATCGAACTGTCATCTACTTCCTTTCTCGAAGGAGAACTAATCCAGAACGTGACATCATACGGCAAACAATCGAGTTTTGCACGGATTACTCCTCAAAAGATCTGCATTATCTTAAATGGGGAGAAAAAGAGACGTGCGATCTATATCCCATTT
>Ga0179591_1227436_pt1 | contig 16092 bp, 14 predicted proteins | sample CZOMad2_1_08_16f_FD_182891 | JGI IMG/M metagenome (GOLD analysis project Ga0179591, IMG submission 182891) | Vadose zone soil fungal communities from Angelo Coast Range Reserve, California, USA - CZOMad2_1_08_16fungal (PacBio error correction) | ecosystem: Environmental > Terrestrial > Soil >...
TGTATCGTAAGTTCAGATGTGGAGTCCGTGGGCTGTAGCATCTCCGGTTTTTACACGCGAATTTGCGGACATATAGTGGACGGTCCACGCGCGCAAGTACGGCTGGCGGACTCTCTTCGTCACGGTGACTAAAATCTCTACAAATAGAAGTTCTTAGTTTCTACCTTTGTGGTAGGTATCCCCTAGTCTTTATTGTATTCTCCTTCGCAAGTATATATCCTCCCTCATCACCGCAAGTTACTTCCCCCAGCGACCCTGACAGATCCCTGTGTTCCTCCACTCACAAGTCGATCCATGCAGGCTAGAGGTAAACGCACTAACCCCCCTCTGATACGAGTTCGTAGCCGCGTTGAACATATGTTCTTTCCTGCTTAAGAAGCTTTTTTGCGTGACTCCAGAGATTTGTACCGCTTCACTTCGCAGTCCTCGACTGCACAATTACCGCTAACCTGGTCCATCATGGGATCTTCGTTGGAGTCTTGTCCAGCCATGCTCGACGTTGCCAAGGCTTAGCCGATGATCTCATGGGGTCAACCCTCTGTGAACCACCCTACCATGTCGAGCGATAGGCGTAATCTAACTTTGTCAGCCGGTCAACTTCTACCCAGGAACTGCGCACATGTGGGAGTCCGACACCGCACGTGCCGGGTCCCTGCAAACCTGTCCCTCATATCATTAGCGGGACGAACCACGTCTTGTGTTCCTACCCCGCGACTCAGCCTCCCGTATAGTATACTACATCTTGCAATAATCTCGTCTAGGCGGTACGGGCTACCTCGGTATACAAATCGGAGACAAAAGTGCTTCCGGTACCGCGGATACAGCCTTACCTCTATCCAGAACGGGGGGTGACAGCGGTCTCAGTGCACGACTGGTATATGCATTAGTGGCTTTCTCTCGTCTATACTTTTCCTCTTCGCATGGGTGATCTGGGATAAATAGACGTGTGGAGCTCCTCCGCAACCATCGGTGCGAGCTACCTGGACCTTTAAATAAGGCTCTAAACCGAGCTTCCTTCTCAGTCCCGGCTGGTACCAACTTCTTTGTTGTTAGTATTCCTTTCGCCTTCTCTAATTCTACCTGTCTACTTGGTTGCACCCAGACACATGTGTAAACCTTTCGCGCCGCCATTCTCTCTTCATTCGTCCAACGCCAGCATGTTTGTTTAAGAAGATCGTGCCCTCTTTCTCTTACTGCGGTTCGTCGCAACAAAATACAAAAAAGCCGTCAGCTCCGATTTCGTGAACCGACCGTGGGTGAGTCAGACCCGGCGGGCTGTCACAACGGTTCACACTTTCCCTTCGTGCTCACATAGGTGCAAGGCCGGATGCTCCACTTCTTTATGCAAAGACCCACACACGAAATGAACTAAAAAATGGAAAAGTTGAAACGTGCTGTTTTTGTATGTCATGCCGCCTGCGCTTGGTCCTAGCTAATATAAAAACTTTCTTACAACACGGACAGGGTATACGATCTAGGAGTGACTCACACGCTTAAGCAGGAAATACCCTGGAATCTAGCCTTTCTCCCTACGGCTTAAGCATCTCATCCCGTTCTGAAGGGGGAGGATACAAAGGAAAGGGAAGGTGCGGGCTCCTTCAGCCTTCGTTTTTCCTTCCCCTCCACTCTCCTTCCAGCAGGGTTTCGGGTAGGGCGGAAGGATACGGGTTAGAGGGACAAGAAAGACAACGCGGGACTCAGCGCCCGTTTCCTAGGGAGGTCCGCCTTTTCTCGCGACTCCTACCTTTTCACGTCTAGCGGAATGGAACTAGATCCCTTGTCTGGCTCCAACATCGACATCGAATTAGCGCGTTCCCACAGTTGCGGGGCATCAGGGACAACCGAGCATTCCCAATTTCCACACCCTCCTTTCTAGTTAATTATCTCTCGTCTTGGCTCTCTCCAAAAAAGTTTTATTCATGGATTTTGCGCAGTCAATTAGCCGTCAATGGTGGGGGTATAGGTCTCGCGATGTTGATGTCTCCTTTCCTTTTTGCCGGCACTCACGTAGAGCTCTCATAGGCGAGGCGTCGGACAATGCGATAACCCTTTACCACCTCTCTTTCCTCCCATGCTAAAAATACCTTACGGACGACAGCAACGGCCAGTCTTCTGTTCTCTTTCGTATTACTCGGACCTGCCTCCCCTATTCGCCAAGCCCCCAACTCCCCCTCCTTCTGCCATTCTCTCTTCCTCTCCTTCTTGGCATGTCTCGACCGGTAAGGTGGTCCGCCGTGTACTAACAAGCAGGACACACGCAGAACTTCCAGTTTATTCCTGAAAATTCCAGTTGAAAGGCGCTCGGCCTCCGCAGGGTTCAACTCTCTTCGGGGTCAAAACCGCGGCGCCTGCCTGCTATCTATCTTTCGGCGCACGCGTCCTGGAATGCATTATCCGCGTAATCCGCCGCGATTATGGGAGATCATCAACCGAATACCAAGGTAGTACAGCAGTACTTGTTTGCGTCCTTATGGGTCCCTCCTCGAAAAAAGATTCGAAGTCCCCTCACATCATGGCTTCCGTATCTTTCATTAATCTTTCCCTCTACTGTAGCTTGCGCCCTCCTCTAACACATCAGATAACAAGAGAAAAACTCCATACTACTCAGCTCAACACTGCAGTTGGATCACTTCGGTGCATATAGTGCCGTTTCGCCTAGGATCGTCATGAAAACTAGCTAAAGAGACGTTTCACTCTTAAAGTCTTAGCATCACATCATCATTTCGTGCCTTTTTTCTTCCCCTCTTCGAGCCGCTGATCCCACGGCTGATACACCGCTCAACCAACTCGATGCGGGAGTAGACAGTTACACATGCAGTTCTCCCCCTCGGTACAAGTGAGTCGCCCACACAACATAGAATCCGGTTCTTAAAAAAACTAATTCGAAAGGGCACTGACAACACAATTCAGCGTTATTCGCCTGACAGGGCTTTCATGCTCCCCATGACACCCGTGGGAGGCCTGCCCTCACACTCCCGCTCTCTCTCTCGTTCGTTCCGTCAACCCCTCCCGTCCCGAGCACAGGGCACGTAGCCTCCACCTTTCCTTCTCAAATCGGAAATAGCACTCGTATCTGCTTGCTTACCACCATCCGGTGGTTGTGCGGCCTCCTATCCTACCAGCCGTCGCTTCGGTGATGCACCCTCCCATAGGCTCATGGATTTCTTCCAAAAGGTCGCGGCATGCTTCCGCCCGTTCTCCCCATATTCTCGCTACCCTACGAAGCCGCCTCAATAGCTCAATCCCTATTAGACTTCCCTGACCACATCCTATTTATCGTCGCGGGACCTCGCCATCTCAAACTGGGGGGCATTATCCCACTTTAGACTGCGCGAGGGCCGGAACAGGCGTAGATCTCTCCCTCGACGGCCTCTTTACCCTCCGCTCTCCTCCCTTCCTTTCGTCCCTTTCCGCTCGCTACCGCCTTTCCCTCGATCCGCCTCTTCTTTCGTCCTGCCCTCCTCCTTCCGCCCCCCTGTCTACTGTTTTCACTACCTTCCCGCACCCCCTTTTACTCCCCCCCGCCTCCTCCTCTCTACTGACTCAACACTCCCTCTTTCTTCCGGCTATTTCCGCGCCTACTCCCTCTTTATCCTAGCCCTTTTGAACCCTCTCCTATCTCCTTCCGTTATTTCCACTGTCTCTCTCTCCCCCCTTTCCCCTTCCTCGGCTTCCCCCTTTCGAGCGGCCGGCCTTCCGCTCTTTTACTCTCACCTCCATCCCACCCTTTTCCCCCCCTGTCCCTCTCTCCCCTTCCGGCCTGTCTCCGGATGTCCTAGTGCTTCTCGCTCTCTCCCTCGCTCACAAGAAATTCTACCCTAGCTTCTTCCTCTGCTCTACCCATCCCCTGCTATACGCACGTCCCTGCGGCGCCAATAAACCACTCCCCCCCTCTCAATCCCTACTCTCCCCCTCTCACTCCTCCCCTTCCCCCTTACTTTTTCACTCTCTTTTTCTCCCCTTACCGCGAGTTACCGACTTTCCCTTCCTTCGTCGCCAGACACAGGGTATGCCTAAATATGTTTGGCTTCTTTCTTCCCTATTGTCGACATCCCTAGTCCAAGTGAAGACTCCTCGACTACGTTTCGGCTCTTCCCCTCTCCCATCTCTTTCATTCTTTCAGTTCTCAAGTATACGCCAACAAAAAATCGCTATTACAAAACCTTTCGCCACCGCCCCCTTCTGATTGCGCCAGTAATTCTAAATTAGCTCCGGTTTCTATATCTTCTCGCTCCTTTGGTCAGAAGCAATATATAATTAGTGGCCCTCCTCCCTCCAACATCCCCTTTCACTCTCTACACTCACGGCCCCCACCCTCCTTCCCCGCCCATTCTCTTGAATGACTGCGCCCGAAGATCTTTTTATATCAACCATTACTGATTACTCTACATCTGCCCTACCCGGGCGTCGCGCCGTCCCTTCCCCCACCCATGACGCGGACGGTACACTTCCGTTAACCTCTTACCCGTCATCCTGCATCTCTCACAACCCATCGCCGTGGGGCTCAAGTTTCCGTCTCCCGAATCGGCAGTCACCCGTCGAGAATCAACCCCCATTCACTCCAACGCGGGCTCTGTGTTGTGGCGCACAGCTTTCGATGCGAGAAACACCCACTTCTCCCTGCCCATTTTCTTACACATATCCTTTCCCTCTTCCTGGATTCCCGCGCGTTGGCGGGGCTACCTCCTTCTCCAAGTCTATCGCGCATACAACGCGGCTTCCTCTTCAACAGTTTGCAATTTAAGAGACAGTGCCCCGGAACCCCCTTCTCTGGGGCCCTCAATCCCTTTGCTCCTTTCAGGTATGACAAGTCCCATGTTGAATCTCGCGGCCAGGATCCGTGGGGATCTTCACTTTCCTTCCCCTCCGGCACGTTGTCGCCCTCACATCTTTCCCACCCGCCACCTCTTACTCGCACGAGGGGTCACCTGTAACATTCCTCCTTCGTCACCTCCCTCCATCCCCACCTGGGCCGAGCAATTATCAAGCACAATTATATTTGTCCCTCCTATACGATCCCTCTCATACTGTTCCGGCAAAAAACTTACACTAATTCCCCGTGTGGAACCCCTCTTGACACACTGAGAAACATCGTAAATGGAAAGAGTTCTCCGTACTCCAGAGGGACAATGAATGGGTCGCCTCTTGCCGATTTTGCCCTATGGCACTTTTCACGGCATGGCAACACTACTTACAGCGCCGGCGACCGGAACGGGATCCATCCATTTCACCGTACTTTCCTAATACCAACGCCCACAACGTTCCCTCTACAATTTAAGACTCACCTCATCCTTCCCTCCCCCACGTCCGAGCTTTGCGTTACCCCTGAAGTGGGTCGGGTCAATCAACAGACCACCAGTGATCCCTTTATGACGCCGCGTACAGCGAACTATCGATCTACCAATAATCGCTGTAAAATCCATGGCAGCGCGTCACAGTTATAGCGCTTCCTGATTTACTCCTTCCCAACGCTCAATGAGTGATGGCCTTTGCCCTTCTCAATGTGGTTTCCACCCCGAGTCTTTTGGCAGTCCCCAAAGGTCTCCCCCCTAACCTGAGCTCGGCAACAAGACAGGGGTTTTCGCTCTACAACGGCTCGCTCATACCCCTAGGTTTTCTGCTACACCTTTCCCTGATCCTTTTTATACTCCGCGTAATTGACGGTGAACACGACGCCCTCCACAACGCGTCTTTCTCTCCCTTTACCGAGACACCCTTATCTTCCTACCCTTCCTTCTTTTCTTCGTCTGCCACGCCTGCGTGGCTTGGGGGTAACTTTGACGAATTATATGCCCCCCCCCTCTTTTTCGTCGACCTTTGGATGGTAATGTGGGCCTATAGTACACACATATGCCGGCGCGTTACAACCCTCATTCATTCGCCATCCTTTGCATGCCAACACTCTGGCAAAACTCCGCTTCGCCGTTATATGGGTCGGGACATCGTTATTAAACTCTCCTCTTCTTCTTTTTCCCCGGCGTGGTCCTCTCCTTTCCACACTGATACCCCTCTCTATCCCATTCGTTTCCTCAGCAAACTATACACACTCAGACCTCCGCCCGTCATTACAACCTATCCCCGGGAGTCGAGACATGAGATATATTTACCGGAAGACACCTTCTCTTCTTACTCTCGCTTCCTGAAGATCTATCCCGTGGTGACTTCGAGCTTTCCTGTGCCGTCTCTCTTACTCCCCTTTACTGTCTCTACACCTCCCTTCGGCACGAAAGGATTAAACGAGAACACAAACTTCCCCCCCTTTGGCATGTGACACACGCACCGCTTCGCAACGTGCATCCCCACCAGACCACAATCAAAAGGACAACGCGGTGGGGATTTGAACAGGCATAGCTAATCCCCCCTTATCGGTTACTACCTGGACGCACGAGCAGGGTTGCCATTCCTATATCATTTCCCCTTGCCGGGAAGAGGCGTCACCACGTGTTACATCGCGGACGGCCACGTCCATTCTTAACCCCAACTATACTCCTCCATGGCACAAGTTGTCGCTATCCCTCTGAAGATCACACAACGCGGAATGAATTGAATGTATCACTTCTATCTCCTCTGTAACAACATTCTCTGTCTACCGGTTTGGTAGCATGAGAACCCCCTTGTAGGTCCTGACGAATTCATCCTAGGGTGGAATTGTCTTTTCTATTTTTTCCACCTTCCCCTCACAAGCCAAACAAACCCGCTCTCCCCCAAACTCGCCGGGTGGGAGTCTTAACCGAGGGATCACGAACAATGAGATAAGGGCCGTGACCTTCCGATTTCATGTTCTAAAAGCTTCGTGCAGTCTGCGGACTCTATCCCTCCGTAGATTGTTTTCCGTGCCATTGTATCCCTTCTGCTCGCACGCTTTCCAACATATATTCCCTCTTGTCTCGCTGTTAACCCGGCGGCGGTCGAAAGATCTCCCCTGAAATGACCCCCCCTGCATTCTTACCCCTGGCTCACTTCGTATTCATTTGGCCCCACTATACTCACCAACAGCCTGCCGTCATGTTTTTCTGTCCCCCTTCGGCCACGGGCCCTGCCTTCGTTTTTCCTCTTCTCGTAGCCGCCCACTTTCCACCCTGAATTTTGGTGGACACAGTCTTGATCCCAGGGACCTAACTACCATCTATCCACCGTGTCCACATATAAGCGTAAGTTGAAATTCTCCCTTAAAAATCCTACACCACAACGTCCTCTTCCACTTAATTTTTGCTTGGGAAAGCCAAAGCCGATGGACAGCCCATTACAAAAAATGTTCCACACCCGCTCGTCGACCGCCTTCCTGATTGTTCGCCCCCCGCCCACGACCGTATCGGTGAAATACTCAGTCTCCTTGCCCTCACACCCTCCAAACAGCTGGCTACGTCTTAAGAGGCGAGCAAGGAGTCGATCGTTCAAAATTTTACGTTTCCTAATCTCCATCTAATAACCACTATTACTTCAACATCGCGAAGGGGTAGACAGGGAGACTTCCTTCCACACGTGTTGGGTTGCATCGCGCAAATCACGTCCACCGTCAATCGGGAATTCCAATAACTTCGCTTCCTTCTACACAACATCCCCGACAGTCATGCGGATGCAGCGGATTACTCTCCCGCCTTTCCTTTCACTTTTAAAAAACCTCTTGCGGCCGCAATGTCTATAATCCCATTAGCTCAACGAGCGGTTCTGGCTTACATTCTAAAAACGCCTCCGTCTACCTTCTCCCTCACATCCTTCCTTGTGACCTCCTTGCGTGAGCAACTCTCATCGCCCGGAACCACGAAGCGACCGACCCCCGTCCTCTCGCAAATACCAGGGCGAGCTAGGGTGAGGGCAGCTCTGCAAGTTGCATCTACAAGTCAACCTGACTTCTCATAGACGGCTCTCCCTCGTCTCTGTCGTAATTCGTTGAACCCACTTCGCCACATCAAACGTATTGCGACCATTTTGCCTGCTGCAAGGAGTTTGTGGCTCGCATTGCTTCTGGGTCGTTATCCTGTGGCACGCGCCCAAAGCAGCTCAGTGATTAACTCCTCCTATGAGTGGAGCCTCTAAGCGAACATTTTACCCCCTCGCCACACCGACACCACACCGCCCTTCGCCCACTAACGTCGGTAAATAGGGCCTCACGCTTCCTGTGAACATGCCTACGGGCATGCTGATTCTTCTTTTTCTTGACCCCGCATCTTCTGCTGTCTCGCCGTTTGCGTTGCCAGGCCTGGAAGGTGAGTTCCCGCTAGGCACTGAAAAGTGGGGCCAGACCAAAAGAATGTGAAAAACGTAGACAGGACAGGCAAAGAGAAATAGATGACGGAAAGGTAGGAAAAGGGAATCTCAAGAGATGCTGGAAGGTCAGAGGCGGCTTGAGATGCCTGAAAGGAGAAAGGTCCATCAAATAGCAAGCTATACGGGCCGTAGAAAACGAGTACAACCCTTAAAGGGGTAGATATTAAGTGGGAAAAGGAATCCCTGGGGGATCAAGAAACAGAAAACGGGAAAAGAAGGTTATTTGGCAAGGTCGCCGCTGACGGAAAAGGGGAAGAGGAAGAAAAAAAGTCCGGTTGAACAGGAAGAGCGCTCGAAAAATAGGCCAAAGTGACGCTAAAGGGAGACTGAAGACCGCCCCAACGGGACTGAAGGAGGAAGGTCAGAGAAGGTAAATGTTACCAAAAGAATCCAAATCTCGCAAGATGGGGGTGGAGAGACGGGAGCAATGGGAGCGCAACGAAAGATATTAAGACGCTCACATCAGCTCCCGAGACCCAGGAGAAAAAAAGAGAATGGTACCCGGGAAGAGAAGTGCCGCATCCGTCAACCAAAATGTCGAATGTCAAAAAGAGTTTCAACGAGCTGAAATAAGGGGAAAAAAAACTTCGTGAAAAATAGAGGACTAAAATGTCAGGGTGTTTGTGTCCACTGGGACAAGGGATTCTCGATTTTCCCTACCCGCCCACCGCCCCTTATTTTCCATATCAAATTCCGTTATACCTTAAACCAGGGGTTTTTCTTTGAAACAGTGCGCCACTTCTGCTATGTCCCCTTTGGGAAAACATATTATATTAACAAAAAACACACAACTAGGAGAGTAAAGCGTAGACTAGAACACAATGGAATCCAAAATTCATGTCCCACCTCCATTGGTACATCGTTACCCATGATACGACTGGGGACCGGCCCTATTGCGGGTCCAAAACCCGCCTGGAATACGAAGCTACACCAAAGGGACCCTCTATCTGCAGCGTCGCATAAACACAAACAATAACACCCGCTCAACATAATACACGTTCTCGTTCGAGCTGCTTATGACGGACTTTCTTCTGAGAACAACATTCCATGAAATTGGGACATTGGTCAACACCCCCCTAGCGTGGTTCGCGCCGTCACCCCCATGCTTCCCTTTCGGTACGCATCTGATGTCTGCTGGCGGACGCATGGTCACCCTCGGCGGCACGTCAAGGGGGTAGCGGGAAGCGATTTGAAGAAGAGGGGGAACCAGCAGCATACTGGTCCTTCGCCCAAGTCCCTGCCGCCGGGCCACTTTTTCTCTGAAACATCTCTATGTCATCTCCTCTAATTAGGACGATTCCAATCCCGTCATTACCAGTGACCTCTATACTGTTCCGTTATATCCGAATCGCGCGGATTCTGAGGTTCTATTTAACTCGACCTCGCTCGCTTTCCCGTCAGAACTACACATCTTGACTCGGTCTATGGCTCACTAACCGGCCGTCGGCGATTACCCCATGGGGAAACTTTGCTCCCGTTGATATTGATAGTGATTTCTCGCTTCCGCCTACTAACGTTCGGCAATTTTCGCGATGCGGTCAGACCCGGGGAACAAACACCCGTGCGAAAAGGGAACACCGGTCCAGGTTGCCACCGCTCGAACAAAGAAACATTGGGACACCGTGAAAGCTGCCTCGGGAAAAGACGCTGGCAAAAGCACGCTCACCAAGCCCTCAACACGCCTGAGGGACGTTACACCTGTGCACCCCTTCTTATCAACTGAAGACATGCCATCTCGAATGTGAGCCCGCCGCTCGAATCACCCAGACAGGATAACGTCTTTTCTCCTTAGGATGCTTTCGCCCGCGCGCTCTGACGAAGCTACGACGGCAACCGCAGGATCTGGAACCAGATGCCCGCGGAGCTCATCTTTTATTTATTGACAACGGCTAAGTTTACTTTCGCCCCTCACAATACTCCGTTCTCAACACAAAGAAGGCACAAAAAAATTAGCAACCTGGTCAAATGGGTGGGTCCCCCTTCTCCTCACCATATCTTCACAAGCCCATAACCAGTGGACGCAAGACGCGGTTCACTCTCCCGCGAACGATAAACCAACCCCTCTCTGAACTCTATCGACCTCAAACGTTGACTCTACTTGTTAACCCGGACTCTACGTTGTTCGCGGCCAAATTCGGAAGTGCGCGCGGACCGGAGGCCACAACAGAGGCCGCAGAAACTATGACCTATACTTCCCGTGCCTTGCAATGGCCGGTAAAAGCGAAAAAGACCCTTCACCTTTCACAATTTTCCATTCGGTTTTCCCAGCGTTTCTTAGCATGACGCCCACCTCCGCCTAAACCCTCCCCCATATTTGAACGCGTACAGTTCCAGACCTCCTTCTAACTCGGGGCAGTAATCACAACGTCCTCTTAAGACTAAAACCTCCACTTTCCCTACAGTGACCCTTGCTGTGGCTACACACTACTGGCACCGACTGGTTTCCCCTCTCTTCCGACCTCTGTCCAACGTATTAACTACTCCTTTTGACACGCCGTCTCTTAGACATGCGTAAACGCCCTTTGCAGGTTGTCTATTGCTCTCCCAGATCTGGCAAAAGCCCAAAAAAAAATAATTAAATCACTAAGAAAATAATTTCCCCCTTTTAACTGCCAAGATACCATAAAAAAAAAAAAAAAAAAAATCGAACCTTAATCCACCCTTCACACCAACCACTTCTAGTTCACCTTCATATCGCACCACCCACAACTTGGTCCGAGTATCGGCTCTCACTGCTTTAGTCCCATTCTCTCCGACTTCTCTTCGAGGTAACAGCAGCCAAGGAGAACGGGAGGGCATCTCGCTGTCTCCTCTCCCACGACAGTTCTTCAAGCGCCCCACAGATCACAGGGTTCGTCATACCCCTCTTCTAACTCGACAGGTCAACCGAGTACGCCAACACGCCTAGCCATCCCCTCTATTCTCTTGCCCTCTCCCATTTTATTGGTTTGGCACGGCTTCGTTGGTTCTCTCTTAACATTTGACGGACAGCACACCTGACGCCTGGCGGATCGTTTCTTTTCCGTCTCGTTTCCCCTGTCTCTGATATACGACCCACCCAGTGGAATATCCCCGGCGCCCGCCTATAGTGCCCTACCCCTCCTTCTCCCATGTGACATTTTATGGCGCGTGACGACACTGTACCTCACCCTCCACGCCTCCCTCCTCTGTAGGTTGCCACCTTTCGTCGGACCTCCTACCTCCTTGATCCTTCCTCTTAATCCCTTCGCCCAGCTTTTGTGGATCGCGCACATCCCCGCGAAAATCTGGCGCTGCTTCTCATAACGGTAAACCCTAGCGGCATTCCACAAACTTCCGGCAATCGCTTGTCCGAGGGGGTTATAGCATCCCCTCGCTTCCCGTGGCGCTGACGCTTCCATGCTTTTCGACTCGCTTCTGACACGAATGATATGTCTACTGAAAACACTGGCCGAATACCCCAATATCAGCCAACTTTCTCAGTTCTATAATAAACCTATTCTCGCAACCATCTCTGCTCTTGAGGGTTACCCGCGCCAGGCAAAAAATTTGCCTTCCAACCATTCCTCAAAGACTGCCTCCTCCCGCCCGAGGTTTGAACAATCTGACAGGTGACTCCTCAGCGATCCATTCCCGTGTCGTTTAAAACCTTACAATCCCACCTCCTGCTGCTTACCCCCAATGCCTCCCAGCTCGATAATGCTCCACCACTCCCTCCCAGCAGACGCCGGGTGGAGGGCCAGAATTCCTTACGTTTTCTTCCTTGGTAAACAGCTATTCTCGCCTTTCAATATGCCAAAACAGTGGTTCACGTGGGAGACCCCGTGCGTTTACTAGAGGACCGATAACCTATTTAGCCCTACCTAAGAAATCTCACTTCTCCGCCATTGCAAAGAAATTGTCCCCGGCGCTCCTTTCGATCAGGAAGGCGCACTTCTGACATAACCTTTCGCATCTAAGTTGGTTTATCGAGTCCGGACAGCAGTATCCGTGTTTTGGGGGTTGCCTAGAAAAAATCCCAATTAATAGTGGGCGATGACCTACTGTTTAAACCCTATCCGGGCCCTCATAAATCCCTTGCAAAGTAACTAAATTTCTCACTGGCCGATGATCTGCCAACCACAGGTGTCGCCAGCCATACCCCTTGGGCAAAACCTGGACTGGACCGCTTTTGCGCGCCTGCCTTTCGCGTCCCTCTGGCTCTCTGCCACAATCCGGATCGCGATCTCCTTAGGTCTCACGGTGTGGTGCCTCAAGATACGTTCGGCCGTTCACGCGTCAAATTATCGACTTACCCTCTAAGCAATCGAGATCCTGGTACTCCCGAGTCCATGCCCTCTGGGGGCGCCTTATGCCTTACCCCTTCTCACAACATACAAAAACTCGCGAGAGAATTGAGAGGACCAAATTCGGCAGCCAGACACTAGGGCCCAGGTCCTGGCCTGCCATACACATTGCGACTTAAACCCAAAGCTAGTAGCTCTTGTGCAGATCTTGGCCCCCTGCATTGCATAATGTGTCCCCACTCACGTATCGCCCAACAATTAGCACTCATATACCACTACACTCCGTCTACCTTGAGGCCACCGCGGCATCCTACTCGGGCTCTCCACTTCGTACCAAACAAATAGACACCGTGGGAAGACGTTGCAATTCAACTCGTAGTCTCCCTTACTGGTTGTCTTGCAGGGTAAAACCTCGACATAAGGCCATCTTCGCTGCCAACTTATTTACGGGCTGGCGGAGCAGGTTCTCTCTCTGTCTCTTCCTCGCCCATTCCGATAAACCATTGCAATCCCTTTCTCTTCCTCTCCAGGGCTCACCAGGGCCGATATGATCCAGGCGAAACCTCACACCGGCGAGCGACGTTGAAAAAGGAGTAGTGCACCAATGGGCCAGCGGGGGGGAACACTGTCGTCTCTGTGCCATTACATACTAAATGTTTGCGCGTCACACACGGCGTGAACATCGACTATCCGGGCGCTCCTTCCTGTCTTTCATATATACTTACCCTGGTCAATACCACCCCCCAATTTACCCTTACCCATTTTGGCGGGGTTAGGTTCTTCTTGTGCTCTGACTAGTCTTTGTCGGGGCTGTCTTTGCCTCTGAGTTCAGACCCCGGTATTAGATTGTTAATGTCCCGTCCTTCCTGCTGACGCGCTATCTGCTTAGAGCTCGGCGTCGTTTTATTCTCTGCCTCTTTTCGTTCCGTAGCCATGAATAGACTTCCCCGGATATCGCTAGGGCGCTGAGTTCTTCTCCTTCCCCTTCTCACCATCTTCTCCCTAGTCCTCCCGTGTCCACTCTGTTCCTATCCTCTCGCCCTCTTCTCTTCTCCTCCTCATAGTGGCATCAACGGTCGATATCGCGATTTCCAAAACCCTTCGGGCGCTCTTGTTTTTCCAACCGATCCCCATGCCAATCTGGTTGAACATTTATCAGCAAAGCCTCTGTTCGCTCGCACCCGCCTCCTTGAGGCACCACCGTTGCACACTTACTTTCTTTCGCCGACTCCCCGTCCTGCGAAATTGCAGCCACACAACTCTTGTATAACGTACGGATTTATGTCTGCTTCTACAGAAAACATTCTCACACTTCATACTGACATCCGCTGTTAAGCGCGCTCAGCTCACCGTGCTGCGCACGGTCTCGATCACGCCAGTTCTTCTATCGACCGATAACATACCACGCCTCCTACCGCCACAGCATCTTTGGAAGAATCAGACCAGCGGATGAATTCAAACCCAGTCTTCTGCTCACTCCCCGCGGTACATGGAGGTAGAATTATCCCTCGACCTCTACCTTCGGGCACCCCGGCCCACGACTGTGAATACTCTTTTGCCATTTCATCTTTTTCCCGCCCGTCCTCTGGAATGTTAACTGATATAGCGGTTTCATCCACCATTCCAGGGGTGTCTCCGATAAAGGGGAGTTATGAAGACGCGATCTCGATGATCGGCCGATGAATTATATTCGCTACTTCTCAACTATTAAAGTCTCTACATTTCTTCCAGTTCGCACTGCCCACCCATGCTTCTTCCGCTCTCTTAACCCGGAGTAGGTGGCGTGGCGCTAACCGCCTGCGACAAATGGAAAGGTTGGCAGTTGTACATGCTTGCTGGACAAACTGTCCCCAATTAATCACGCCCCACGCAGCTGTCCGTCGACATCGTCCCGCTGCCAAACAGTTGCATCATACTCGGCTCCCTCTCGCGGCCTGGAAGGAAAGGGGTCGACTGTCAGGTCAATTCAGTTGCTGCGTGCGGGGACAACGCGGGCTAACCATATAAAGGGCAGTAATGCACACGACGTCGCCGCGCGATTCTAACCCCATATAGTTACGTGCCAGGGCATCCTGGGATGCTTGCACCGCACCTAAACTGGGGGCCCTGATCATTTTGGCCGGATGCTGCTAGACAGAAGTGGTCCCTTTATAGGTCTTGCCCCCGGTCGCAGACGAGGAATTTGCGGCCCCTTCTGACCAAGACGCGCTTTACTTGCTGCACTCAGGTGTCGGGGAATTCCGCGTTTTTCTCACCGTCTCTCAATATACAGGGGACTCTCTATTTGCACTGCGGGCCGCGGGTCTCGGCCTGCTGTGCCATCCGGTCTCAAACACAGACCACCATCTCCAATGGAAATGCTGCCGTCCCTTCCTAGTCCTAAGCTGGCTTACTCCTTGTCCGACCACCACCGCCAGAGCGTTCTCCTCCAAGACAGAGCTGTTACCCGGTGCCGAAGCCCCCAATATGTCCTACCTCGAGTAAGTAGTACGGTATCGTCGCGCACGGTACCACAGCGCCGGAAAGAGCCCGCAACCTATTTACCCCGTTCGTTCGGAGGACCAAGCAGTAGAAGAGCGGGATGTACGCCCGCTCAAACTTTACACTTGACCCGCGCTCCCTACAGACCCTACCTTTTGCTGTCTGGCTCCTCCCCGCTGGAGCACGCGGACTTGACGCGAAAATTTCTCGCATATACACTTTACTCCCTTGCAGAGGAATGTTGTTAATCCAAAGCTTTCGCCCCGAGCTCGAACCGCCGCGACTTACCCTGAAACAAATGCCTGCATTAGCGCATCGGATAAACGGTCCTGACTCCGGGGTAACCGCCGCAATACCGGGACCGGAGCGCCCTCCCATTGGCCGATCCCAAGTGCAACTCCCGCCCTTGACGTCCGAGCTCGCTGTTCGCTTACTTTCCTTTGAACTTCTCTTGTTCTGCGGATAGCCCCTGGCGGTAAATTCGCCCCCCGACTCGAGCGTATGTTGAAGAATACGTTAAAAAGAAGTCAGTACTCCCGCGTCCAGTGAGAGTCCATTTCGACACGGCTCTGTCCGTATGAAAACCAAACAGGTGGGCCGTTTCATAGTAATCTGCCGCTCGACAAATCCATGATAACTACTCTGCTCTCTAACCATACTATTTTGAACGTAATCTCTTGCGGAGACATAGGGGTGCTCGGGCTCTAAGGGGTAAACCAACCCTGCGGAGGCCCAACCACGGTGTTGCCGCTATTCCACGCAAAGAAAATCTTCTCCGCTTACCTCCTTGCGACAGAGGGGTCAGGACTATCTTGTCAGGTTGTATAAAAATTCCTCCTAATCCAAGATCACTCGAAGAAAATTCGACGACATGGGAGGCATTCTTCGGCGGTTTTACCCCAAGCCGAAGTAGGCAAACACCTTTCGTGTGCCTGGCGAATCTCCAGGTGAATTCAGCCAACCCCGTAACATCCACATCCCGAGCAAAGTTGTCTACTGCCGGATCAAGGCGGGTGGGAGTTCACCAACACACAGCAGTCGGACTGACCTTGCAGGAAAAAGATCTAACTTCTCCACT
>Ga0179591_1136182_pt1 | contig 16090 bp, 16 predicted proteins | sample CZOMad2_1_08_16f_FD_182891 | JGI IMG/M metagenome (GOLD analysis project Ga0179591, IMG submission 182891) | Vadose zone soil fungal communities from Angelo Coast Range Reserve, California, USA - CZOMad2_1_08_16fungal (PacBio error correction) | ecosystem: Environmental > Terrestrial > Soil >...
CCAGGAATGCATTTCTGGCCTGCCCTCGGAGGGGGGGGTGGATCACCCGAGGATGCGAAACAGTAGGGAAAAGCCGGCGTGAAGAGGCAATGCGATGGAATAGGGGGACCCTGCCTCCAAGAGGAGCTCTCGAAAGCAGGGAGTGCCTTCTGGGCAACATCAAGAGAGAGAAGGAGGGACAACCCCTAGTGGGGAATGTCTCTCAAAAAGGAAACGTCCTTACAACAAAACGAGGGTGGAAGGGTTTAAATAACTTAGAGATAGGCAAGACCGAAAAAAAGTTTAGTAGTGTGGGCATCCAAGAAGGACAAAGGAACTGACATCAACAATGTCAAAGAGGAGCCCAGCAATGCACAGGATTGGGTTTAAAACTGGGGTCCCATAAAAAAAGCAGGGCTTTTAGGAGGACAAAGCAAAAGGTTCCGTCAAAATCCTTGAAAGGGAAGGGAAAATGCTCGAGGGACAGGTTATTAGCGAGATGATCAGTGGGAGTTCGACAGGGTTTTGGGAGAAGAGGAAAGCCCAACCTTAACATTAATGAAGGGGAAAGAGCTGCTAATACGTAAGCACGTTGGGGATGGCAACGTTAGAGGGGCGGGTGTCAGGGGACGGTGGGGACGACTGCTTGGAAGGGGGCAAAAGTCACTGTCCCATTACGCGTCCCGGAAGAGGGTAGACAGATAGGGAAGAGCGTTTCCTCAGGAAAGGTCACGTATTGAGACACAGAAAAAAGAAAGCTGACAATCCCGGGGAAGGAGGGAGCAGGCCAGTTCTAGAAGATACGGCCAGAAGACATCTATAAAAGGACGCAAAAAAAGGGCTCAAATAAAAGGGAAAAAGTGCGTGGCCGCGCTCGAAAAGTGAGCTGAGGGGCCAAAGAAAGAATGGACTAGAAATGTTCAGGACCGGGGAAGGCTCTACTCGATCGGGTGAAGTGGGCGAAGGTCGGGGAAAAAACAGCAGCGAAAGCGCGCCATCAGACTGTCCAATCAGTCAAAGAAAATATGATGGAAGAAGCAAGCGTGCAAAGCTGGGAGACGAAGGATCCTGGGGATTGGAGACTGGGTGCGTCGAGAGGCATGGCCTCGGACCTATTACAAAACGGCTTCGCTTTGGGAGGCGGCGGCGGGGGGGGGGGAGGAAGGGGGGAAGCTGGTGGGGTTTTTCAGGGGGAGGCATTGGGTGGGGGGTAAAAAAGATCACGAGACAGGGAATAAAGACATTCCGTGAACTTGCACAAAAAAAATTCGAGCAGCGGCCGGCGGGCACGTGCTTAAAAAAAGCATTGTAGGAGAGGCTGAGTCCCTAAGAAAGGTAAAAACCGGGCAGTCTGGCAACGGGAAACGGGACCGGGTGGTGGATCTCATACCCCAAGCCTTCGAGGGGGGGGGGAACCAGGCAGACCATAGCAGGAGCACTAAAGAGACTTATGAGACTGAGAGAAGGCCGAGCACTTTTAGGAAGAATGAGCAAAGAAGGGAAAAAAAAAGCTGGCACATTTGATATAGATAGAAAAAAGTAAAAAAGTTACAGAAGAGACTTAATCTCTTAATGCACCCCGGGAAGCATGAACGGGGGGGAAAGTGACCGGTGGGAGGGAGCTTTGTTTAGAAACGGGGGGGTTATGGGGAGAGAAGGAGGGGGGGACGTGTTCGCACCCGAGGGGAATAAATGGTTAAAAAAGGGAGAACTATCTACTATGTGCGTGGGAAAAAAACCAGAAAAAAGACAAATTATAAGAGGAATCACTTCGATGGAGGTGAGGGGAGAACAACCTTACCCGAAAGTAAATTGACTGTTCCGTTAGGACCATGGGGGGGCCAAGACAAAGAACGCTGGCGGACAATGGCGAGGGGAGACGTCGAGGGCGTGTTCGAGACACAGGGAGGGATGAAGGGGGGGGCCTCGGATTTCAAGGAATGTGAAACGGACGGTTATGATCGGTCGTAAACTCCTGAGTTGAAGTGTGGGAGTCGCTTTATGAAAAAAAAACAGACCCGGGAGGTGTTTAAGGTCCCCACGAGGTAACTCGCACAAAAACGCCATTTAAAGTTCACTAATAGAGAGCACCAAAAAAAAAAGGGATACCAAATCGTAGAAGAGGGTTTCGAAATGGGTTCGTTACAAACTCGTGGGGCGAAAAGCAACAAGGACCTGTCTGGCTTCGGGAGCCGCCCGAAAAAAAAAAAAATGAGGGAAACTGTGGAAGACCGGACGACTATCAGCAAACGGCAGAAGGGGTAAAATTCCAAATCCTCAGCCCGCCTCGGAACTGCGCCTGATGCCGGGAAAAGCAGAACGCATCCATCTGGGCGACCAGAGGGATTCCGGGAGAGACACGAAAGGAAAAGTCGCACACAGTGTGCATTGACCAGGAAAAAAAGGGGCAAAAAGGAACGCCCTTCAAACCTTGAGAAATATGCAAGTTGGGAGAGCCAGGGGGGGGGGGGATACACAAGCAAAGAGTCTCTTGGGACACGCCAAAGGTTTTAGGAACCACAATTCTCGGCGTTAGCCGGGGGGGAAACAGGGGGAAAAATCAAGTTCCCGGATCTGGTCCAAAACCCAAGGAAAAAAAAGCTCCTGACATACCATGAGGAAGAGATAAAGTGGATTCCGGGTCGGGGAATAGGATCTCCCTGGGTGGGAATGAGACTAATCTTCTCGGAAAGGGAAAGAGCCAGCAGTTACCGATCTTTTGCGCTTCAAAGGGAGAGGCACCTAAGGCGCCTGACGGGAGACGGGGGGGGCAAGGGCCAATGACAGATTTTATCGGAAAGCCGCCCCAAACGGCATGATAGCGGACGATGAAGAATGAAAAAAACGACTACCTCCATGTTCGCTGCACTTGACGGAAGATGAACGGTGAAAATCTGCTTCGGGTTGACAAAGGGGATAGTCACGACGAAAGTCGGGGCAAGTGAAGGAAAACATCACTCTGCTCCAGGCAGGGGGTAGCCTTCATTGTAGCAAACAAGCATCCGGGAGAGTGATGGAAGCAAAAATTCCTGGTTCAATCACGGGAAAACCAGAAGAAAAGAGGAAAAAATCAGACAACACCCAACGTCCAAAAAAGATTTCAAAAGGAGACGCAATTTCAATATATCGACCGGGGGAAAGGGACCAGAGAAGAGGGCCCCAGAAAACAAGGGAATTATACTATCAGGAAAACGTCATTGAAGAGAGAGAAAGAAGGAAGGATTAGTAAAGGGGGGGAAAATGAAGATCGTAGCCGACTGGCAGGCCTGCTGGAAAAAAGAAACAGCAGGAAGCCGCATCAAACTATGCTATATGGTACAAGGACAAAACAAACATGGAGAAAAAAATTCAAGGGGGGGGAGAACAGCGGGGGTTAACGCAAAGGGGGAGTCCACTCAAGGATAAAATTTGGGAAGCTGGAGTGATTTAAAGATAGTGAGGGGGGTAGGAGGCGACCCGAGGGTGGGGGTAGAAAGAAGCGGTCGGGAAAGTGGATGTACGCTTCAGGAAACGGGGGGACCATTCTACCTTGTATCTCAAGAAAATTGGAAAGGCGGGAAGATGCGGAAATATATTAAAGGGGGAAAGGGAAGGGACATGGGAAGGGTCATAACGCCGAACAGAAAACAGGGGGTCACAAAAAAAAAGGGAGCCAAAAAAGAGGCATGCCACCGCAGGTACCAGACACTGGTTATTCCCGTATGCGCCAAAAGATAAACGGAATGTTCATGGGGGGGGAAGCAATGGAAAAGCAAAAAGGGAAGGAAAAAACCAAGAGGGTCATCGAGCGCATCACCGGACGGAGAAATCCAACTTTGAAAAGAGAAAGAGGGTGGGGATGGAATTTGCGCCGGGAACGAAAAAAAAAAAAACTAAAAACGATCATGGGTGTACGGGTAGTGTTAAACTGGGGAAATCATGGTGAAGTGCGGGGCTGAAAAGCAGAGTTGGGAAAATGGTCAATCATATTGGGTCCTTGGGGGGTCATTCCGGGGGACAAAATCATCAAAAGTTGGGAAGAAGAAATCAGACGGGGATGAACCGAAAAGCAGCCTTCGCGAAAGGCTCCGCCTGAATTGTGGAAGATGAAGAAACCCACAGTCACCAATCTGGGGGGGGGGGTGAAAGGAATCGCTGCACAATCTTGGTGAAACTCCGTCATCGCAAGAGGAAGCTATATCGAAAGGGAAGGCATGGAGAACCGAATAAAATAGAAAAGGATGGAGGGGGGGGCAACAGGCGAGTCAGAAGGAAAGGGAAAAAAGGGGGCGAGCCTCGGGGTCAAAACACCTCCTAGATTTCAACTGACCAAGGAAAAAGAACAAGCTGGTGGGGCATGTGTTGGAAAAGAAAAGCGTAACCGAGTTGGGGGGAGAACGAAAAAGGAGGACTAGAATCTCCCAGTTGAAAAAAAGAAGCCTTCAGGCCAGTTAATGGTGAGGAAATCCAGGAGGGTGCCCTGGGGGAAAAGGTACTCAAAACGCCACAACAAAGCGGAGCCATATTGTCAATCGCATCGGAGTAAAATCTTTCCTGAAAAGACTTCAATTGTGCGGGGAAAGCGGAACCGTGATATCTGGGAGAAATAAGGTCCCTTTCCTTCCGAGAAGCGGCAAGGGGACGAGGGGTCACATTGAGAAGACCTTTTTTACGACCATCGGGGGTATCTAGAAAAAAAAAACACTTAGGAGAGGAGGGGAAGGGAGGGGTTATTGGGGCGTCCTCAAAGGTAAGAGATAGGGGGGCGAGGACTATTGAGCCACTTGCGGTGCGAGGGGGGAAGGTGGAGGGAATTCATATCTCCTCCTGCTAGAGTGGGACTCCTTCAGGTCAACTGAGCAAGAAGAGGGGGGGGAGGTGTTCAATCCTAGGGGCTAGGGGGAAATAGGAGGGGGGGGGGTGTTTTGGTCTTTGAGTGGGGCCTTCGGGGGCACAAGAAAAAAAGGTCCTGTGGAAGCTTACCTGAAAACGAGAGGGAGGATGATTACTTCTTGAGGCCCGATTCGTTTTTCAAAACGGTTCTACCGCATGGGGAATTTGCGAGGGAAGAAAAAGGGGGGGCAATCGTCATGGGAAATGGACAGAGGGTTTGTGGATCAAAATATTCACGCCGATTACTTCATCGCTGGAAGCAAGAGATGTGCTGCTGGTGCACAAAGAGAAGGGAAGATATCGCGACTCGGCGGCGAGGCCGGTCTTGGGCACAGAGAGATAGATACATCTGGGCAACACCACGGGTTGACGGGGGGGTGGGGTGAAAAATTACTGAACTGAAGGAACTTCATCTGAGAGATGTCGTAACGTCATGATTAAGGAAATCTCGAAACCCGTGAGGACGTAAAAAGGAATTCCCGGGGTGGGCAAGCCGATTTTCTAACAAGGGAAAAGGGTGGTTGTAAACGGGGGGAAAGAAGGACGAAGGAGGGAGGATGGTGGGCTGAAAATGGCTCAAAAATGAAAGAAATCCTTTGCCCTGGATTTGGGAAATTGAAAGGCATGGCGCTGGAAGGCTGAAAGTCGACAGGAAGAGGGGGGCCAGGACCTGGGTTTTGGTGAAAAAAGAGACAGCCCCAAACCTACAAGGGGAGGTAGAGGAAGGCAGAGAGACTTACTCGGAACTGGGGGGGAAAGAAGGGAAGGGGCGGTGGCTCGTAAAGAGTTGTGGCTGAGCCGTTTATACGAAGCTGGGAGAGGACTGTAAATTCAATGCACCTTAAAAAGTCGCGAAGGAACGAAGAAAGAGACGGTGAGACGAACGATCACAGGTCAGGTTCAAAAACACGTCCGTTAGAGGGGGTAATCCCCTTGAACGATTAAAATTACAAGGTTCGGAGAGGACGGTCGCCTCGAATCGAGAAGACATCAGAAGGTTAATTCCAAGTAAAATTCAGCGTGCTTGAAAGAGGAAAGGGCCTGACGCTGGGATGCCCAAAAGTAACAATGGGAAGAAAGATTGGGGTCCGACAGGAAATAATCGTTTGGAAGTACAGTAGGAGTGGCATACAGTCTCAATGTGCGACAAGACAAAAACCAATATTCTACTCACTCAAAAAATTCTTGTATACGAAGAGATTAAAGTGCGAGTCGAGATAGTCTAATTGAATGGGGCTGGCATACCTTGGGGAGGGATCTTAAGGGCGGGGTCGAGTCTCATCTATTCAACCATTCTGGAGGTGGATCAGATCCTGACGGATTGCAGTTTGGGAGGGTGAGGTTGGGGGGTGTTGGGGTATTAAAACTGAGGGTAGCAACCTCTTATACCGCTCATCAGTAAGGAACAATCAGAAAGGTCAGCAATAGCAGCAAAGAGGGCGGAGCAAGGAGAGGGGCGTAAAAAAAGTTAATGACCTCATGGTGCAGGCAGGTCATAGGCCTTCTTAAAAAAAATAAAAAGTCAAGGGGGAAAAAGCGGGCATGCAATTTCAGACCAAAGGAGTACTTCTTAAGCTAACAACATCGCAAAACTCTAAGAAGGCACCGTGGGGGGGAAGGCAAGGAAAAAGATTCTTTAGCCCAGCTTCCCATGGCCTGCAACGCCGAAGAAGACACGACGGGAAGGAAAGAAAATATATGGCAGGGGCCCTGGCAATTTTAGGAAGAGCGTCTCAGGTGACCTCATATAAGGACTTCGGGGCAATTCTAAAGGAAGCAAATTAAGGGGCTGGGACGTCAACAGGGTAGTTCGGGAAGCACTGTTTTACGGGGGGGGGGGGAGGTGGGAAGATCGGTAACATTCGATTGGGTCAGAAAGGGGACAAAGCACGTTCTAACTCCTATAATTTGGAAAAATACTCTTGGAATAAGATACGAGGTGAGTTGTATCCAATGGGAGCTAACAAGTAGAGTGCGCATGCAGTTCACATGTTACTTTTACTAAAAAAAGGAAGGAATCCAATGTAGTGTGAGACCGAACTTGGCAATGGGGGAGGCGAACAATACCTCTTGGAGAAGTGGAGAGGGAGGCGCTCAATTCTAGCATTATAATGAGCGAAAAACAGGGGGATGGTTTCATTAGAGTGGGAACGTTATCCAGGGGGGGTCGTTCTGACCTTCTGGCCAATGAGTGGGGTTGCTCATCCGGAGAGAAGAGAACGGGGGTCCAGTGGAAGTTCCTCCACACAGGTAAGGGAAAGGGGAAAATTGGAATTTCCCTTCGAATCTCTCTCACATCAACAAAAAAAAAGAGAGTTCAGAACGTGGAAATGTCTATGGGAGGGGGGAGAGGGGGGACCCTCGGGTGGAAAGGAAACACGATAAAAATCCAGGGACCTGCTAAGTTCTCACGGGGGGACATACCATAATAAAATTGGACAGCAGGGACGACGATAGAAAAACCGGGCAGACCTGAGCAAACAACCGTAAATCCAGCCAAGGGACTACAAGGAAAGGCTCAACTAACCGTATAGATCAGCAGACATCTCCATAGACATCTTTCGTGAAAGGATGCCCCATGGGACACATAGGCCAGTCCACAGGGGACGAAAGAAGGAGCTTTCAGGGACCATTTAACACTCAGCTCCTGAGAACCGTGTGTTACAGAAAATTTGTTGGGCCGCACAGAGCTGGGCCAATCCATGTCTTTTCGTACCAATGCTTGAAGGAGAAAGGGCGTTGTCGCACCGTGCAAAACTGACGAAAGAGTAGTGACAATAGTGCAACCAAGCTCAGCCCTACCATTCGGAAGGGGGGAAAAGGTACTTGCTTCCATGGAGGAGGGGGGAGATAAGAGCTATGATTTCACCTAAAAGGAAATAGGATCGTTAGCCCCTGGCAAAGGACAAGGGGTGGTGACCTAATTTGCTCCTTAGCAAGTCGTGCAGGATGCGGATGGACGAAGCATGGAAGAAGTGGCTCCGAGGCCATCAAGGGGTTTCTTCAATGGCCGGCAACCAAAAACAGGAGAGGGGACTAGCAAAGGCCTCCTCACTACTAAGGTCGCAAGGTCCGAGGCCTTGACTTCCGGAGGAAAGGAAAATCTGAAGCATAAGTACACGAAGGGAAAAAATGGACGTCCACATTAAGCTAAAGCAAAGGTCGCTTCTAGCACCGAAGTGGGGTCAGGTGGCAGGGGATCAAGAGCTCTTATATATGTGAAGAAGAGGGAAGGAATCCACCGAAAACCAAACCTCGAACCGAATCCCAAAAAAATGCAAAGAAGGAAGGGAAAAAAAGGGGGACAAAAAGAGGAAGAACTCTTACAAGCACTAATAGCAGACAAACGGAAAAGAAACCAGGCCATTATAAAACTATCACAAAAAGAGGGAAGGGAGCGTATAAATAATCAGGAGTGTCTATAATGATGGAGGAGGACGGTATCGCTTAGAATCTTCAAAGAAAAGAACTCGGGGTGCCTGCCCAAACGAGGGTAAACGAAAGGAGTTCATGCCAACTTAACATTGACGAAGGAGCTTGGAATTGACTCATCTACTGGGTTCAAGACAGAAGAGAGCGTAAGAAGACAAACTGATGTCTTGGAATTTAACAAGAACGGAGGGGCGATCGGTATATTTTGGGGAAGATCAGAGAAATTCCTCTAAGTCGTTCAAGGGGGGGGTTTACCATTAGAAGGGGATGTGTTTGAATTCGACGCAAATTTCTTCGAAAGGCCCGCTCTCACGATGGAAGGGAGGATAGGTAGGGGAGATAGGATACTGGACTGGAATTGTCGATCCGAAAAGGAGAGTTTGTCTGGCCACTTCACCAAGTGCCACAAGGGGGGAGGAGACTCTCCCACTTTTAGTCGTCGTAGCTCAAGCATTCGACAGCCCTCTCTCTTAATTGTCAGGGGGGGGGGCCGAAAAACTGGGAAACAAAAAAGGTCGGCAAGCCACCAAGAGAGTAGGCTCAACAAATGTCCAGCGATCTGCTGACAAAAACAGGGTGCCAAATCCACTCCGCCTAAGGAGGGATTGAGAAGGTGTCCTACGAAACTCAAATAAGGGGGGCCAAGGATGATGGGAAAACACGTTGAAAAAAAAAGTGACACAGGGGGAATTTCTGGAGAACTCCACGGAGAAGGGGTCCAAATGATAAGAGGGGAATGGCAGTCAGGGTGCCCACACCGAACTCAAAAGGTTGTGGGGAAAAAGAGCGGGACGTTATTGCAAAACCAAAAATACGGCTGCCGGGGGTGGGGCGGTCCGGGGTGGGACTAGAAACACCTAAAACATCGTGGGTGGGGTGTAGAAAGGAAAGACGCATAGTGGTGACCGCCACAACCGACTAGCGATAATCTTACAATGGTGAACGGGAATCCAGAGATTACTCTTCAAGCGCGCGGCTTAAATAGGGTCCGAGAGCGGATCAAACCACCCATAAGGGTGCCAGTAAAGCAATGAAGATTCAAACCGGGGGGGGGAAAGGTGCTCCAATTACAAGAGAAAAAGGGGGGGGACGGGAGGTAAACTCAACGAAATTACGGAAGACGGATCAATCTCACGAACCGTACTCCTTTATCATGACTCAAATTACAAGGGAGGTGAACCTTAAAGGGTCTCCATCAAAGAAAAACCGGAAAAAGCTGGCCGGGGGAAGCGTACCAGGGGGAAATCTGGGGAGGAAAAGACAATAATTTTGAAAAAGCTGGGACGAGGATGGGCAACCGGAATCAAGTATGAGAAGAAGACCAAAATGTGGCCTTCAATTAATAAGGGTAAAGAGAAAAGGGGAGCGTTCAAGTCTCCAAGGTTTTACGAAAGATCCTCTCTCTCAAAAAAAGACAAAAGGAAGTCCAACATCGATGAGAGTTTTGAAAAAAAAGGGCTACTTGAACCGCGAAGTCTCGAGTGTGAAAAGGGGAAAGGGTCCTGGCAGGTTGGGAGGAGGGGGAGGAATCAGGGAAGGATACACGGGGCCACTGAGGACCGATTTAAAAGGAATGCGGGGAATTCAGAATTCCATCCGATTGTCTCGAAAATGAGACGTGGGGGTGGGGCTTGCAGGCGAATGTACTGTTCATCAGAAAAGGGGGGGGGGCAAGTACCGTACATGAGTACCTGAAAGGGGGATGTAGATTTGTATCGGAGGAAAAAGGTTGGGCTTTTCCTATACGATCAGGGTCGAAAAAAAAAAAAAAACGTCGGGTAGTTTTCCCCTGGGGGGGGAAAAAAATTTTGGGATCGAAGGCGGGACGCACGGGAGGGTTTGGGATCAAAAGCCAGGAACGAGGTGGTAAGAAAAAGTCTCGTAATCGGGGAACTGGGGGGGAGTCCGTGTTGCAAAATGTCCGACGAAGATAGAGATAAAATCAAGCTCTATTAGGAGGTCACCAAGATGTCGAGAGATACTTATGAAAAAAAAACTAGTTTGGGTGACGTGGTAGAAAAACGGAGCAGAAAAAAGGCGATGCGGCCTGTTTCAGAAAGTCGCGTCGTCAAAGCAAAAAGGTGGGGAGTGGGCACCCTGAATGAACAAGGAATAAAAAAAAAAAAAAAACAGGAAAAAAGAAGGTCCCAAGAAGGGACATGAGTTTTTCCAAAGGGGGGCTCAAAAATCAGGACAACATCGAGGAGTGGCTAAGGGAGTCAAATTCTCCAATTTCCATAAAAGATTGGACGGGGATTGGTGGAAAGTGGGATCTCTAAAGGGGGAGCATGTTATGAAAGGAGAGGCCGGCGGGTTGACAGCCTTGTTTTGTTTTCCAGTGGGAGGAAAGCAAAACTGACATGAAGGTAGATCCGGGAGAGAATTCGGGGGGCTACTAAATCAAACTTGGGATAGGGTCATGGCTTGGCCAGTCCAGCGTTTGGACGGCCTTGCTACCAACGCAGGGAGCTGATGGGAAATGAAATGGGAACATAACTCCTAGTCTCCTAGATCCGACATCATCAAAAAAAGAGCGTGGGGAGGGAAGGGAAAAGCATGTCAACACCGGAAGGTAAGGAGCGTACATCCCCTTGAACGAATAAGAGACATTTCTAAAACCAAAAAAAAAAAAAAAAAAAAAAAAAAAAAAAAAACAAAAAAAAAAAAACCAAAGGGGGGGGGGGGAGTCTCGGTTCCGGTACCGCCGGGAGGCTACAACGATCTGCAGCAAGACGGGACGTCCAATCATTCAATCTTGCGTTGCCTCAGGATCTGGGAGGAACCTGACTGAGGTACTAGACGATTGGAAATGGGGGGGTTGAAGAAAGATATATCGATTTGGGCCGTAGAGGTGGGGAGAGGAATGCAGAAAGTCTAAGCGCGCCTCAAGAGATCCGGAAGGAAGGAGCGCACCTAGACCTTCTTCTTTTTAAATGGGGGAGTCAAGCTGGAGAGCTAGGAAAGACTTGGGGCTGGCAAGAACGTTTGGTCAAGGTGGGCAGAGCTACTCTATGGAGACGGTTCTCGCTTTATAGTAGGCTTATGTTGGATTCGTTTCTGGGGCAGGGGGGGTGGTCGTGAGGAATCTGCATTTTTATGATCAAAAAAAAGGTAAATCAGTATGCGGTGCATCAGTACAAGGAGAATGAAGACAAGCTGCGGATAATAGCAGAGGGAAAGACCGCATGTATTCGTTCGGCAGGAGGGGGCACTCCTCTCTTTCCAAAGAAGGGAAGGAAAGTTACATCTACCAGGGAATTTCAATTCAGGGGTAGGAGTTCATAAGAAAGACTAAAGCGAGCATTAGTGTTGGGCAGAAAAAGTTAGGGGAAGAAGGCGATGACTTCGCATGCAAGGTGAGGCCATATAGAGAAGCTGTACGGGAGGAAGGGGGATCAACATAGATGGGAACAGACGAGAGGGGAAAAGATAAATCCGAGATCGTCTAAGATAAGGCTCTCAGCCCAAGGAAAGAAATAACCAGTGAGGATTCAAAAAAAAGATGGGGAGGGGGAGGTTGTTCTTTTTTGGCAACTAGGTAAGATCGGGGGAGAAGGGGGTGCACAGGGTTCTCACTCGCTCAGACCTATAAGGGGGATAAAAAAAGTTGGGGAGGGGGGAAGGACTATGGGCTTTGTATCCCAATGTCGGAGACAAATGGAGAACACGCGCTGATTTTCAAGGAGAAAAGAAACAGGGTCACGCCACTGGGAGGGGGGGATCCGGGCAATTAGGTACAGGTGAATACGCCCCGTAAGAGGCTTGGCGCAGGCGATGGATAAACCAAAGGGAGAAGAGTCACATGGCTGGGGCAGCCTTAGGGGCAAGAGGCCCACGGCGGCCAGGTGATGAAGCTTAGGGGTCAAAAATTAACAAAATTAGAATGTGCTCGTCAGGAGAACGATCCATACTTGAAAGAGGGAGGGGGGGGAAGAAAAAGTCCACTTCTCAAAACCCTTTCGGGAAAAAGGGCCAAACAAATCAACCAAAAACAAAGAGGAAAAAAGAGCTATATTATAATGGGGGGGAAGGGGGGGGGTTTCTATCGTGACCTCGTGTGGCGGAAACTGGAAAAACACGAAGAAGGACTGGCTATTTCTCAACTGCGGAGAATTGCCAAAGGACGAAACTATCATCAACCGAAGAAAACGTTTCGCACTTCCTTGTAAGAAACGGAAGAAAAGACGCCGGACCTCGACCGTGAATCTCATTCAATATCCAAAGAGAAATGAAACCATCGGGGAGCTGTGAGAGACCCCATGTCCATACAAAAGGAAAAAAAGGGGGGGGGAAGCAAGTTAGGCTGGCGACCATTAGAGACAGCGGACGTGCGCACAGGAGAATGTGGGGAGCAAAAGCCATTAGAAAAGAGGCATAGGCTCTTAGTGCCAGAAATGGGGACACGCATTCCTGCTTAGCCGGCGGTCGCCACATGCAAAACTGAGGGAAAAGATCTTTGACAGGGGGCCAAAAACGGAGACGGCCGACATGCGGAACATGCACAGAGGGATTGTCTGACCGGGGCGCATAGGAAGCTACTATTTGTCACAAGCTAGATGGAAGCGGTGGAACCAATGCAGCTCAGTGGGAAAATGGTGAATACTTCATCACGTATGCGTTCTGAGAACTGGGGGAGACGAATGATAAAAAAATTCTTCGACTCAAGAATAGGTAACTCGGGACTTCACCAGGAACAATGATGAGCGGTCCGAGGAGGGCTCCCGAAATAAAGAAAGGGGTACTATTCCCTTTGTGTCCTCTGAACAGTGAAGCGGCACTGGGGAATCATCCATTCAAGGCTTCGAGGTCAGTAAATCGTCAAGATGCTCTTCTAAGGTCATATTTATGTCATTTCCTGGGGATGAGGAATCCACTAATGATCGAGTTATAATAAGGGTGATTGAAGCAGGCCTTTGCTAGAGGACACCAACGCTCAACTAAATCCCAAACCGCCTGATAGGCAAGGGGGAGCCCGTGGACTATAAGTATCAATCGGCGGGGAAAGGGAAAAATGGGTAAGCACAATGCCAGGTCGCTCGTCGATTTAATAGTAGCTAAAGCTAGGGGCTAGAGGGATTTTAACGAGGGATTATCGTGAGGCTTCTAAACGCGGGCAAAGACTCTAACAAGTGGACCAAACGATTTCGAGATCCTTGCGCAACTGAAAAATTTCCTCGAAATTCGTGACAGGTACTCATCGACGTTGTAAGGCAGCCCAGATCGAGTCCCGACACTCTGGGAGTTAGGTGGAATGTTAACTACGCATGAATAGGGGGTAGGTGGAGAAGGTATGGAGGAGAGCCCCTATCGAGCACTTGCAGCTAATGGAACAGTGATGGGGTGCGGAAAAAAAAGGCCGGGGGGGTGGACCTGAGTCCAGATTTGAAAGTCGCGCTTCAAGGATCGATGAAGTTCAATATTACCGGAGTAGTTCGGGGGGGGAAGGTAAATTGTCGATAGGGAGCAGCGTGGGAGAACAATAAAGAACAGGCGGAAGTACACAGCATTGAACATCCCACTTTTATGTCACCGGACTCTCATCTCGAGAACGAAGAAAGATTTTTCAGGTTGGGGGCGCAACTTTTAAGCAACAAAACGGAGAAAGTTCAAGGCCCAAATCTGTCTCGTCTTCGCGCATCTCCGGGGAACCTCTAAGCTGGAAGGCAACGGGCCCAAATCCCGGTGAAATTGTGATTTACTTTGTGCGAAGACGGGGGGGAAAAGGGGCAGAAATCATCTGATTTTGTCCGGATGGGGGGGAAAAAAGGAGAAACTAACTTCCCTGTGAAAGGGGGAGGGGTTAAAAGGGATCAATCGGTAGTAAAGGAAACTGTTCCCACGCCTCAACGTGTTTGGGGTCGGGGAGAAAAGAGCTCTGAAGGTATTTAAACGCCGGGCGAAGTGGAAGGAAGTACGGGTTTGAGGACACCGGCCCACCGAACGTTTTTTGCAGCATTATCTCGTCGAATCATTTTTACCCGTGGCGAGACTGCCCGAGAGAAATTTCGGAAGCATGGGGTCGGAACAAAAGCCATAACTTCCCTCTCAAGCGCCATGGCAAGAGGGGGGAGGCATCGTGATCAAACAATAAAGAGGGGGGAAAGAAATTCAGATTCCCAAAAAAGTTGGGGGAAGGGTAGCAGAAAAAGCAGCAGTATAACAGTCTGGTAGAGGAAACGCAGAGGAAGAAAAAAAAGTCCATTATCAAGAACGCAAGTGACGCGGTAATCCATGGCAGAAAAGTACCGCGGGCGGGGGGGCTTTGACCTGAAAGAAAGAAAACCAAAAAAAATGCGGGAGTGGGGACCTCGAAGGGAGGAAAGCATGCCAGTGGCAATCCGTGCATTGTAAACAGCGGGACGAAGGGGGGCGGCAAAAAAAGGGGTTAGATTTCTGGAGAGGAAAAGAACCCGATTCAACAGAAAGTATCAAATAAAATAAAAATGCGGACAAATTCTCCACCTTTGGTGAACTCCGGAGAAATTCGAGAAAACAAAACACTTATTATAGGGGGGAAGAGATATGGCGATGGGTCCTCAAAGTATCAAGTTCGGGCTCTGCTGAGGGAGGAGCCTTCCAAGTGCTTGCATTTTAACATTGTCGTCTTAGGTCTCAAGAGTCACTTGTTTCCGCCGGCGGAAGTGGCATATGCAAGGGAGTGGAAAAGATTTTCAATGACGAAGGAGTCAATATGGGGATCACGCTTTGTTTTTGAAGCAGGGGGGGGGGGGGGGGGGGGGGGGGGGGGGGGGGGGGGGGGGGGGGGGGGGGTTGGGGGTGTGGGGGGGTTTCTACATTTACCTGTTGAACGCCGGAAAACCTGCCATCTTACAGGAATACCAGCAGGTGAGTGAATTGATACGTCGGGGGAGGGGGACCTCCTGTTGGAATTTCCAAAATCCACCGTTCGAGGGTCCATGGTCTCACAGAACAATGGGGGACAGCATTGCTTACATGCCCTCTTAGGGGGGGAATCCATAGGCTCGGAAAACGGGGGCCTAATGGAGTCTTAGAGGGTCAATAGCTGATTAGTTTCAAAAAGACGGCGAGGGACTATATCTCTCTAAGAAAGGAGGGAGGAGGGGAAAAAAGATTAGACTATATACTTCTGGAACACCGAGGGGTGAGGTGTCTGAACCGGGACTTTCTGGAAAATAGAAAGGGTAATGCGGGGCCGGGGAAAAAGAATATCAGCAGTTCTGAAAACTCAACCCTTTGAGGATTTGGCAAAGGGACAGGAAAAGCTTAGAGGGAAACAATTTCACGCAGCTTGGAATCCCAGCAATGTAAAGGAAGTTCAACGGTTTAAAACTAAATCAAGTACCCAGAGGTTCTTGTCGGAGTAAAAAGGCTCCATTCAAATCACAATAATGGGGGCCGGGGTTGGGCAAAGGGGGAAGGGTCGGACATGGTGATGCTCGAGAGGAAAGGGGCTTACGGGTTTTCCAAGGCTCTTACAGCCCACCTGAACTGTAAGTTAGGAGGATATATGCACGAATAAAGGAAGCAAAGTGTTATAGTTGGCCGGGGGGGTCACATTCCTATGGGAGCGTGAAAAAAACGCTTCAGTGTTTCTGGAAAGAAAGTAGAGAGGGGTCAACTTAAGCCTTACGCGGAAAAATATCGAACGCAGCGATATAGGCGGGGGGGAAGAAAAGGGGAGCTTTCACCCGGAGTTACGGATGCCTTACAGCCCAGGAAAAGAATTAGGGAGACGGGCTCTGCCGATAAGGGCGCCTCAAAACAGAGTCACGAGCGGAAATCATCGTACTTCCATAAAGGAAGTTTTCGGGGGACGCAGGAGCGG
>Ga0179591_1236028_pt1 | contig 16090 bp, 23 predicted proteins | sample CZOMad2_1_08_16f_FD_182891 | JGI IMG/M metagenome (GOLD analysis project Ga0179591, IMG submission 182891) | Vadose zone soil fungal communities from Angelo Coast Range Reserve, California, USA - CZOMad2_1_08_16fungal (PacBio error correction) | ecosystem: Environmental > Terrestrial > Soil >...
AAACGACGACTGAACAGGCGAAGAGGTAAACGGGAGCAAAAACGCATGTAGCATCCCCCGAAAAACAGGGTGGTGCAAAAAGTGGAGACACCGGACGCAGCCGAGCCACACCGGCGACGGACGGTGAGGAGAAAAGGGGAGAGACAAAGGAAAGTCAGGCACCGCCCGCCCCCAAAAAGTCGGGGTGGTCTAAACACACACAAAGGGGAAGAAGAAAGACCGTAGGGGACAGGAGCATGACGGTTTCGTTGGCCCCCCAAGACCAAACAAAAAAAAAAAAAAAAAGCGGCAGAACGCGCACGGGAGGGCAGGGAGGCCCATTAAAGGCCCACTGTCAAATTGACAGGGGGTTGCACCCAGGGATGGGGAAAAAAGATAAAACGTTGTCTACAAAAGTTAAAAAAGGCAGATTCGACGGGCAGGTCCATGGGGTGGAGCCAAAAGAGGAGGGATCCTAGTGGGCCGGGAGCAGTCCATCTCCATACTGGAAAACACAGACATAACAAACATGTGAAAAAGGCCCGAAAAGACAGAAAAAAGGACGTACGGAAAAAAAAAGTGTCAAGTTGCAGCTGACGAGAAGTAGACATGGGGCGGAAATCAACCAGATTTACTCCGCCAGAATCGTTTGACCAAAAGCTAAAGAAAAAAACACGGGAAAGGCAAGAAAAACCATCAAATGGTCATGGTTGTGGTGGGGTGCTTGAGGTGGAGGGGGGGCATTCTCGACACGAAATCTTCGCTGTCTGGGACCTTGGGGGGAGCCAAGGGGTTGAACTTGGTGGGACTGCATTTCCCCAAAAAAGAATATGCAAAGTGCCGGGGGGAGAGCAAATGCAAGGGAAATTGACCTCAGCAAAACCTCAAGAAGATTCAAGGGGTCGAAGGAAAAAAAAACAACCGCCGGAAAGGGGGCGGGGAAAAACTATTTTCCCAGGACAGCAGACTGCTCAAAAGTTGAGAGAAAAGCATTGCACACGGGGGGGAAGTAGAAGGGTCACAGAAGAGAATTAAACAGGAAACAACAAAAAAAATTGGTCAGAAGAAGCGCATCCAGAGTTGGAAGAAACAAGTCTGGCGCGAATGGGAGGAAAAGAATTCCCCGTCACCAGGCGGCCAACAAAAGAACGGGGGGGGGCGCCGACCGCGGTAGGGGGAAAGTAAGCTGGAGAACGTTCAGAAAGGAAGAATACCAAACCAGATAAAATTCCCCAAAAGAAAAACGTTGGGCATGGGGGAAAGAAAATACTCAAATGGGGTGGAACTCGCTCAGCCACAAAAAGTGTGGGGGAAGGGGTTCCAAAAAAAAACCCATTGAAAATCGACGAAACACCGGGGGGTGAAAAAAAAAAAACGTCCCAAAACATAGTTTTAGGCTCTCAGGGAACGCCCAACGGAAGAACTTGCACCATGGAAGTGTGGTCAAAAAACGATGGAAAAAACGGCGGGTTCTGTTTCAAACATCTAAATGGTGGAGGGTAGAACCGGACGGCCAATACGAAAACAAAAAAAGGACAAGAAGCGAAAAAATACACCAAGGGACAAAAAAAAAAAAAAATGGACTGGAAAACGCGAACGTCGCTTTTTGTTTGGAACCAAAGTGACAAAAGGTCCCGACGGGGAAACCAATGGGCAAAAAAAAAAAAAAATGGTACAGGGAGGGACTCGAAAGAAAAGGAGCATTAGTAGTTGAAAAAAGAGTCGTGCAGAGCAGGGAGAAGGCAGAAGACTGTCATCGGAGTCCGAAAAGAACAAAAAGTAAAAAAGGGGGTAAAGGGGAAAGAAAATGGGATCAAAGCACCTAAAAGAAAATACCTCCACCAAAACTTTGACATGGGAACGGTTTGGGAGAAAAGGGAAAAGCGGAACCTGGAAAGGATCGATAGCCCGGTAAAAGGGACTCTCCTTTATACAAGGAAAAAAAAAAACTTAACCGTTCGTATCAAGGAAGGGAGGGGACGAGAAAATGAACAACAAAAAACAGTACAAAAAAATTGACCCATGGCGACGCGGGATTTTGGCATGGCGACCGGGGGACCTGCAAAGAGAGCCATCCTGGCGTTTCTAAGAGGGGGGGGGGGACAGAAAAGGGCCAGCCGCATAACTCATAGGGAGGGGGTAGGGGGGAAATGCAACCTCCCCTCCGAAAGAACCTGACCAAAGGGAATTCCTTACGTAGAAAAAAAAGACAAACGGTGGGTAAGGATTGCTCAAGCAGCGAACAGCATACATTAAATAATATCAAACGCCCGACCTCGCATGGGGGCAAAGTTGGGGGGTCCAAAAGAATAGCAATGTAAATTCGGACCCTAAAAAACCCAGACACTGGGACCAATGTCGATCAAACCAACAGTGACAAATCGATCTGGGGAAAAAACATGGCCAAGGAATAAATTCATACGAAACAAAAAGCCCTTCGCCCCTAACCGACAATATTCACGGACACTAGGGAGAAAAAAAAACCAACCGAAAAGGTTGTTCAGAATGCGGAGAAAAAAAGGCCTAGTTGTAGGGCACAGTTTAAAAAGTAATGGCCTCAAGAAGTTTTTCGGCAACAATCTACTTGGGGAGGTCATGGGGGAACCATAAGGAGGGAAAACACTCAAGCTCCGAAAAAATCCCCCAGGGAAAAAACAGCGGAGTGACCATGGTATCTCGCAAAAAGAAAAAAGGGTGAAGGGAGGAGGAAAAGAAAAGAGAAGGAAGAAAACAACACTACAAGGGGGGGGGGGACAGGACTTCCGGAGGGGAGGGATAAAGAGTAAAGGGGGACACCCAAAACCCATCAATTAAAACGGGGGGTTCCCCGCAACAGAACGAGGGGAGGGGCCACCATTAAGTGAAGGAAACGAACAATAAGTGGAAAGGCAGTTATCCAAGTTCGCCGGGGTGACGACTAGTACTCGGTTACGAAAAAATCACTGGGGCGGGGCGCGTAGATGAATCGGGAAAAGAAATACAGAGAGGTTGAAATGTCAAGAAAAAGGGTGAGCAAATTTGGTCAAGGGTGAGGAGGAAACTCCTTCTGACGAGGGGTTCAAGCTAAAAAAAAAAAGTACACACCATTTCGGACGGAGAGGCAGGGAACGGGGAGGAAAGAGGAAGCTGCTTTGGAAGACCAGGGGGGAACGGGACAACGAGTCTTTGGTTCAGAGCGGGCAAAAAAAGACCTGGCGCGGGGTGCTTAAGGTCTGAGGGGTGAAACAGGAGAGAAGAGAGAATGAAGATGACTGGAGGTAACACCACAAAACGTTAAAAAAAGCAAAGATACGCCGGGGGGGTGTGTGCTAAAGGTAGTTAAAACAAAGGACGAGTTGGGGAACTGGGGGGACACTGGGTAAGTGTTGGTGCTAAAAAAACAAAAACCAGTGATAACTAGTGATGGAAGGTTTTGTGTTGGCTCGGGTCAGAGCAAAGTGAAAAGGGGGGGACCGGCGAATCGGAGGGAGAACGCTGGGTACCAGAAAGAAAAAAAGAAAGAAACCGGCCGACCAGTTCTTGGCGGTGACTCGGAAGTCCAGATCAATGGCCATACAAACTTGGAATGTCAGCGGAACAGGGAAGAAAAGAGCGGAGATATGCAAAATGCTCAAGAAAGGGCGACGAAGACGGCACGACAAAGAGGAGAAAGGGGCTTGCAGTCCGGTCTAATAAAAACAGACGGGGGACAGAAAAGCCGGGTATTCGGAGAAGAAAAACCGAAGCGGGGGGTCAATTCCGATAAAGTGGGGGGGGGGAAGCTTCGCGCGTGATTCAGTTTTTGGGAACAAGAGGGAAAAGGCCGGAAACTGAGGAAAGAAAGAACTTCAAGAAAAAAACACCGGTTTCCTCAAAAAGAGCATAGAAAACGGGGGTGGGAATGACGGAAAGGTCACGAAAAAGGACGACAACGACGAGAACGCACCCCCAGCCCTTCTATGTGAAAGGGGGGAAGGCAAAACAAAAAAAAAGAAGAAAAGACAAGGGGCCACTTAGAGGGAGCATAAGGGCTAAAAAGTGAAAACATGTTGGGGAGACGGTCCATAAGTGCTGTGGGAACATTTCAGACCACGGGGAGCTGCAACAGAACATATCTAGCGTCGGCAAAGTTGGACCCAGTGGTGATTGAATAAGGAATAAGAACCCAAGTTTGAAGAAGGTAATAGTTTGACGATGGATTCTGAACCCAAAAAAAACATGCGGGGGGGGGGGGGGGGGGGGGGGGGGGAGGGGGGGGGGGGGTTTGGCTAAGAAGGCGAGGGTCTTATCTGGTTTGGGGAAGGTAAATTTAACTTTTCTCCAGGGCAACTAAAAAAAAAAAGGGTAAAAACAGGCAGAAAGGATTGACAAGAAACAAGACCAATTCCGGAGGGCGAAAAGGTTGAATGATGTCAAAGATTGTGCAAGGCGAGGGAAACCACCCACGCAGAAGCTATATAGTAAAAGGAACAGGATGGCAAAAAAAAGGGAAGTTGAAAAGGAAACAGGGGTATGTCGCAAAACGTCCAGAAAAAAAAACGTCAAAAAAAAAAAGAGTTCGATTCGGCGAAACATGCTTACAACCGGCTCACCAACATGACATGCCCCTGGCCCAGGTCCAAAGTGCCGAACAGTAGTTGGGTTTAGCGGGAACTAAACGGGCACGAAAAAAAAGCAGGGGGTGTTTGCTGTCCAGCCACAAGGAGCAAGAGAAACAATCCATATTAAACTGGGGGAAACACAAACGCTCCATCTAAGTCTGCAACCGCAATAGAAAAAAAAAAAAAGAAGCCAACTAGTCTTGGGAAGTATGGGGAAAAGAAACGAAAGTACGAGGAAAAAAAACAGACAAGGTACCTTAACCGCGAAGAGGACAGAGAAAATCACAATAAGAAAACGCAGTTCCCCCAGTCAACCCGGCAAAACTAGGAGGGGTAAACAATACGGGGAAAGAACAACCAAGAAAAAAAACGACGACGGAAACGAACTAAGGGGAGGAAAACAAGTCAGGCCGCGCAACACCATTTATAAACTCTCTAACAAAACAACAAAAAAAAGGAAAGGAGGGGGGGGAAAATCTATAATAATAAAAAGGCAAAGCGACGGGCACGTGGGTGGCAACTCTGTCACGAAAAGCCCAAAGAAGACCAAACTGGGCTCGCCGTAGAAAGAAGGAGTTCAAAAGGGAAACGGACCAGAAAGAGAACGGGGTTGGGTGGACCCCGGGGATGGGGCCGCCAATTTCTACGAGGAGGAAACTCTACGACGGTCCAAAGTCTCTGTTGGGCAAGTATAAAAAAAAAAATAAAATGGGTTAGGGAAAAACAGGGGAGGGTCATCCCAACTGTACACAGCTAGCACCCATTCGGGATTGGGGTGTCCAAAAAGGGCGAAAAACTGGGACCTGGGGTGGCAAAGTTTCAAGTGGCAGGCTCTCTCTCAATGGGGGGCGGGGCAAAAAAAGGAAAAAAACAAAATCGTTTGGAAAAGAAAGAAGACGCAAAAAGCCTACAAAGAAACAGGGAAAAAGTTTCCAAGTGTAAAGGGGTTGGTGCCCCTGGAGGAAGGTGGATGAAACGGAAATTACCCCGCGGAAAATGGACAAAAGGGGGCGAAGGGTACTGACAGGGAAGGTACCTAAACAGGGCCATAGGGCAAGCGGCTTCAGAATGGGGAAGGCAAAAGGGCAGGGCAAACTAGCGAGCGTGGGAAAAGCCAACAATAATTTCACGCGGGGGGAGGGAAGTCTACGGAAGTGGACGTTCTGCTACGATGAGGACAGAGGATGGGGAAAAAAAGAGCGAAACGAGGAAAAGGGAAAGAACAACAAACCCTACTCTTAAAAAAAATCAACAATAGTAAAGACAAAAGGAAAAAAAGAAATAGGTTGGGGGTCCCGACTCCGCGGAGGCACAAGGGGGAACAGGAGGCAAAATCGGCCGCCTATGACTCTTCAACAGGCACAAAAAAAACAAACAAGGGGGGATCCAAAATAACTTAACCGGTAAGCGGGGAAGATACTGGGTAAACCAAGCAAGGAAACCAAGAAGAGAGATTAAAAAGTCGCAACATGCCCAGGGGTTGTGCAAAACGACTGTAACGGTTCTGGGTGCAGCGAGTTAAAAACAAGTTGAGTGCATTTTCAAAAAAAGGAAAGAAAGGCGGCAAAGTGGGGTTTGCTTCCTCCAGGAAAGGGTTGTGTAAAAAACAAAAAGGGGAGCTTCCCTTCAAAAAGAAGTGCGAAGGGAAGGTGGAGATTAAACAAACCGGCGGGGTTTTGATCAAAAAACAGGGGTTGAAATCCATCCAACCCCGGCGGCAAAAAAAAGCGTGGAAAAAGCAAAAGGCGAGAAATGAAAAAGGAAACGAAAAGGTGGACAAAAACAGTCTCTCGCGGCAGTTAACCAAAAAACCTGACTTTTTGTAAAAAACGAAAAAAAACCGCACGGGAAATGAACACAAAACCGTAAACTGAAAAAGAAGAAGGAGGAAAAGGACGCCAAAGGGAGCAGTTGCGTCAATGATGCACAGGGAAATAGATCCGCTCAAGTGGTGAAAAAAAAGAGTGGGTTCCGATGAACAAAAGGTGGAGAAAGGGTGTTAAGAAAGGATCGGATGCGAAGAGCACCGAAAAAATGGGGCTCAAAATCATCAGTTGGGGGGGAAGAGAAAAGCGGCAGGCGCGATCAAGGGAAAAAACATCGGACTTTTTTCCCTTAAGGCACAAACCTTCAACGTTATAAGGAAGGGGGGGGTTCAGGACAAGGGCTGGGAAGGAGACTAAACAAACCAACCCGTCGGAAATGGGAACCAGGGCCACAGAAGATGGGTTTCAATCTACAGAGCACCTACAAGGAGAGCTGAAAAACGGGCTTTTTCAACTAAGAGGGGACAAGCAGAAGGCCAAGACTCGAAGATGAAAAAGAGGGGGGGGACAAACCGACAAATGAAACTAACCCGGACAACTTTAAGATCCAAATGGGGACAAGGGGGGGAGAAATAAAAGAAAAGAGTCAAAAGGTCTGCAAAAACAAAAACAGAACCTGTCATCACTCCAAAGCACGAGGAAAGAAGAAAGACATGTATGTTTTAGAAGCAAAAGCGGCCAAACAGGGATTTAGTTCAATCATGCCCACGTGGGGGGGGACCAATTTGAAAAAGAATCAAAAAACAAAAAGAAAAAAAAAAAAAAACAGAGAACAACTCCCATCTATACTGGTACAGAGCAAGAGGATGTCAAAAAGTGACATAAAAACAAACCAACTCAAACAAAAGAAGCAAACCCGAACCGGGGCAAACTGGGATGGACCCGAAGGAGAACAAAAACACACAAGACGCCGCAAACTCAGGTGGAGGGTTTGGGGAAAAAAAAACGACGGGGAAAACAAAGGAACTTTGCGGTCAGCTGTTCCGAATGGCCTTCAGAAGTTTTTTTGGGCTGCACAAAGTAAGGGTTGCGGTGGGTCCAAACCTCCGAGAAAGCATGCCGGGGGAAAAACGACGAACCGGAACACCCTAGTGAGTCCGAAGGGAAAAAAAGACAAACAAAAAACAAGAGAACATATAGTAGATGAGAGAACCACTAATAAGACATGGGAGGGAAAGCTACGCCGGGACATCGTAGTGACCAAAACCGCCTCAAAATAGGAAAGTTGTCAAACACAAACTATGGTGGTCGGGGAAAGGTGAAACGGGAGAAACTGAACAGGCCAGCGGGGGAAAGGACAAGTCAACTGTGTTAGGCAGGAACCTACTTGTCAGAAGATGGACCATTTGCACGGGCATGGGGGGGGGGGTGGAAATGAAGACAGGCCTAAAGAAAGCACACTGTAGCGGGGAAGAGGGAAAGAGTTTTCAAGGGGTGAGGGGTCTAACGGAGGGGAACCTTGGGGGCCTAAAAAAAAAAAAAAAGGGAGAAAAGAACTCTAGAACAAGGACGGGGAGGCGCTAGGTCGAGAGAAAAAAAAGAAAAAGGCATTGAGTTGCCTTGGTTCAGGAATACGACGTGGGCTACTGTAAGGAAAAATAAACCAACTTTGGCTCGGTTGGGTTTCCGGAGGCTGTCAGTTGGTAACTTCCAAAGATCCCTAAGAGAATGGTTGATGGTCCCAGGGGAAGGAAAACGCAAAGGGAGGGTCGAAGGTATGCCCCTTGAAAACGAAAGGGGGGGGGTTAAACAAAACGAAAGGGGGACGGGTCAAACGGGGTTTACGGTTGAGTGTGGGATACCGCAAGCAAGTTTAAAACTAAGTATACGGAACAATTTACGGTTGTTGGGGGAAAAGTCGTAGAAAGAAAGTCTTGGGACGGGGGAAAAAGAATCGATCCGGGCAGACTTTTTATCATACAAAAGGTAACCGGACGGAAAACTGAACAAGTGGGGGGGACACTCGGCAGGAATCCGGACATGAAAAAAAAAACTTTCAAAGGGGAAAAAAACTTTTCAAGGAGGAACAGTGAGGACTAATAATCAGGGGGATCTAGCCTCGGGCACGGGGGGGGCAGAAGAAAGAAGCTAACTGCTCCAGGAAAACGCACAACTTCAACATACCAGGCGTTACTTTAACGGTGGTTGCAGTTGCAAATGGTAGTGGGGGAACGCAGTCACAACAAAGAGACTGAGAGAGAGGGGTTCATTAAAAGAAAAAGAGGGGGGGGGCACATGCGTAGGTTAGGTCTACGGTTGGTTTTAAGAAGGGGTGAAAAGTGGGAAGCCGTTATTTGAAGCATCCATGAAGAAGAGGAAACGCGAGACCCGGTTTGGTGATAGACAAAGCCCTGCCGAACGGGGGGAAAAGGGGCGTGGATGTCAAAGATTCAACGGAAAAGAAAAGACCGACGACACAGGCACACCCCGGCCGTCAGCGGGGAAAGAGGGGTTCCAATTGAAAAGGTCCGCTGCACAGTTGCCACAAAAGGGAAAAAGATTCAAAAGAATTGCGAAAAGGGAAGAACAGGGTGAGAAAAAAAGCAGGAGGTATCTGTGCTTGGAGTAGTTATCCTTCTACATCCTAGATCACCAAAAACATAATCATAAGGAGCGCGGAAAAGGTCCACGGTGAAGAAGCTCGAGGAAAAAGATTTTGACATACGGACAAGAGGGGAGCTAGGGGAAAAAGGGGACCAACCGAGCGTTTTGGGGGGGAGGTTGTGTAATGAAGGACATGATCTGTTTGGAAGTGTGAGGGGGGTGTGTGAAAAGGGGAAATCGCAAAGGGGGGCCACTGCTCTGAGAAGGTGCGGGAGGGGAGAGTGACCGTACAAGAAAAGACAATTCCCGAGAAAGAAGACAAATGCGGCAGGGGGCAAGACATACGAGAGAATGAAAGCCACCAAAATCCCTAAGGGAAGTGAAAATCCAGTTTGAGGGGACAGAAAATGGCAGGTCGGGGAGGAAGTGGACAATGGTATGAGCACCAAAGGGGACTCATTTGCACTGATATTAGGGGAATTAAAGAAAACATACAAAAAAACGGCCCGGCTCAACCAAACTGACGTGGTGAAACGCCTTGTCTTTCCAAGCTGTGGAAATTTGAATGGAGGCGCACACGTAGGCGCGAGGGGGTAAATAAAGGGGGGGGAGGATTGGGTAAGCCAGGGGATCAGAAAGGGGAGGAGGGAACGGTGGGAAGGAAACAAAACGCCACACGGGTGCCGAATGTAAAATTATAGGCACTCCTAGGAAGTGCGAATGGCGAGTCCGATTGGATGGATGAGGAAATCACCAAGCAAGGGGGGGAAGAGGGGAGGTGAGAAGGAAAACACAAGAGTTCTTTACCGGAGATTGAAATCGGGAAAGACTAAACAAAAGGACAATGGGGGGGAAACGGGGTTCACATCCAATACGGGGAACCACCACCTTTTTATGAGAAGGAAAATGGTAACAACTTCATGAAACTGCCCAGAGAGACGTGCTAGGCTGGGGGAGGCTGCGAGAGTGTAACTGGGCGGGACACACGAACTAGGCAAAGAGAAAAAGGGACCCTCCCGACCGCAGGGTGTCTGGTCAGAGCTCAAAAAGAACAACAAAAAAGGGGAGGAAAATATAGAGAGATAACCTCAAATTCAAACACGTCATCGAAGGGTTTGAGGTTCTCCCTACCAGAAGTGTAACCAAGATCACAACCCTCGGCAAGGGGAATAGGCTTTTCCTGCCGAAAGTCAACACGTCACGGAAAAAAGGGACAGGGGGTGCCCGGGTAACAAGCAAAGTGAGGGTTGAGCTCGTCGAGGAAGCTCGGCGACTATGTAAAAGGGGTTGTTTATCAAAGGGAGAGCGCCATTATTGGGGGGGGAAGAGAAGGGCGTCCATCTGAAAAAAGACACGAAACGAGGTTTGCCCGGAGTAAGGTGAGAAGAAAAGTTCCGGAGGTAGGATGGGGGGGAAAAGGGAAGGAAAAGGGACTTCCGGGAATGCGAAAAGCAAAAAAAAACCAAAAAAAATTGGCGACCGCGGGGTTCAAGAGGGGGACAATACTTTCAGAAAGGGAGGGCCAAAGGGGCCAAGGCAGTTTGTTGAGACAGGGAAAATTCGGCAGGAGCAGACATTGGCCCGGCGGGAGTGGGGGACCGGGGGGCAAAAAAAAAAAAAAAAAAAAAAAAGGCCCAGGGTTACGTCTTCAATGACAAGAAAACGGGGCCATGCTGGCCAGGAATTAAACAAAAGTTCGTAAGGTGAAACAAGGTGAGTGAACGTGAGATCTGGAAAAAAAAGAAATCAAACTTGGTTCAGAGTCACGCAAAATCGTTTCGGGTCCGAAGGAGGAAAAACAAAACTGAAACGACGAAAGAGCAACGGAGAAAAAGCAAATTCCAAAACCGTGTTAACCGTAAACCGATCAACAATAGTCAGAAGAAAACTACAACTAAAAGAAGAGGGGGTCAGAATCAAGAATCAAAGATGAAGCGGGAGTGGGTAAGGAACCGAAAAGACTGACCAATTTCAAAATCCCCGGCGGCCCAAACTGTTTTTCGGGAAGGGGGAGACTCAAAGGGTCGTGAAAACGGGGGGAAAAAAAGGAAGAAAAAGAGTTTCACAGTAGAGAAGAAAAGAGGAACAAAGAAACTTCAAAACGGGGTGGGGGGGCACGTTCGGAAATGAGAGAGGAAAACTAGAACATGGTGGCCTGCGTCGGAAGCACTGTGGCATGGACCCCACCGAACCGGGGGTGTCGCCACAGTGTGGGCGCCCCGAAATCACAGCATCACACAAGTGAGATGGAAGTGGTACGATTGAATAAAAAACGGCGTTCGCTGCAGGTGTCGTCTAAAAAGAAAAAAAATGGCACTGAACCACAGGGGAAAAAAAATACGAGGGGAAATAGAAAAACGAAATTAAAAAAACACGTCTGCCGGGAACTTGGTTTGACCAAAACCTCAAAAAAAGGTGTGGTTTGGGTGGGGAGAAACGAACCACAGCGCACACCTTGGACACAAACCGGGAAGAGAAAAAAAGACAGGGAAATGAATCGCAGCAAGGGTAAACTTTAGGGGAAATTGAGACCGAAAAAAGACAGAAAGAATCCGAAAAAAGTCAATAAGGGGCCACGAACAACACGAGTTGTTGGGGAAATGATCTGGATAAAATACACAGAAAAAACTGGTCCCAGGTGTCCACATGGTGGGATCTGGAAAGAGGTACCCCGATAGGAGAATCCCGGTCAAAAACAGAAACTCGGCTTCATAAGACAAACAAAACAGGGCAAACTTAACGAAAATCGGATGTCTAAACATGGGGAAGAAGGGTGGACGCCACCACGAAAAGGGTGAAACAGTTCCCATAGTTTGTGGGAACAGGGGGGGGGAATAACAAACAACTCTAGCAAAAAATAAGAAATGGCGTGTCTTCATAGGAACATAAGGGCAAAAATCATCGCAACCTACGGGATATGGGAAGTGAAATTTACACCGGCATTAAATGACACCAATTAGTGAGGAACAGAACAAAATAAACAGGAAAGAACAGGTTCGCAAACACCATCAAAAGAGCTAAGAAGGGGAGACATGCATCGCCTCCGGAAAGATGGGGGAGGGGTGGGTTCAAAGAAAGAAAAACAGATCAGTGCCCGCCCCGACACCTGGACAAATTAGGATCTACAGGACTACACGGGGGTACAATCTAAGGCTTGCCAATGAGAGCCGTTCAAGAGTCAAAAACCAAAGGATCACAGTCCCCGAAAAGACAATCTCGTGCAGGGGGTCTTAAGGGAGAACCTCATGCAAAACAGCCGGAAGGGGGGGCCGACCGGGGGGAAGTGAAGCAAAGTAGAGTTTTACAGGAAAGCCGGGTCGGTCGGGGGGCATCATCGTTTTGTAAAAACAACGGTAAGAATTGACAGGGGGCCCCTAAGGGAGCACCGCCGTAGACGAAAAAAACGACCAAAAACACGCGCGGTGCCTGGGGAATCCGTCAAGAAAAAAAAAAACAAAGAAAACGGGGGGGGAACATATGGATTAAAAAGCACGCAAACGCGTGGGGGGTTTCGTCTTTCGTAGCGGAGGAGACTCTTATTGGAAAAACCCCACCCGGTAAAAAAAAAAGGGAAAGTAGGAATGTGGCCGAAAAAACTAGTGAGGCACATTAAGGAACTATGAAGGAAAAAGGGGAAGGGGGGGATACACGACGTTCGGTCAAAAAGAGGGGAACGGTGTGAAAAACTGACCCGGGAGAACCTCGGAAGGAGGACCGGGTAGAACGAACGGATGGAGGGGGGGGGCAGGGGGATCCAAATCTATTTGGGGGCAACTCTGGTGGATCGTGAAAAGGTGGGGAAGGTGAGGGCGGAACGAGTAGGACGGGGGGCGAACGCAAAACCAGGAATCGGGGGGGGAGTCTCCGGAGCGAAAAGAGGGGAAGGACGGATTCCTTTGGGGTGGACGGGAAAAGGTGAAGAATGAAAGAGGGTGTTGTACGAACTTCATCCTTTGGGGGGAGGCAGGCAACCTTCGGGGGGAAGGGTGTCAGACTGCGAAGCCCTATGCAGAAAAGGAAGCAGTGGCCTGTTTCAAGTCCCCACTTAATTAAACAAAAGGGAGGTTCTCACGGGGGGGGCGTCAACCGGGGGGGACGAGGAAAAAAAAAAAAAAATGACGATGGGTTCCTTGGTCAACGGTTGCTGTTGGGGGACTTTTGGCGAAACAAAACCAGCCATTTGGCAAAAAAGGAAAAGAGAGAAGATGAAATTGGGTTTTGGAGGGGCAGGGTAGGGAACGCAAAAATAGGGGGAAAGGGATAATCGAGCGTAAGTCTTGTCCCAGATACACCGTATGAAAAAGGGGGGGCAAGGGGGGGAAATGGGAAAAGTCGGAGAAGAGAAATCAGGGGCCTGAACAAAACCACTGGTCACACAGTACAATACTAGCGGAAGAAAGGGAATATCCTTCCTATAAGGGACAGTAAAAAATAAAAAATACCAAAAGGCAATTGGCAGGAGTTTCAAAAAGAAATCAAACGAAGGTTTGACGGTTGTGCCAGTGGGCCCCTTATTGTTTGACACAGGGCACACAACACAAAGAGGGTGTCCAAAAAGGTAAAAGATCCTTTGGGGTACGACGGGGTCCAAGGGGCCAGGGTATTTTTGCGTAACTGTTTTGGTTGGGGGGGGTCAAGGGGGGTACAGCCGCAGGGGGATGGGGAGAGGACAAGGCAGAGAAACCGCCGGTGGGTGGAATAGGACAGTCTCCTTTGAGAACGTGGAGTATCTGAAAGTTCGCAAGAAAACGTTCCGGCGAAAAAGGGGAAACCAAGTTCCCATGAGCTGGGTACATCCAATTGAGACAGGGAAAAGAAGAAGGCCCACAATAAAAAAAGCTAGTAAGAAGCAGGGAAACTGAAAAAGTGCAAAAAAAAAAGTGTTGCGGGAAATTGCTGTTGCAAAGAAAGGTAAAAATACTGTGAAGAACAGAGTAGATCACGACTGGCCGACATAACTAAACTGACTGGGTCCTAAAAAGTTTGGGCAAAAGAAGGGGATTGAGAAACAGAAGCAGGGGCTTGGTGACTCTCAAGGCAAAGGGGAGGAGGAAATTCGTGACACAACTATATGCCGTTTTGTACTGTGTTGGTGATTCCTAGCTCTGGCAGGTGAAAGAGTTGAAGAAACGGTGGGGGTCAAGGTCGCAAGTGTGGTGCCCCCATCGTGCTGAAAAAAGGAAGGGTAAAAATGCGAAGGAGGACAGGACCGTACACAATTGACCTTTAACGTTCCCAGGGAGAAGTCCGGAGAAAGGGGGAACAATGTCTGCCTAGTGGTCAAAGCGACCAGAGCGCGAGTTAAAAAAAGAGGAAAACACAACAACAGGACAGATCAAACCCGCAAATTTACCCAAATAATGCAAAAAAAAAAAGGGAAAGGGAAGAAAGTACCAGGGGAAAAAAAGCCTACCAAAGAAAGCGAGTCCCAACGGATCGTACTATCCGGGCCCAGATCAGAATTTCAGAGTCACCCAGGGGAGAAGGCACAGTGGGGAACCCTTGGAAACGGGCTTTTGGGCACGCTAAAGGGGGGGATATTTAGAAAAAAAAAATTGCTGCCAAGACAAAAAGTGAACTGGAACAAAAGTAAGTCGGTTGGTGGCCACCCGTGCGGGAACATGGGAAATCGTCACAGAGAGATCCGGGGGAAACAGGGAAAGAACAAAGCAGCTCCTACTAGAGGGGACGGGCCTGACCAAAAGAAGGAAAGGAAAATGGGTTGGGGGACCAGAAAAAAGGTCCATTGTTGCAGATATTTATTGAATAAAGAAAAGCAACAGTAACTACAGAAAGCCACTGGAGAAAAAAACAAAGAGGGAAAGCCGTCGAAAGAGGGTGACGATCTAGACAAAAGAAGGGTCTGAAAAACATCACAACCCAACCCAAGGGGGGTAAAGACAAAATGCAAGAATGCCGACAGGAAGTGGAATACCAAAAGGCGGAAACCAAAAACCCAGAAGGGTAAGGAGGCGTTTGGAACTCCAATTTAAAGATGGAGAAAAAACGAAACGGTAAGGAAGACGCCCCAGATCCCGGTATCTCCTTCTCAAAACCCCAGATAGGGAGAAAGGTAAAAGAAATAGGGGGGGGGCCGCGTTACCTGACCCTTACGTGTCAGTCCGACCAAATGCTTCGTAAAACCGCCCTGAAAAAAGGGGGGCGGCGTGACGGCGGAGGAAGGACCAACTGTCAAACTTGCAACAGGGGTGGCACATTATTGACAGAAAAATTGTTGTCGAAAAGAAGATACAATCCTGGCAGAACAAGGGGGTGGTTGGAAAAGGGGAGGAACCTTAGGGCAGAGTAGAGAGTCCCGACCTGCACAGAAAACGAAAGAAAGGAACTAAATGGGGGGGAGAAGGAGAGGACAGGGGGGTACAAAATTCAAGCAAAACTCTATCGGGGGGAAACGGAAAGGAGGACAAGGAAAACCGTAAGCGGCCAGATCATTGGCCAACGCACCCCTCAAATAAACCCGAGACATGTCGCATAAAAAACAACGTTCACTTTGTAAGCCAGGTCAGGGTGTTGGGTTGTCCGTTAAAGGTGTTATGGGGGCGGAATATCTAAAGGAAAAGGAGTGGAAACGTCCCTTCAGAAAAATTGACCAGTGGGAGATAAAATGTGTACTGACCAGTGCAACACAACGTGCATTCATGGGGGAACAATTGCACCGGTTTTCGAATCCAGCAACGTCCGTAGTGGGGGGGAGTAACCCTAAAGAGAAGCTAAAGAGAAACGCAATGGAACAAAGCTCCTTCAGGAAAGGTGGAATTTCCTGACAGAGCTTCCGGAAAAATAGCACGGAGCAAACTGGAAAAATTAAAAAAAACAAGGGGGGGAAAACGTAAAGGACACATAGCGGAAATACAGAAACCTAGAAAATCAAATAGGGGTTGGGAAGCCAAACGATAGAAAAGAGGGGGAAAAATAAGAAAGGGCCGAGCTGACGGGAAAAAAAAAATCAAAAACAAAGGGCCAAAATGGGGGCAACGATACGCTGATTCTGCAAGGAAGCGAGAGAGAGGCGACAGAAAGCCATAGGAAATAACGGTAGGGGTCCGCTCACACTGGGGGAAGCCAATAAGTCGGCAACTAAAGAAAGGGTAACCAAACTTGGTCTCCTCACAAAAGAGAAAAAAAAAAGTGGGAAATGTC
>Ga0179591_1259519_pt1 | contig 16089 bp, 17 predicted proteins | sample CZOMad2_1_08_16f_FD_182891 | JGI IMG/M metagenome (GOLD analysis project Ga0179591, IMG submission 182891) | Vadose zone soil fungal communities from Angelo Coast Range Reserve, California, USA - CZOMad2_1_08_16fungal (PacBio error correction) | ecosystem: Environmental > Terrestrial > Soil >...
AAAAACTTCGATTAAAGTTCCATACATGAAGGGTTGCGTCTCCCATGGAGGGCCATCTTGGTAAGGAAAGGAAAAGGCAGGGACCATTTCTACTGGACTAGGGACGCTATCACGGGGGGGGAGAAGGATGAAAACCACTACCTGGTGATCACTGCTCGGGGAAAGCGTTTGGTGAATCTCCGAATGTGGATCGTATAGAAAAGAAAGACCTACTTTCTTTCCATGCGGGAAGTCGATATCTTCGCAATGCGATGGTCACGAGGAACCGGCCAGTAAAAGGGCTCCGAGTATCTCTCATTGGCAGAGCACGGCTTCTCCTAGAAGCTCAAGAAGGCTTACGCTGGGGACCGGGCGCCTCCGGGGAGGGGGAAGGGCTTGTGAGCACGAAAGGTGCGCGGGTCAGCCATAGGAGACAAACCTCTTTACCGAACGCGAAAGAAAAAAGAGCGTTCTAATACGCGCGCGCAGGTGGTTAAAGAAAAACACGCGCAGCTTAAGAAGGGAAAGGGAACACCCGATCGAACATCTGCGGCTGCAGAGAAAGGGGACCGCCTTCTTTCCTGTTAAAAACATCGGAACCCACCAGGCGCGTGTATACGACGAAAGGCAGACCGCACGAGAGAATGCTCGGGAGAAAGAGAAGGGGACTCATGGAAGTGGAAATAATATAAGGGTCGAAGCGATAAGGGCCGGTCCCTAAGCCACGAGGCATAAGAATGAGAGGGGAATCGTCGTCGAGCGGACCAATCCCACGGAGTCAGGGAGAAATGGCCTCTACGACCGAGAGGTTGAGATCAAGAGTACAACGCGGGCAAAAAAAACGGAAGAGCGAACGGGGGAAAAAAAGAGAATACAGAGGGAGAGCGGGGGTCTGGTGACGAGTCCGAATTCATTGATTCCTGAAAAGGGAAACTGGAAACGTAAAAGACTATAGACGGTCGAGCAACCACCACGCGGAAAAGGGGGGTGCAATCGGACTTATAAGCAAATCGAGCACCTGGACTTGATCATATTGCAGAAAAGGAAACCTAGGTACAAGCGTGAGAGACATAGGGGGACTGGGGTCACAAGATGATGTTCCATTAAAGAAAGGTGCAGAAGTGAAGAGAGCAATCTATCGTTGGTCGGAACTGCGAAGACGCGCAAGAACCGGAGAACGACTTCGCCCCGGGACATTGATAGTCGAACGAAGAGTGGGATTCCTACCCTCCGGTTTAGGAAATCTTAGAACGCTTTCTCAACTACGAAAAGCGGGTCGGGCCCACACCAGGAAGGCCGAGAGGAGAGGGGAAGAGGGCCTCCAACGCGAGGATAGGATACGCTGTTGAGCATAAAAGGAAACTCAGCGGGGACTGGAAAGAAGGGCAAGAATTACTCTCTAAATAGGAGCAAAAGGAAATCATCGACTCATATGAGCGAAAGAAGAGGGGGGACGCGATGGGGACGATCAGGGGAGAAAAGTGGGAAAGCCGAGGATAGCATCAAAAGCAATAAAAGTTTAAGGAGGTCAGTTGCGCAAAACGCCGCTATCTCCGCGCAGCAAGAAAGGGGGGAGGGGTGGGACGAGGCAGGAGGATAGAGGCTGGGAAACGATTAAAATCCGGCTCGGAGAATTGTGGACAAACTTAATTCGTGCCCGAGGACTTTGAAGGGGGGGGAGAAACGGTAGCCAGTGAAAGGGAATCTCTCTGTGAAGCTCAGCGAACACACCTCATACACTAGGCTCAGGAAATAATCGAAGAGGAGGAAGTGCACGGGAGGCAAAGGAAAATTCTATAACATCATCAACCAGCAGCTTCAGTCAAAAACAACTTATGAAGGAAATAGAGGAAAAAACTAAGGGACACGGGGGTCCGAAGTCTTACGAATTGGGAGCGAAGGGCGCAGAATACGGTCCAAAAGGGTTATGGAGGGAGGGGGAAGGGAAAAAGGATTCCCGTCGAATGATAACGCGGAAGAGGGGTCATCAAGACGTTTACTACGAGGGCACGGCTTCAGGAGGAAGAACAGATCAAAGGCGCGGCTTTCATTGCCCAGACAGGGCGCGTCTAGCCCGTAGAGGTCGATTTCACCCAGAAGGAAGAGGCTTCTCTCGCGGACCGACAGGAAAAGACTTCAAAAAGGAAAAGGGGATCGCACCGATGCGATAGGGGGAGGAGCAATTGAATCGGATCGCGAAGGGGGAAGATTCCCGCCAAAGAGAAGAAGGAGAGAGTTCATTTGGAGGAGACTGCTTCCGGGTAAAAAAACGGTCATGAAAACGTTTTTCTTCCACGCTGTTGGTGATGAGTACACTCAATCCTAGCGCGGGGGACACAAAACAGCCCCGATGACCGGGGAAAAAAAAAAGAATGGGGGGGGGGGGGGCTCCGACGTGTCGCGAAAGGGGATAGCCTAGAATGGAAGGCGTGGAGGGGAAAACGCCTGTCGGGCGAAAGATGATTCGCTCAGGGGGAAGGCGAAGGCGTAAGGGGAGGGAGAGGTCACATCAAAAAGGGAATCGAGAGATACTATTCTCACTAGACCGGCTCGAAAAGGCAAGGGGAGGGGGAGGTCGAGGGAGCAAGCGAAGGGGACCTAACACAAGAAGTTCCGGGCAAGAGGGATCATCCGCCAGTTAATTTGAAAGCCGCAGTCCTGTTTCTCAGAACGCTCTTGGGGTGAGAGTTTGGAGGAGACTACGTCTATTCAGGCTAGGACTGGATCAAGGTACATCCGAAAAGCTCAAGACTTCGACATAGACCCGAAAAAAGCTCGCAGATTTTAGGATAGTTCGTGCGGAGGGGGGGGACGTGAAGGCCCGTTGGGAGGAGGAGAGAAGAAGGAGAGCGGGCGGAGCGAAAAAAATCAGGGTCTTGATGGCGCTCTACGACAAAGATAGAATTAATTTTATGCTCAGCGGCTTACGTCTATACGGGGAGGGAGCCTTTCCGCTTCGGAAGTCCGATCCGGGCTCTTTCTACCGATATGGAAGAAAAAGATTATGGCCGACAGGGTATCGCACGAACAAAAAAGGAGAGGAGATATTCAGACTACGTCGGGTCTCGGATCGCGACTTCTTATGAAACGAGGGGGGCCGATACATCGTAAAACCGAAACTTCCCTGAGCGCTCTCAAGGGGGAGAGGGTAAGATCGCTTGTTGCTACTAGTAAAGCGGTGTTAAATTGTTCCTCTATGGGAAAAGGGTGCGAACTCCTGAATCGATATAAATACCAAGACAAGCTTATGGGCTTGAAAACTAAGAAATCAGTAACTTTAGCAATCTGCGAGTAATCCTTGAATGAATGAAAAAAAGCTCGAGTCGCTCAGATTCATCATGCGCAAAAGACGATAAAGTTCAAGAATAAAAACAGTATGGTTGACTGGGCTAGTACACATTTCTACGTCAAAAGGGGTGGGAAGCACATGGATTCTCATAGGCGTTATATCTGGAAAAGGAAGGGGACTATCTTAACTTCGCTCCGTCAAGTCAAGACTACGAATAATGAGAGGAAAAGAGGGCAACCAAAAAAAAAAAAAAAAAAGGTCCGGTTCTTTCATCTAAGACATGGTAGGGGGGAGACCGTAATCTCAGACTCTCCGGGGCTTGTTATAATAATCAACAAAGTAGGAGTATTAAAGAGAGAAGAGAGAGAAAGAAAAAAATTGGAGCTTTGTAAGAAAGAAGGCCAACATTATAGGAACTAGTTGCGGGGAAGGAAAAACATGAGGAGAATGGCAAGCTTGGAAGCTTCCTGAAGAAAATTTTAGAGACTTTGCTTCTATCCTCCGCTAAAGAAAGATGACGCACTACCTGGTGAAAGAAGGACTAGGCCACAGCGTGGGGCGCTCGCAATGGGGGAGAGAAAGCCTACAGAACCATAAGGTTTCATTCGTTATCGTGACTGTCCTCTTATCTGTGCGGGAGGCCTTCGGAAATCCTAGGTGCAAAAGGGGGAGGGGAGGACATGGGGCATGAACTTCTCGCCAGAATACTAAGATTCGGATCTTCGCTTTGACCATGCTCACTAAGGGTCTCTTCATGGGTCTTGAAAAAAGGGTTTAGAGGGTCCCAGAAAGGATAACCCAGTAAAAATTTGCCCGCGTCTGAACACTAAGAGGGGAAGAGGGGGAGGAAAAGAAACCCAGGAAGTCAGGGGAAAGAACGGAAAAGTTACAGCTTAATTCAGCCTGCAAAGGCAATAGAGGGGAAGAAGAGGAGGATCTCAGAGAGGGGGCTTGGTCTTTCAGGAAGAAAAGCGCAAGCCCGCCTGAAAGACGGAGGGAATCGGTCCTACTTCTAGCACTGAGAAGGAAAGTAGCAAGATCATCGCGGGGGGGAAAAGGGGGGAAAACAGCCGAGTTCAAGGAGAAGAATATAAGGTATTCCTTGCCTAAGGCCAAAATCATCATCGCATAGAAATTGGTATGAACAGTAGACAGCGCGAGAGGGAAACTGGAGCTCACTACAAAAGAGAGCGGTAACTGCGAGACGCGACAAAGGTAAAGCGGGAAGCGCGAGAACAAGAGAAGAAAAAACAGAGATTCGAGCGGGGGAAGTTAGAGAGGGAAAGTCATTTGGGAGCCGAAACTTTTATCATGAATAAGAACATAGACCTCGTTCGGCAGAAATGCTACACCAAAAGAGGGTTTCTAGCAACCCCGGGGCGGAGAAAAAAGGTACTGAGCCAGATTTGACGGAAAGGATGAGGAGGTCATCTGCGGATTGCGTGAGACAAGAAAAGGTTCTTTTAAAAATGTAACTGCATATTTCTCAGGGAGGTGAGGGCCGCTGAAGAAGAAAGAAGTAATCCGATATTGGGGAACGCTATCTCATGATCTGGGAAAAGGGCGAGTTGTGCTTCTACCAGAAAGGGGACAATATCGGCGACATCTTTCATGCAAACGGAAAGGAAGACTCGCAGCCCAAGGCATTTGAGCGAATCGGGGGGAGGGTGGACATCCCATGCTGAGGATTGGGAAAATTGGATTCATTGAAAAAAGGAAAGGGGACTTTGTCCTACGCTTACGGAAAATTAAGGAAAGGAGGGAGACAACGAAGAGTGAAAGAATAAGGAGCATTCGCAGCAACATCGTTCCGTCTGAACGGGCAGGGGGAGGATGGAGACCTGGAGGCGGAGATACTCGCTCCAATGGTGCGAAAAAAGGGGGAGGTCTTTAGGATTTTCGAACGCCCGAAGGGAAAAAAAAAAAATCGGACAGGCGAGGAGAGTGGAGAGGGAGAGAGTGGATAGAGCTGCAACAAGGGGGAAAAGCCTACGAGTTCTATTCTTTGAATGGAAGGTGCCTCTAGGAAGAAGGGGGGGAAAGAGAAAGGTATGAAAAACATATAGGTGGTATTCTCCAGAAAAAAAGAAAGGAGGAAGGATGAGATTCTTCTCCAGGCGCTTCGGCAAAGACCAACCAAGGCCCTGCGGTCTAGAATCTCTAAAAAAAAAAAGGAGTAAAAGATATTTCCAGGCTGGTTGACGGACATGGGAATGAGCTCCCTTGAAATAGATCAGAAAAAATCTCCCGGCGGGGGGGTAAAAAGTGAGTTTCTAGGATAATGCTTGGAAAAAGAGGGTAAACTTCGGGGGTAATCGTGGGGAACAAATCAAACGACAGTTTTTCCCAGAGAAAACGAGATTGCATTCCTACAGCCTCAGAAAAAGTTGAAGATGGGGAAAAACGCGCTCAGAAGAGCGATTGAACCAGCCGTCGCGTCCGGCAAGTAGCGAAAAGGGGGGGGAGTCTCAACTACCCAGCCGCAAAGGGAACGATGGGATCACCGGGAGCCAAGGTCGAGCGATCGCACGTGAACGGCAGGGAAGAGGCAGCATGAGGGAGCTGAAGGGAGGGGACGCTTGTTTTCGCGCCTTCAAGAGACTTCAAGAACGGAGTCCAACGTTTCTCCAAAGTCGAGGAGTGGTGAGGATCAAATGGATCATGGAAGAATTGGAAGCAACAATCGGGCCCCGAGGAGAAATAAAAACGGGTTGGGCGGACTACCGAGGGGGACTGGGGGAAGCCAAGGGGGATTAAATATTGGCCGGGGAAAAAAAAGTGGACGCGGGTCAAACTCATAGGGACGAAGGGAAGGCTGGACTCGAGGGCAAATCAAATGCATGAAGTGATAATCGGAAGCAGGGGGCATAATGGGACACTAGAAGGGGGGGAGAACTTAAAGGCGCTACCGCAGAAGAAAAAAAATCCCGTTGATCGAGGGAGCAACGCCTGAAATCCCGACGGGCCGTCAAAAGAGGACGCAAAGGGTAAGGGTCGCCCGCCGACCGTTGGAAAGAAACGGGTTTTTGGGAGGTGGGTGGGGAAAAAGCAACGAATGTCGAGGAGCTGGGGCGGGAAAGGGGCAGGTCCATCCGAACTCGTCAAAGGGGAATTAAAAGCGAAATACCCGGCCCGACCGAAGGGTTGTTCCGTTGAGAGGCCGGGGAGAAAAAATGCCGATATAAGACTCGGTTCGGGAGAGGAAAGGAAGCCAAAACCCAAGCAGGCTCGATTTTCTGGGAATCAACGGAACGACTAAAAACCTGCGCAAAAACATCTATGTCGAGAGGCGCTGACGGGCCTAACGTCGTCGACTGAAGAGGGCGGGGGTGTCTGTTTCCTCGACGGGAGGGGTGAGAAGTTATCAGGACCTACGAGGGAGGGAACACTCTGGCTTCGGGCACGAGGCTTCTCAAAAAGGGGAGGGGGCCAATCTCTTAGATGCGAGGAAGGAATGGGTTGACCTCTGATCTGGGAAAGTTAAGAGGTAAGGAGAGCTTGGTTGGAAAGGAAAAGTCGACGTATCCTCGTCGATCGCTGATACTTTCGGACAGTTCTAGGAGGAATCTACATGGCTGTGACAGAGAAACAAGTTTCTCGAGATAAAGACAAAGAGAAAGAATGGGGAGGGCCGAACATCGTTCAGGAGTTCGGAGAAGTGTTCCAAGGTGCAAACAATGGCGAACTGACGGGGAGGAAGATGTAGAGAGAAGGAGGAAGAGAGCATCAAGGGGAACTATCATCACAGTACAGCAGGAAGGGGGCTTGATGTAGTCGATCCAGGAAAAAGAAACGAAAACACGTGTTGCCGGAGCAGGGTGAGAAAGGGAAGAAGGGCAGCGGGTATAGCGGAACGGCTACGATCATCTCTCAAGGGGGACGAAAGGAGAGGACCTTAAGCAGGGGACATAGGAATTCAGATGGGTAGACGTCCCCTCATCCGGAGAGGATAACCTGAATCGGTAAAAATCTAAAGGGAGTTGTGGAGGAAAAGAAAAACTTCGGATTAGAGAGCCTACAAGGGGGAGAGCGATAGTCCCTTCCAATACCTAATTCTAACTTGGTCAAAATAAAGTCTGGATAGGGCAGAGAAGACTCCTTACTGAAGTAGCAAAAAGAGAGCTTAACTGAAAAATCAAAGCGAGAAAGGGACCCCTACCTTTTTACATAAGGGAAAAGAAAACACATGTTCCTCTCGCAAATAGAGATGAGAAAGAGAAATCACTAGCTAAGAAGAGGCAGGGAGAGGAGGCGCGCAGGCCTTCCTTCTCCGGGAGAAAAGCCGGGAAGGCTGGCGTTTCACGATGTGCAAAGTCGAAAGAACGAGCGAGAAAGTTCATGAATGAGGCGCGGCGCCACCGTGAGGAGAGGGTCTTGTAGAGCGCCAAGGAAAATCCAAAATGAGAAGGCCCCATGAAAAAAGGGGGAAAGGAAAGAAAAAGACCTGCGAAGCGTCAGGGACGCGCAGCGGGGGACAAGCAAACAGAGCCAAAGATGCTCCGCCACACAAGGAGAGAGCAGCGCGATTCAAAGCAAGGGCAAGAGGGACTTAGCATCAAAGAAGGCCCGCCCGGGAGGAGGGGGAGATACGAAGGTGACGAGGGATCTGCGAAGAAGAAAAGTCTCTCACGCTCCTGAGGAAACCGCCAAATCTAGAATCGACCCGTCGAAACGGGGCTCCTCTAGCCTATGCAGGGGAAGAAGGAAGCTAAGAAGGTCAGTTATCGCGCAGCGTCAGGGTACGAATAACAGGCGATCTCGCGGAAGGAAGATAAAGAACTATATATTCCTGGTGCACCTCCCGAGAAAGCTAGGCAACCTGGGGCATCTGAACGAAAAACGACATCAACAAGAGGTCTAGCGGGAGAGGAATTGAGAAGCATATCAGAGTAGGAGTGGACCTTTATCAAGTAAGAAAAGCCTCAGATCTTCTCTCATACCGGGATGAAAAGAGCTTTCTCTTTCTTCCCCACAAGGAAACAAGGAAGTCGGGGGAAGAAGTGCCAAAAGAAAGTGCAGTCGTATTGCCTCGCCGAGGAAGATCACGGGATTCAAAGGTCGTACAGCAGTCGAGAAGTCAATCTAGTGTCAGGGGTGCCAACTTGAACGACGAAGCACCGGTAAAAGCGCGGTATTCGAAGCGATGGAGACAAGGGGGAGGGCCGACCCGAGACAAAAGGTTTTGATTCACCGGGAAAGGCGCCAATATTCGCAATTGACTTCAAGCGAATAAAAGAGAGAGGCACACAATACTGGAGCGGGACGAAGAGGGGCAAAAAGGTGCGATGGAAATCCCCGCGCGAAAGGAAATGTCGGTGCTCATCCTTCCAAATAAAAAAGGGGGATTTCCGAGCGGGGAAGCTCTTACAGAGAGAACGAGTCAACTCCTTCATGGCGAGAGCATTAAAAGGAAACTTTGCAAGATCGTTGAAGTGGAAAAAAGGCATAGACTCTCCAATCGTGCATCAAGCGGAGGGGGAAGAGGGCGAAAGGGACCGCAGGAACGTGGTGAGAGGACATCTACTGATAAGCGGTCTGGGCAAAGTTAAAAAGGAAATACGGCATTCACGAGAGAGGAGGTCCGAGAAGGGAGAATGGGAAATGAAGAAAGGAAGCGGAATCAGCTCTCCTGACACCCGCATACTTTCGAAGGTGGGATCGAAGCCTTCAATTGGCGCCTTCCGGCCGCGAAAAAAGGGGGCAACATGTAGAAAACAGGTAGAATCTCTCGACAACAAATGGGTGGATTAAAGATAGGTATTCAAGATTCGTGGTACATGTCTATTCTCGTTGAGAAAGGGGGGGTGGGGGGGGGGGGGGGGGGGGGGGGGGGGGGGGGGGGGGGGGGGGGGGGGGGGGGGGGGGGGGGTGGTTGGGGGTGGGGGGGGGGGGGGGGGGGGGGGGGGGGGGGGGGGGGGGGGGGGGGGGGGGGGGTGTTTGGGGGGGGGGGGTGTGTGGGTGGGGGGGGGGGGGGGAGGGTGGTGGGGGGGGAGTGGGGGGGGGGGGGGGGGGGGTGGGGGGGGGGGGGGGGGGGGGGGGGGGGGGGGGGGGGGGGGGGGGGTTGGGTGGGGGGGGGGGGTGGGGGGGGGGGGTGGGGGGGTGGGTGTGGGGGGGGTTTTGGTGGGGGGGGGGGGGGGGGGGGGGGGGTTGTGTGATCAAGAGCTTATCCTGAGTGGGTATGAAGAATAAGATGACAAAAAGGGAAGATAAAAGAACGGAGAATAGGGGGATCAAAACTTTAAGCTCGCGGAAAAGCCTTCACGTTCAGGTCAGACAGCCTCTCAAAGGCATGGGGGGTTAACAAAACGCTCTCAGATCCCGAGTACAGCCGAGGGAGAAAAGAATCTGAGACTCGGCGGAATCCTCGCAAAGGACGCAAAAGAAGGCACCGGGTGTTAGCTATATGAATGCCAGTAGAAAAGGGGAAATCGAGGAACCTGTTCGCCGGCAAAACGGGGGAAAAAGATCGCTACTGAGGAGCCGCTTCGTGGATTAGAAAAAAGGACTAGGTACAGGAGAGGAAGGAGACCAAAAGGGGACTTACGTCCGCGGGAAGGGGGAGAAAGAAAACCGCTTATCAATCCGCACGAGACCAAGCAACTCACTCTAAGGGGGGAAGGAGGAATGCAGGGTGGGGGGTGGGGTGGGGGACGCCTGACGAAACATCGTTCGGCCGGGAAAGGAGGATAGGGTCCCGACGAATAACCAAGTTCGGGCTGGCCACTCGAGGGCGGTGCACCATATATTGAGGGGAGGAAAGAGACGCTTCCTTGAAGGAAGTATTGACTGAGGGAAGGGCCGAACAATCGGGAGACAGCTCAAAAAGGAGTCGCGAATGGAAAAGGTAGGCCGTCGAAATGAAAAGGACGCTGAAAGAGAACACGGGACAAAAGAGGAGACTCGATGGTCGTTGTTGCGGGGAGAACGTAAAAAAGGGGGTGTATCTGCGTGGGGATTCTGAGGACAGAGGCGAAAGGGGGGGTACGTGTCTCACATTGACTCCGAGAAATGCTACGCCGCGACCCAGAAAAAAAGCTAAAAAAAGTTTAGGATCAGGTCGTTAATTGACGAGACGGGGCTCTACACGTTGGAGAGAAAGCAAGAGAGGGGGGACGTTATCTTCCCGCAAACTATCTCGCATGTTTTCTTTGTCGAAGGGGAAAACGGAACTCACAGAGAGGATGACGAAAGTCAGGGACCTCTTCGCTAGAGGGATCGGAAAGGGTCTTTTGCGCGCTGCGCGTGGGGAATGGGGGTTATCCGTAGCTCCTAGCAGGGGAGAACGTCGGTCGAAAAAGGAAAAACCCCGAGCCAATAAGGCTCGGCGGGCAAAAAAAGATCAGCGAGGATCGATTCCTTCGGATCGTGGGGGACAGAAAGGGGAGGAGTTTTTCTTGACACTCCTGCGCAAAAAAAATCGGAGATCGGGCGGGAGCTGTACGCGTAGAGAGGGGGATGGTTCCCATGGCTCCGCGCCAGGCTCATCAAATCTCAATACCATGAGTACAAAAACTGAAAAGACGATAGAAGAAGGGCGACTGCAGGTAGAAGTCGTGCATTCAAAGTAAACTCAGCTGCTACGAAACGAACCAACTTGATCTTCTGCGCAGGACGAACAATTCCTGATAAAGCATCACCTCCTGAGCCTAGGGAGGGGAGGAGTCCAAAGAAAATGCGATAGGAACAAAGAGGGGGCCGGGGCAGGGTAATCACCATGAGGGCAAGGGTTCAAGATCTTCTCTTTAGCGAACGAAGAAGCAAAAAGACTCATTTCGAGACCTTGCAGAAGTGCGGGAAACAGATGCCCACGCCGCAGTGCAAGATACCCAAATCACGGGGTGGCGGAAACGGGCAGAGATCCGGGAGGAATTGGAGATATCTCTACAACAAAAAAAAAGGATAGAAGGAGATATACCGACACGGGGGAGAAAAACGGAAGCCAATACTGTGCGCGGATTTGACGGGAGAAAAGGAGGGACATCTGTTCGACGAGTCCTGAAAGAAAGGACAGGGACTAGAAGCGCGAGCCTGGGGGTTCCCGAGAGCTTCCCTTCCTACGTGGTGAAAAGAAAAAAATGAACAGATGTTGCCGCTAGCATGGGACGAAAAGCTACATCCCTCCTACTGCAGAGGGTTATCGTACTTTCCGCTTATCGGTCATGGAGAGAATGAAGTGGAAAACTATCAGGCGGCCGGAAAATCAGATTCAAGTGGCAATGGCAGAAAGGGGAAAGAGCAATCGGCCGAAGGATCGACAGACCAAAAAAGGGGTTGTAGGAATGAGACTGGGGAGAGGGAAATCTTAATTACCTGGATTTAGAACGAAGAGTAGAAAACTCAAACGATCTCCTCTAGTCTAGAAATGAAATTGAACATCAACGAACGCAATATTTAGGGCCCCAGATCGCCGGCAAAGGCAGATCGAGAGTTGAGTCTGGGGGTACATCAAAAAAGTCTCGTGGGACTATAAAAAAGTTCTTCCTCGAGAATATTATATTGATCTGGCATGTCCACCCCAAGAAGTCTATGGAAGGAAGATATATCCGACATGTCCGACGAGATCATCATCTTCTTATAGGGAGAGGGAGAGCGGTCCAAGAACTCAGAGAGGAAGGTGGACCTCTCCTCTAAAAAATTCTCTCCTCGAACTGGGAATCTAGTCAAGACGTCGAAAAACAACCCTATAATCCCAGGACGAAATAGAGGTGCCTGAGTGTAGCTACATTTTAAATGATTTGAATTGTAGCACGTCTAATCCAAGATAGCAAATCACCGGGGGAGATCCCCCCAGAGGGAGCGCGTTTAGTGCGCCCACCCAAGGAGCAGAAGGCTGACTAGCAGTGAGACGCCCATCGGCAAAGGAGGGTACGATGGTTCATCTCAGAGGTAAGAACGGATTGAAAGGGGCTCATAGGGCCGATCAGAAAGGCTCTCCCGAGATGAGTGTCACCTTCGTACGAAAACGAAAGAAGGCCTGAAGATGCAGCGAGCGATGGGAGAGTTAAAAAGTGCTTGCGGGAAAGCATTGTTCTCACCTAAGCGCTGGAGCAACGGGACTAAAAAAAGTCAGTCGTTAGACCCAAAAAGAAATGGAGAAGGGAGGGAAAAGGTCGTGTCGGGAAGAAAAAGAGGAAGGGCCAATGGAGAAGGTATACACACTAACTTACAAAGCGACAGTAATAAAGTTGAAAGGGAAAAGAGCGCGACAATAGGTAAGAACACGAAGCTGACGGGCATGAAGAGAGGGAGGCAGATCTTGCCTGGACGAACGGATCGAGAGAAAACCTGTGGGGAGGGAAGGGGGCATCGATCAAGGGCGCCATGGAGCTTTGCGAAGGGAGAAATGGACGGAGCCCGCCTGAAAAGCGGCTCTTCTGGGTGACCTCGAAAGGTATAAAGCGGGAGGTCCGGGCACTAGTAACCGCCTGATTTATTATTCAAACGCGAAGGAAGAAGAGCTAAAAAGGAGTTATGATCGTTATGAAAAGGAACCGGAAGGGGAAAAACATTCTCCATCGACCCGAAAAGTCTCCGGGAGATTCTGCAATTGGCTTCCTGGGGTAAAAGAAGACCGGCATGTGGCCATAGAGTGAGATGATCGAGAAAACACAACGAAGGAGTAAAAGGGGGGTAGTCAGCCAGGAGGGGAACAGGATTCTCTCGGTCCGGGAAAACTCAGGAAGGATCAGATCTCCCGCGAAGGGTGAAGGGCGTAAACTGTCATAGACGTGAGAAGAATCTTGAGAACTACTTCCGCTAGGAGAAAGGATTAGGTCCATTCCTACAGGCGAAAAATTCATGGGACCATACCGCGCTCTCCCGAGAGGGGGTCACCGCCGGAAATCCGAAAGCGGAGCAAATGGAGGTCGCAACTCACCGCAAATGGGGAACGAGGGGGAGAAGATCTATGCCAGCTCCAAGAGTAAGGAAATCGGTAGAGAGGAATATGCTGAAGGGAAAACTTAGCTGATGAGTGGCGAGAATTAAAGGTCCTAGATAGAGGCGGAGGCAGACTTTTCTTCGGACGATGAGGTGAGCAACCTCGGTATGAAAAAACTCAGGGCGGAAACCACCAGCGCCGCCCCAACAAAAAAAACCCCAAAAAAAAAAAACACCAAAAAAAAAAAAACACCGATCAAGAAAGCGCGCCGATGAGAGGGGGACCGGCCAAAGCGTCTGGCGCCGTCCGGGTAGGAACTCTTTGCCGGAAGAAACGAAAAACCTTGAAGGGGGGAGGCACATCTGGGAGTTCGCCAATGACTCTAGGAACGAATCAGAAGGATGACTTCGGTCGTCGGAGGGGGCAAAGGAAAAACTCTTCGAGGGAGCGAGCACCTTAAGAACGCTGCGAAAGGGAAGAAAACCCGTGATTGCGGGCGAGGACGCAATCAAGAGCATGAATCTACAGACGTTCCTAAACCAATGGGGAGGGTCTCCGGAATCCGAAAAGCGATCTGGTGTTATCGCGGTGAAAAAAAGGGTACGCACTTGGAAGAAAGGTCAGCCGATATGCAGACAGCTACCCCCACTGAAATGGGGGCTTAGCGTCGTGAAGGGCAGGGTCAAATAGCACGGGTGGCGAGGGAACTCGCGTGGGCGGGGGTAAATAAAGCCTAAGGCGGAGGATGGTCTGTCGACAAGGAGAATAGAGAGATTCCTGAGATGCTAAAAAGAAAAAGAAACGCTCGTAAGCGGCGCAGGGATCGAGTTGGGAGGGGGCCCTGCTCCGATCGTGGGGGCGAGGGGAAATAGATCGCCGGGGAGGATTGGACCGGCTTAAAAATGCTGTCTCTATGCTGCGCAAGACCTACGGACCAGGGGTAACTGAGGAAGGACTTAGATGGTGTGGAATCTGCAGTAAAGGGGATTGGCTTCTCTTTTTGCAGAAAAGGAATCTCGGGATCATACCGAGGGATCGAGAAGACGGGTCTAATCTGTTTGGGCCTGAAAGATGCGACCGAGAAAGAATTGGAGAATCAAAAGCCAGAGAAAAGTGCGCGGCAAATACAGGAAGGTTCTATCAATAGTTCGGACCTTACTGCCCAGGGTCTTGCTCTCTCGACGGAGTCAGCATCAGGCGCCATGAAAGGGGGAGGAAAATACCTAGAACAATGCGCAGAAGGAGGGGGGTTCTTTATTAGTCTCGAGACAGCCTATGTGCCTTATCATGATTAACCCGGTATGACAGGGAAAAAATCAGGGGGATCGTAACGGCTCGCCGCACGTTCGCAGGGAAGAAAAAGGGAATGCTAAACATGGGACAGAACAGCGGGGCCAGGACGGAAAAGGAAAAGAGCGAGAAGGGTTTGCAGGGCGTCATCGAAATGAAAACTTGGGAGCGAGTCAACAACACACCTTAGAGAGGGGGGGGGAAGAATATAGAACCTAAATAAGGAGCTTTCTAACGGAAACTGAAGGGATAAAGGATGGTTCTTGAGAGGGATAAGGGCGAGGGAACATCTTATATGAAATGAGAGCCATTGTCTTTAAAGATCAGGAGGGCTTAAATCACCGCTGCCAGGGACTTCCCCGTTCTCCCTGGTGTAAAAAAACTCTTGAGGCGCGAAATGTGAGGGGAGAGAGTACAGAAATAAGGTCTGCAGGAGGGTATCGGACTGGGGGGAGCGATAGGGCTTCTATCGGGCGAGAAAGAAAGGCGCCGGGGAGGTGAAAAATGTGAACAGGGGAATGGCACGACTAAGAGGGCTCGCCCGTTTCCGATCTGAAGGGGGGAAAAGCAATTGGTCGCATGGAGGCTGCAACGGATGGCGCGGTACCCGCAAAAAAAGGAAATCAACGGATGACGAACGAGGAGAAAGGCTCCGCGTCGAAGAAGTCGATACCCGAAAGTGAACAGCAACAAAAAACGCGCACTGCCTCCGGGAAACCCCGATCATGCCGGCCGAGGAGAAGTCATCCTACCAGACGTAGTTCCCAGAGGAAAGAATGGCTGTGGAGAGGAAAGTCGGCCGACGTCCCCAGAAAAAAAAATGTCTTCTCTGCTCTAGGAAGACTCTGGACACCGAAACCGGAACGTCGCCGCGATAAATCAGAGGGAAACGCCTATCTCAGCGGCACATGAGAAAAAAGATGAGTCGATCGTACACAATAAAGCGAGCTAGTGAGGGGCGAAAAAGCAACAAAGAAGAGGATTATCGAGCACTTCTTCTGCGCAAGAGACTGAACCCGATAATAAAGCAGGGGGGGGGCAAAAAAAAGTAACTGGCTGGGAAAGGGGAGAAGGGCATTGTGAAGAGGTGGAGTGGATCCCTTCCTACCGCAGAAACGTCTGGAATACATACAATGTCTATCCCCCCGAAAGGGAACGGGAACACGATAGTCGAAACCTTAAGGATGCGTAGAAGGCAATTCGGGCTAGTAAGCGTGGAGGAAATCTAAGCGCACTATCACGGAGGTAAGAAATCAGTGAAAAGGAATCTTCTTCCCAATCATCGCTTGTCTGTGCCAAGAGGAGAAAGGGGGCAGCCACGAAGGATAGGGCCGCAGGGAGGTGTCGAGAAAAGCTATTGTTCTGCAGGAAGAAAGGGGGTTCAAACACCGATCCGATGCTGCAGAAAAGGGACAAGCCGCGACGAGGTCCGTCGGCGCCAAACCAAGAAATTATGTCAACGCTTTTCATGTGGGGACAAGAGAAGGAGGGAGCGTTTTTCTCCAGAAAAAGAAAAGAACGGGTGTGCTGAGCAGAAAAGCAGCAAACAACTGCTGAAGGAGCAGGAGGGAAAAATCGTTCCTAGATCTCAGGTCGGAATACGAAACGTGGCGAAGGAAAAATCGAAGGAAGCAAAATGGGTGGCTGGGAG
>Ga0179591_1330721_pt1 | contig 16089 bp, 15 predicted proteins | sample CZOMad2_1_08_16f_FD_182891 | JGI IMG/M metagenome (GOLD analysis project Ga0179591, IMG submission 182891) | Vadose zone soil fungal communities from Angelo Coast Range Reserve, California, USA - CZOMad2_1_08_16fungal (PacBio error correction) | ecosystem: Environmental > Terrestrial > Soil >...
TGACCTCCTAACGGGCTGGTGTTTGGGGGTCAAGGGCATTCATCGCTCCAAACTAGAGGATAAAGATCCTGAGACAAAACGCTAGACCGGCTAGTATATCAAGACTCGGATAAGGCAACAGGACGGGGGATCCGTGGATATGACATGTCGATACTTAAGAATAAAGTCGCGAGCCCGTTAGACTTGGTGAGGCCGACGCATTGAGCGTGGAGGAGTGGTTCGCTACGGGTGTCAAAAGGGCAGAACCTTCAGCAGGGGGGGTGACCGCCGGGTAATTCACGTGGTGCGGCATTAATCGAAAGAAAGACTCAGTATCAAAGGGGCTGAGTGGTTGGGTGCTGGGGAGTCGGGAGGGTTCACTCGGTTATTGGAAGACGGAAAAAGCTTTTTTTCGGTAAATGTCGCTCAGGAGAGTCGGCATTTGGAAATGTTGGGGGGGGGGACGGTGACGGTCTCGCTACGGGCTACGGTCGTACTAAAGGATCGTACTGCCTTGGACGGGACGAGGTACGCGTGGGGGGCGGAGACGCAACAGCATGCCTGAAGGAGGCAGACGGCAGAAATAGTAGTCGGCCATAAAAGTCTTCGAGAGACCCGCACTTCAATCGGGACAAATTTTAACACCGACTGCGACGCTGAGAAGGACGCTGTTAACGAGTAAAAAACTGATAACAGAGCTCGGAAGAGCCTTACCGGGAGTAAAACTTCTTTAGGTATGTCGTTCAGAAAAGTCTCTTTGCGGATCAGATGGGGCACCAGAAGGCAACAACGAGGAACTTGACCTCTCTGACGCAAGGGAGGGGGGCAGGCAGGCATGGTTAAACAGGCTTGTAAATCAAGGTAACGAAACACAACGCTCACTAGGTAGCTAAGGCAAATGGTGGAGAATCGGCGAAAGGGGGGTCAAAGTGCAACCCTTTCTTTCAATCGAATCGCAGGAAGGTGTGTGGAGAAAATAGTTTGCACGGGGCGGTGGATAGGGGGGTGCTATAGCCAAATTCACGAAAGGGAACAGGAGGAAACCGAATGGGTAGTCCATCCTTCAGTTAGGGTAAAGAGAGAAGAGACTGGAAAGACCAGGCGATGGTGTTAGGGACTTTAGACGGTTGATCATACAGAAAAAGAGAGAGAGATGATTCAGTAAAAACGGTATACAACAGAGTCACTGGGTATGCAAAAAAAAAGAGCAAGATCGGAGAAAAGGGAGCAAGAGTCATAGGCTGAAGGACCCATTCGAGCGACGTCGCAGGCCCCATAGGAGAAGGTGAAAGGGATAATAGGAAGGAGCAAGTCGATGGGATCAAAATCGGGATCTTAGCATCGACATCGGGGGGTCAATTGGGAGGGGCGAACCGGACAGGGAGATCTGCGCGAGGCTCAGAGCAGTGTCCCAAGAGGTCACAGCGGGGCGGAGGCCAATTCTGAGATCCTTTCGTAAACCGGACGACTCTTAGAGGGCACCACCAAAAAAGTCAATCTTCCCTAGTGTTCGGAAGAAAAAAGCGGAACAGGTGACTCCTCCCTCCAATTGGGCCGTGCGGGGGAGAGTCGAGGGGGATGCTTTTCGTCGAAAAACAAAAGGGTGTAGAAGGTTGAACGGTTATAGGGCGAGACGCGAGTGTAAGGACTACTGTACTGTCAGGACGACGTCTGAAGGAATACAATACTAACGAGGGAAATCGCCTAGGGGTCTGAAACACTCAACAATAGCTAACCGAGGGGGAGCCTTTTGAGAAGCGGAGTTGAATTCAGAGCAGCAATCAATCAACAAGGGGACGAGAGGAAGTGTCTATTGGTCGGAAGAATGCCGGTCAAGGGAACAGCTAAAAACTAGCGGACGGTGAAAAGGGGGACCGAAGGCCCAGGACTAAAGCAGAAACGGGAGACGTTAAAGAATCAACGGCCAAACAGATTTGGAGCAGGCATTGGAGGCTTAGGGGAAAAGGGTATCGCGAGGACAACGAAGAAAGATTAGAGCACGAAAAACTATGAAGACAGTACAAAGAAACTATCATGTCCGCAAATTAACTCGGGCATTCTCAAAAATGAGAAGCAGGAAAACAAAAAGGTTAAGAAAAGAGGGCGACATGTATGAGGCTGTCCTGATGAAAAGGGGGTCTGAAAGAGATCAAAAATAGGTACTCTAAAACAAACGCAGAAGGCGACTTGTCTGTCCTGTCGGGAAGTGGAATGGACAAGAGAGGGGGTGAGATCGTCAGGATTACCTTGTCTAAGGCACGAACCGTTACTACTACCTGTAGAGCTTACCTAAAAAAGGATAGGCGTAGCAGGAAGAGAGGCAAAAAACAAGGATCTTCTTGGGAGATTCCTTCAAGACACAGAAAGGATATGACCAGGCGTTTAAGGGGATGCGATGGAGGCCGTGGTAAGGAAAAAGGGCAGCCAGAAAAATGCAGTTGGAACAAAGAAAAAAAAGATCAAAAGCTTCCCCGCTTGAGGGGGCAACACCTGCGCGAGATCAAAAACGGTAGAGAGAAAGAGCGAATGAGTGTTGCCGAGAAGCTGGTTGGACCGGGGGGGGAGCGGGTTGCAGGAGGCGGTGTGTCTGGTGAGGACAAGACGGACGGTCGGGACGAAAACGTCCCTCCGTAGGGGAAGAGGGGACTAAGGTAGATCTTTTCTTGGACTAAGCAAAAATAATACTAAGAAACAACTACGTTTCTTATTCAGTAAGGTCGTTGAATTCACGTAGAGATTGGTTCCCTGGGAATGACGGGGAGAGTAGTCAGTGAATAGCGAACAAGAAGACAAAAAGGAGGTCATTTCCGAGGGGAAACGGATTTAAGGGAAGACTACTCGGTTCAAATTAACTTAAGAAACTGACACTTCTGTGTAGTAGGAAAGAGGGGGTCGGAGTCCGACTATGGAACGTACCGGTATTATCTTCTTAAGCCAACGGAGCGGTTCCCGCTTCAGGCAAATCTTATGCCCAAAAATAGGTCCGTAACTGTTGGTACCTTGTCTAAGGGGGGGGAAAGAAGGATAAAGCCAGTCAGTTGTTTCTTAATGGCTGATCTTTAAAGGGAATTCAAGGGACCTGTTTTAGCGCAGCGACTTTAGGTTATACAGGGTAAATTAAATTGGACATCTCTCGCAGCCTGTCTACACCATAACTTTACGGTATAATCATGAGGGGATCCCATGAGGTAGGGACGGGGACTTTAGTAAAGGTCACGATCCTAAAGAAAGTTGAAGTCCGGTTCCTTTGTGACGGCATTGGGGAAAATACGTATATAAAAAATGGAAAAAAAACAGTCTGTAGTGATATAGGGCGAAACTCGGCTCATTGAGGAAAAGAAGCTTGTCTGGGCTACGCCAGGGCTCAACTATGGTTGGCGGGGGGAAGACATATTACGTAAGCTTCAACGCGAAGTTGAAGGGGGGACCCGTAAAGGAGACGAGACACTTAAGAAGAGGGAAAATCTAGGAATCGCCCATTCTCACAGAGTTCACTTCACACAGGGGGCACGTTCTCTGGGGAGCAAAGACCCGCCTACCCAGACCTAGAAGAGAAATCGCCTACAGGGTCCGGTGAGGCGTGGGAAGTCTAGATGTCGTTTTGCGTTTCCGAACGTCTAACAAAGAGATGGTCCGTCTGTTGGTTTCAACTCACATAAAGACAGAAAGGGGGGGCAGTGGTACTGACCTGCATAAGAAAAAATAGGGGTCTTGCGAGAAATGTGAACGGCAGAAGGTTGGGGGGAACTGGGGGGATACGTGGCGATGAACGAGGTCAATGAATGGTGACCAGGGGGGTGTTTCGACTTTATTGAGACGATAAGGTGCTATATGGACGGGTTCTCCGGGGTTGAGAGGTGTCCAGGACAAGTGAAAACGGGAATCCGGGCAAGTGAATTCCGATATAGGTGATCTAAGATAATCACGATAAAACCTTAATACGATCCGTATCGAGCCCCAGTGGTTAATTAGGCGACACCTTCTTCTGTAAATCTACAGGGAGAGAGTCTGTAGCATGAACAGGGGACCCTAATTCTGACCTAGAAAGTCTGTTTGTTCAAAGCACCGGGAACAGAGAAAATTTAAAGCAAGAAAAAATTGGCTGAAGAACTAGACGTAATGTAGAAAAAGAAGTCGCCTCTGAACAGCACTCTAGAGTGTATCTAATTGAGAACTAAGCATGACATTACTGGGAGTAAACAGTTATGGGAGTGAACATGACCACAGTTAAAAGATTTCGGGACCTGCTGAAAAAAAATGGTGGGTCTACAAAAAGATGCACACGAGGGGGGGCATATCAATCACACAGTACCCTTAAGAATGCATTCAGGATATGACTCAGTTTGGGGTGCATTTCTCAAGAATAGAAATAGAGGAAAACAGGGGTGAAAGAAGAGTCTAGGTGATGTCATTTGAAGCCAAATCTCTGGGAGTGAAGCAAGGTGAAAGAAATTAAAGCGAAGCCCAAGAAGTGAGATGACGGCGGACAGGGTAAGCCTTACGGATTGTTGAAGAAAACAGATGGCAATTATCTGCACAGCGAGGGATGATAAGAACCCTCGGTAAGAGACCTAGAGTCCAGGATGAACGTATCAGATGCTTTTCTAAGTTGTAGAAGTGGGATATACAGAGTACCCCAGGAGGAAGGACACGTTGTTAAAAGACGGTGTAAAAGGATGAGCGAAAAGGCGAAGATAAGTATCTTTCTGAGACGTCCTTGTCCGGTGTCCGGTTTGCGGATTATCTTACCGTTTTTCACGCGCGCACCCGCGTAGAGGCCCTCGGGAGCAGGGCACAACTGGGCACTGTCGGATAGCTATTGCGAAAGAGAGCCGTGAAAAAGAGAAGAATAATCCACACTTCCAAAAATAGAGACTCCTACTCATCTGCCAGCGAAAGAGGTCTCAGAAACTGTGGCGTACCCGTCGGGGCGGATAAGGGAACTACTAGGCGCCTGGCGTGCGAAGAAAAAAAACAATGCATCCAAATACTGTAAATATGTAGTGGGAGCTATCTGATGGAGGAGATGTTCGTGTAGCGATTTGCAAAGGGCTAGAGCAACTAGGGAAGATGAAATTGGGAACACTAATTGTTAATCTAAAAAGTAAGGGGTGGACGAAAGAGGATAGTACCGTAATGGCGAGAGGGATTTATCCACGGGATTCTGCCAGGCGTCTTCCGAATAAAGAAGAAACAAAAGAAACTAGAAAGCGCACGCTAAAAAGATACCCGAGGAAGAAATTACAAAAGCCTAAAATATTAGAAAACCACGGTGGGGGGGGTACTGAACGGGAATTGAAGAGAAGTAGACTGGAATTTTTGGTTCGACGGAAAGTCTAAATGCTACTAATAAAAAGCATCAGGATAGCCGATGGAAAAACACACGAAAGGTTTTCGAGGCCTCTAGAGCAAACAAAATTAATAAGGAAGGATAAGATAGATTGACGTCCAAAAAAAAATGGTTGTTTTCAAGAAAAAACCATTCTCTCCGCTAAACTTCTTAGTGATCCATTACCTAAACCAAAAGGCGAACTAACGCGAAAGATGACCATCTCTTAGAGACGACTTTTATGCAATGTCTGATCGAATGGCGCCGGAAACGGGGGTCTTTGCGAAGAACTAGGGAGAGGGCGTATTGGGAGGTTTCGAGCTACGAGGGGGGGAGATACCAGAGGAGGGAAAGGTCTTTGGAAAATCAGACTACGCTTGGAAAGGCAGATAAACAGCAGCCAGGTGAAATTCAGTGAAGGGGGGGTCCCTGGACGTTGGGAGCTGGGGAAATAATAAAAGCAACCACCCCCCTCGATAAATGCATGTCAAATAAGAGTGGAGCTTTGCTGCGAGGAAATCAGACGGCAGGAAAGAAAAGAAGTTAGAGTGGGGTGGTTGATTCTCATCCTCTGTAATGGGACCACATTAGGTGAATGTGGTGGGTCTGAATGATCTGTAGAGAAGGTCTCATCGGAAGAAAGAGAAGACATATAACTTCCGGGAAAGGGAGAAAGTCAGTGATGTTGGGGCTGGAGTTAAAAAAAGTGGGCATTCAACCTCAAGCACAAAATAAGGAAAGAGAATATAGAAAACAGCCTCTGAGCCCTGCAGGAGGCAAGAGTAAAAAAAAGTTACACCTCTGGGGAAAAAACTGATAAAGGTACTCTGGATATCCAGAGAAAGAGAACAGAAAATCGGCTATGCATTCTGAAAGGAAGGAGGTCGGAAGAGAAGGGGAAGTCTGAACAAATCGGGCTCTGGGGTCGCCGTGGAGATTGGAAAGGCCGGAAAGTACCCTGGCCGTCGCTTAAGAGAAACCGTGTTGTTTCGGGGGTAATGATTTGTAAATCCATAGGGTTCTAACAGAGAACTCCTTATAGAAGGAGGATCATTGGAGAATCTAGCGGGCAGGAGAAATTGTGAACCCGTTCTCATCTACTTCACGGACAGGGTATAAAGGCTTGTCTGGGTTGGAGGTTGATAGCTACATAGAAGGAAAAAAAGGAAAGAAAATTATGAAGCCCGTCGGAAGGGGCACTTCAGCCGGCCATATGAGGGAATTCGAGAGGGGGGAGGCGCACTACACGCAGAAATGGGTGGTTTAGTAACAGGCAGGGAGCAGACTAGGAGACCGTCTAGAGAATTCTGGCCAAGTATCAGGCGGGGATACAAGAGGCCACTGTGGGAGTTGGAAAGAACGTCAGGACCGAGCTTAAGGAAGAAAAGGGGGCACGGAAGGCAAAATTATCGCGACGGGCCTCGAGGAAAAGGGCTTCTAGGCGTATCTATCCTACGGAAAGAGAGAGGGGGGAACTATGCTCAGCTGAACTCGGCTCAAGAGGAAATAGGGGGAACTACATCTTGACTACTGAAAAAAAGACCGGTATCGGAGAGTCAGAGATCTAAAGAAAGGGCAGAGCTTTCCGTTCCGCGGGGGAGGGGGGCAGGAAAAGGATGGCGCAGTCAGGTAAAAAAATGCAACAAGGGTGACTGTCGTTAAGAGTGCACCACCACTAGATCCAAGCGTGGACCGTACCGAGCACCTGTCTATTAATCCCAACCAGAGTGAAAGGAGAGAATGAGCGGTTGACGGGTCGGAAACCAGCCGACAAGGGGACTCCGTGACGGGGGGCGTACTTATGTCTATACGGCGAGTTTCAGAGGGGAAGGAAGAGATCGGCACTTCGACATAGAGAGAGAAACCGGAACAACGTATGGAGGACTAACTCAAGGGGAGAGGAATGGTACCGGGAAAAATCGAAGGAATCCATTCCGGAAGACACGGGAGCAGCTACTACGAAACCTAGGAATGGAGGCTTTCAGGGAATAAAGGGGACGGTCAAAGGAAAGGGATACAGCGAAGCGATCGGTTGAATGGACCGGGGGAAGGGAAGGAAAGGATACTACAAACGGGAAAGTCCGAATCGAGGGAAAAAAAGCGACATGGGGAGCGAAGAGAAGGAAGGAGGGGACGTTTGTTGCGCAGCCCCCAGCGAAAAAATATTAGCGCAGCCTAACATCAAAAGGTCCTGATAGCAGAAAGATCGGGAGTCAGTCACAGGCGCCGGGCGGAGGGGGAAAAGAACGAACAACCCAGGTTAGAAAGTAAAAGAGGGAAGCTATTTTTTAGGGGGGGGTTGGGGGTGGGAACACAAACGACGGGGAAGGAGGATCGTTACTTAAATATCCGTCTGGGAAAGCGTAGGCGACTAAATCTGAGGATAGGGGGTACAGAGCTACTTTTAAAAAAGAAGGGAAAAAAAGGGTAGAATGTAAGAGGGACTGGAGGGGAAATTCCAGTCCAAACGACCGTGCTCGATGACAAACGGCAAAAAAGGGGTCTCGGAGGGAAAAAGAGCAGAACATCACTTCTGTGTCTGAGGAATGGTTGAGGCGTCAAACAAGGTACCTGGGGCGGGGGAAAAGAAAGTCAGTCTGTCCTTTCTCAAGTAGGGTGACGACGAAATAGTCGTAAGAAAGAAAGCCGAGCAAGATCAAAGGACGAAAGAGTTTCAACACAGGGGGGAGGAGGGGCTCACTCACACAAAAAGGTATGATTGAAAAGAAGAGGACGGGGAATAAATTCTAGTTAATGGTTGTCTTCGGATGGGGTCCGAACTCTTTGTCGTCAATACGTTCGAGACCCAAAGGTAAGAATAGAAAACATGACGGGGGAAAAGGGAGGACGGGTAAGCTGTCAAAGAAAAGGGGGAGATAGGAACGAAATACGCAGGTGTGTGTCTCTCCTCTTATGAGGAATGAGACGGGGGGACAAAGCTTTGACAAACAAGGTAGGAGTTAAGAGAGGAAAAAAAATAGAGAATTGTAAGAGGAACTAGGAAAAAGAGGGAGGGGGTCCAAAATTCTAACTACTTAAAAAACAGAGGGATGAAGGAATAAAAGTGTTAAGTTCCGGAAGGGGGACTGGGGACTTGTCATATCTGGAAGAAAAGAAGGCCCGAAATCGTCAATAAGCTTCGGGACCCACTCTGTCTCGTTAAAAGGGGTTGGTTGCCGGGGGACTTTGGGCCTGGAAAAACAAGACATCCAGTCGGCAGGGAGGAAAAAAGGGAAAGCAAAGTTGGATTGGACCTAATGGGGGGGGCTAAAAGTCGCGAGAGGGAGTTTTAAGGCAGGGGGGGGGGAAAACGGAAAGGAAAAAGTAAGAAGCGTTAGACAGCACTCAACAATGACTCTTTAGGGAGTCGGGGCAAGGTCCAGGAGGGGGAGAGGAAGGGTACGCACGGGGAAATACAGACCAGGAAGAGAGAGTCGCTTGTCCTGGGGGGTGGGGAAAACGTATTTGCAAGGGAACGGGTAGAAATGCTCATCCGGAGGAGTAGCATAGAGAGATAGGAGTAGGAGGAGGGGTGAAGCACTGAGGAAAGGGTTCCACCACTAAAAAAATAGGGGTGCGGAAGCCATCGACGGATAGGGGCAAAAGAAGAAAAATATTGGGCGAGGAGAAGTCGATTCCAGAAGGCGGGAAAAGCGCGAGCATAGGAAGAAGAACAGAGACCCCAGAGTTCTCATGGTTAGAAAAATCAACCGCAAAAGATATAAGAATACTAAACCAAGGGACGAAAGGTTGATGTGAGCGAAAGAAGCAGGGGTCGGACAACGATCAATCTAGTTGGTGCCCTGGTGGGGTTGAACATTAAAAAAGGTGAATGGGCCTACATGACCCAATAGTGGAATCTACCCATCATGTTGGAAGTCCTTCGAGAGAACTGTAGAAAGGTGAGGTTTGCATAAGGAATTGCGGTATGGGGAGGCAGGGGTCAGAGTCACAGGGGCCAAGGAAGGATATAAGGGTAAGTAGATGAAGAAAAAGACTCCTTCGAAAAGACCCTGGTCCGAAGATCTAGGCAGGGGGTTCCTGTTCTTGCAAGACAGGAGGATGGGCCAAGAGCTTATTTGATGTGCGGAAAATAAAAGGGTGAGACAAAAATCGTGAAGTTTGGGGGGGGTAAACAGATTGAGATCGAAAACCGTCAAATGATGATAACCTAGACTTAACTGAAACAATAGCCTCGGGGAAGGGCGCTAGTTAAATATTATAAGAGCTCAGGAAGCGGGAAACATTCCTTACGTATTTCCGCAAGGGGCACGGGTAAAAAGCGGAGGGAAGGACTCTGTTCAGTACAAAGGAGCAAAAAAGAGGGGAGAAAGTAGCAACGGGGGACTTCAGGGACGATTCCCTAGGCCGCACTGGTTTCCGCAAAGGATCAGGAATATGAGCAAGTAGCCACCAGTGGCTCTACAAAGTGAGTGAGCCTTTTGAAAGACGATTTATTTACAAGAGGGGAAAACATACTGGGACCGGGGACCCGCCGGTGGCTAGGGAATTCACCAGGGGAAAAGCACGGCACAGGCGTAAAAATAGAGATCAAAAAAACCAAGAGAAGCGGTCTTCTAATAAAACTCCTAAGGGAGGAGCAGAAATGGATCCGATTATTCCGGAATCTAAGGTACGTTATGCGCGTTAGGGGAAGAATACAGAGGCAACTAGAAGGAAACATCGGGGTGGGAAAGGGTTACACTTACTACAAAGGGTTCGATCAAATAGAGGGATGCCCGTACTTTCGAGGAAGGGTGCTGGGGGGATTTCCCACTTGTGACGTAGAACCACACCCCGGTAAAGGGGAAGAGAGACCATGACTCAGTTACTAAGGGAGGAAGAACTGGTAGAAGAGGAAAGAGAAGGGAAGGTAATCAAACGCGAGGAAAAACAAGTTACCAATAAAGAAGATGCTCCACAGGTATGAGCTCACGAGAAAAACTGCTTATTGAACTTGGGAAAAAGAAGAGAATTCTACTCAGACGAACATCTCCACTGAGGTATCCTGAGTTAATCAAAGGAGGAGACGCTTCTTAGCAAAGATCCCAGGGAAATCAGCACGAGGGCACAAGATCTGGAGATTGGGCTAGAGGATTAACAACGGGTCGTACTTCTGAAGCAAAAAAGTAAAGAATATCCTACTTGGTATTCGGGAGAGAGGAAAAAATATCAACTAGAAAAGAAAAAAACTAGACCGCTGTCACAAGAACCTGAAACAGAGAAGGTTATAAACAGTAAGTTTGTACGAGTAAATCATATCCAAGGTCCTATTGAAAGGGGGTGTTCGACCTATGTCAGGCTCAGACGATTTAGGCGGAGAGGAAGGGGGGGGGGAAGGGGAACAACACCAGCCGGGGGTTTCGATGTTCCACTCTACTCACAACCAAAAAAAGAGTCAAATATAGATTGGAACATACGAACAGGGGGTGTGACCTCAAGGATTCCTCTCCCTTCTTAGAGAAAAGAGGTGAAACTTCGAACACCACTGAGATGCGAAGTCGGGGGCGTCAGGTCTGCTGAAAAGGACAGGAAACCAAAAGGTGTGACGGGTGATCTGTAGGGGTTCCTCTCTGGGAAAAGAGGGGAGTGGCGCGGAAAGTTTTAGCGTCTGCGGGGGGTAGGGAAGAGAAACGTGTTAAAGGAGGGAGGATGTTCTGCCAGGATCGTGTTGCAAATATCGACCCAGTCATCAATGGTAAAAAAAATCGGAAAAGATGGCCCGGCAAACCAGGGTGGGGCGCGGGCTGAAGAGAGAGAGAATACTAGAAGACTGTAGGGAATACAGAAATGTGGGCGAGGGGTTAGGACGGGTGCGCGAGGAGGATTCAACTATACGAGAACGTGGTTTGGAGGGCTTGAGAGCCTCTGGGGAGAGAAATTGCCTTGGGGAAAGAGGGGGGGGGTAGAGGTCAGTGGGAGCTACGCTATGTACGAACGGCAGAAGAGGGCAGTCCTCGAATGCCGGGAATCAGCGACGTCGGTACGCTTTAGTTAAGAATTAAAAAAAAGGGGCATTCCTTCATACAACAACAAACATATGGAACCGTCAGGGAAACAAATCTGCACCATGTAAAAAGGCGTAGGGAAAACATAAGTTTTCCCCCTGGAAAGCTGGACGATTGAATCCGGACGTATCAAATAGAAAACGATAAATAGAGAGGGAATCCGCAATCTGGGCGGAGCCTGACGCTTCTCCTTGCGGAGAGCAGCTAAAAACGTAGATGTCCAGGATGGGACTCGTACAAACGGCGGGGAGGAAAATGTTGAAGAGGACTTCTTCTCAATGAAGGGGTGCGGATAAGGGGGGGGCAACCGGCTTGTCGCAAGAAGTAGGCAAGACCAAGAAAGCCTTTATCGGCTTCAGCAAAGGGGTTGCGGGGAGCGGCTCATCTGACTGGAAAGGGACAAAAACAAATCTAAGGAATCGCGTGAAAAAGGTTCTACGGGGCGATGCTGGTGATAGGTGTTAAATAACCAGGAAGGAGTTCATGAAAAATGGGAGGAAGAAAAGGAAGGGGATACATTAACCAAACTTCGTTAGGAGAAAAGAGAAGAGAGGACTTGGAGAATCGGAAGAGAGGGGTTGAATTGAAATTACGAGTTTAGAAAAGTAGGGCCGAGGTCTCGAGTCTGGGAAGACCGTATGGAGCAAAAAAGATGACACTTGGTGGGGGGAAAAAAACTCAGCGAATCCGAAAAGAGGGGAATGACAACGGAATGCAGAAATTCGCGGTACCCAAGGAGCGAGATAGGAGGACCATGGCTTCTAGGCAAACTGAATAGAGATAAGGAGAATAGGACTTCTCCAGGAGAAAGAATGACAGAGAGCATAGAAGCAAGAAAGAGGCTTTCAATCCTACCTTCGTGGGTTAAACTAGAGAGACGAGAATACAATACGTGGACAGAGGGGAGCTGCCAAGTCCAGGGGGAAGCCTCGGACAGGGAAAGAAGGGACGTTCACAAAAAGTCTTCACCACCGACACTGTACTCGATTTAGGAACTAGCTCCCTGGAGAGGAAAAAAGAATGGACCGCAGAGGGGTATGGTTTGGGGGAGGGGAGGGGGTCGAACCAGCGAAAGAAGCTTTTTAGAAGGGGAAAGTTTGAAGTTGCTAGGAGAAGGGTAAAGCTCTGATTAATTAATCTGGATACTAGGGAAAAAGGCCCGGGGAATTAAAAAACCTCTTACTTCCGATGGCTTAAAACTCAACAGAGAGGAGCCTTAAAGTGGGGGGGGGGGGGGGACTGAAGGGTCCTGATTACAGGCCAATTCGAATGAGAAGGGGAGAGAGCTGCTACTACAGCTGAAAAGTAGGAGTTTGAGGAAATAAAATCACTCGGAAAAGGAGACAGAAGTATCAGGAGCAGTACAGGGAGACGGGGCCAAAGTGACCACCGCAAAAACAACAAAACCGCACAACTGATAACGAAAAGTAAAGCTCATTGTTGACTAGAAAAAACGCGTGAAGTTTAAGGAACAAGAGAAAGGGAAACCTCGAGCAATGAAAACTCAGCCAAAGTTCTTCTAATAATAAACGGGAACGATAGATGGGAAGCACAGGCAATGTTCGAGTCACGATTATAACCAGGAAAAAAATGGAATCCGCGACCAAGATGTGTGTAAGAAAGAGGGGTTCGCTCCTCCCGAGAGGGGGATGAAGAGATAAGGGGCAGAGACACGCGGGAAAGGCTCAAAAAAAAAACGCGGGAAGAAGAAATAAAGAGTTGTAGGGACTTTAATTCCGAAGGGGAGATCGTCGATGAGGGGATCTGGAATTTCTCGACGTCCAAGAAGAAAGGAATTCCCGAAAAAACTCAGCATGAAGGGTAAGGACCTAGAGAGGTAAAAATCAAAGGGGGGGGGAGTCTGCGTCAGGAGGAGTCGTTGGACTGAATCAAAAAAGGATCGAAGGGAGCGGTCGGGAAGGCTAGGACGGACAGGGGATAGAACGTAGAAAAGAAGAAGTACACACATCCGAAAAATCAAAGCTCCCCCTTCCGATGAAGGGAAAAAGGGGGGACCTAGAAACAACAACGGATTGAGTAAGAGGAGAGAGGAATCGTGGAAAAGTCAGCTGACGGGACGTGGAGTAGGGGGTAAGGAATGTTGTATGGGGGGAGGAAAGATACGCGGGCAAAGGCCTAAGCTGGTAGCTAGTGAAGAAGCGGAAGAATCCCGGTTAGTGTGGTTAAAACCGAAAGAAGAAGAACATAAGTTATGGGGGGGAGCGGGGGAGCCGAAAGTCTTTTGTGAACTGTGAAAGCGCGCAGGGTCTGTCTTTCCGAAGAGGAACATTCCCTCACACAGGGATGAGAAACGGTTCATAAAGTTCCCGGGCAAAGGAAAAGATCTAAAACTTACCAAACGGAGGTATGAGGATGCCCGTTTTTCAGGCCTGAAGGTAAAAAAGGGATCTAGATTAGGACAAGAGGATTCCGAGGCAAGAGGGCAGAAAATGCTTCCCCCACGGGTCGGTGTCATTTGGGTAAGGAGAGCTGGGGAAGGACACACAAAAAAGAGGAGGGCTACAGAAAGTCTTTTTACATAGTCCAGAAAAGGGGGTGGCTGACATAGTCAGAAAAAGTGAGGGTAAACTCGGGAAAATGGAAATGAATCTCGTGGTGAGAGAAGCGAAAAAATGATCCATGTAATTTGATGTGTAGGACGCCGGCTCCCATTGTCGTGTGTGGGCTTTCTGGTAGGGCAACAGGCAGAAAAAACTCAGAAGGTCCATGAGTCATTGGTTTGGGAAATCATTAGGTCCGAAAGAGATTCCTAGGGGTCAATTGAGGGGATCATTGTATGAGGCGGCTGCGATAATTTAGGGGTTACATCCTCTAAAACAAGGGAGAAAATTAGCCCCGGGGTCTGGAAAAGAAAAAGGCACGTACGCAGGGCGCCGAAGGGGTAGACTTCCGGCCTATCTTCTGAACAGACGGGAAAATCAAATAGAAACTGAGAAGAGGAATAACAAAGAATCGGTGCGCTTTCAACTCCAATAACACCGAACAGAATGACGGTCGACAGGGGGCCGGAGAAAAAGTGCTTGAGACGCCTTCACTCAGGAGGGGGAAGGGAAGTGTTTTATAAGAAAAGAAACTGTAGTTTGGTCTAATCGAAAAATTGGAAGACCAAAACATACGCAGAGGGGGGGGGACTTATATTGGTAGACGCACGGTCAGTCTTTTAAAGAAGCAAATGAGGGCGGTGGGTTCGGAGCCGTTCAAAGGAGAGGGGGAAGCGAAAAAAAGGGACGCCATATTATCGTATCTCGATCAGGCGAATCGAAGCCTGGGTGGCCAAGAGGAGACGAGAATGGTCCTACGGACTGAAAATGATTGGAGTAAAGATACGGGGTTCGAGAGGGGCGGGCGCTGGTCCGGGGAGAAAAAAAAATAAGGCTTCTAAGAGGGGAGTAGAGCAGAGAGCTAACCTGTTGGTCGATAACTCAACCAAAAGACTGGAGTTAAACAAAGAGGTGGACAGAGGGAGGGACGCTAGGCGATCGGGGGAAGGCGTCCTTCTGCGAAGATCCGAAGGATTGGACAGCCTGTCAAGTGGGAGGAATGAGGCACGCCTATCGGGACACAGAGCCAAAAAAAAGAATAGGACACCGGTCGGACCGAGGAATGAAAGTCGAGGCGGACTCAAGGGGGAAGAAAAGTTTAGCCGACGAATGAACCAAAGGGGGGAAAAAGAGAAGAAGGGGGAGGAAGAGGGGAGGTGCGGGGGGGGGAGAAGCATGCTATACACTCAGTGGGAAACTGCCGAATCCCCTCTGGGGCGAAAGGAAGAAAGGGCCTGGGGAAAAAAGAGCCGTTCTTCGGGAAAAAGACTACTACGGGAGAGTCCCCAAGAAAGAATCCAGGAGAGAAAAATAGGAAAAGCCGTCGGGCCCGGAGGACGAACGAGTTGTCTGGTTATCTTGGGGGAGAGTGGTCGTAAAGAGACCCGTCAGTCAAGCGGCGGTGGGAAAAGGAGGAGATAAGACCGGTCTACGGACTTCTCATTTAAGTATGTTCCACTTATGCCTTTGGCGGAGGACGGAGGCCACGGTGGGAAGCAGCAAGAACACTAGTACAATAGCTAGTTTCACAAGGCAGTGGGGTCGCGGGAAACTGTATTACTAAAGAAGAGACCGGGCGGAACACTAGACAGGGACAAGAGGCAAGAGACGAAACAGGGGGTTATAAAGCAAGACAAAAAAGAGTATAGGAGAGTGGGAACCGCTCAATCCGAACAATAAACACATCTGCGGCCAGTTGGTAGTCGAATCTTCGAGCATGAGCAAGGTGAAGGTATCTAGGGGTTGTCACCAAAATAGAAGTGGGGTAAGGAATCGGACAAAGGCAAAAAGACTTTAAAGATCAAAAAGTAATCCAACGACGGGATAGAACGCTCTTCGGAGGAAATAAGCACGAATCGGTTCAGAACGAAGGACAGCTGAACAAGATCATCCATAAAAGGGGGTCACCTTCCTGTTGGTAAGGAGGAAGATATGGGCGGAAAAAAGAAGAAAAAGAGCATAATGGACGTGGTGTCGCGATACTGGGAGGATGCCAAAGAAGGGGCGAGGAGAGTGATGAAAACCATCCACTGGTAGAAGGTGAAATAGAGTAAAGGAGGGGAAAGGGATGGACCATCACGAAAGGGGGGGGGGGGAAAGAGGACTCAAAAAACCAAATTAGTCGGACAGAACAAGGGCAGTCGAACAACGTCAGGGGAGCTCAAGAGTCCATCTCGTAAGCAGAAAAAAAGAAGGTGAGACAATGTAGCGG
>Ga0179591_1331894_pt1 | contig 16089 bp, 17 predicted proteins | sample CZOMad2_1_08_16f_FD_182891 | JGI IMG/M metagenome (GOLD analysis project Ga0179591, IMG submission 182891) | Vadose zone soil fungal communities from Angelo Coast Range Reserve, California, USA - CZOMad2_1_08_16fungal (PacBio error correction) | ecosystem: Environmental > Terrestrial > Soil >...
CGGTATATCCGACTAACTATTTCTCCGGGGTGAAAGCGGGGGAGAATCCTACCTTCAGCAAAACCAGAAGAGATCAAAAATCGTCGAAAAAGAACCTATGATCTCGAAGGGTCCTACCGCTTCGGCAAAAGAAAAAAAGGCTCAAGAAGTATCTCCTGATCGATCGCGCGCAGTGGGAATAGGGGAAGAAAATCAAAAGAAGTAGGATTATTAGGGATGCGGGTCGCGTCTCACGCCTAGAGAGTGCGATCATCTGAGGAGCGCGGTTCTTACAAAAAAAGAAAGAAGATCTCGACCTCGTTATAAGGAAGGTGAAGGAAAACGCCTCATATTAAAGGGGAGCAGGGACGGGGAAGAGGGAGAACGCGTTCAGGGGTTATGCCGAATGAAGAAGGGCCAAGAGAGAGAGACTGAAGAAGGGAGAAGGAAGAGCCTTTATATAAAACGGTAGAGGGAAAAAGGGTGAACAGGGGAAGAGTCGTATGGAAGAAGGGGGGCCCTCGTAGAAAGCCTGGGTCTTGAGCGAGTTATCCAGGAAGGGCCACCTGAGGAGTCTGGTAGACGAAACAATTGGGTTAGAGGATAGGATCCTAGGGGGGAGAGCATGTTTCTTGAAGAGAGAGGGGTCTCCTCGTAGAAAATCTCTCAGCCGCAGTTCTTGAGGGCTGGTATCGGGGAGAAAAAGGGCGCCAGAGGGAACTTTCGGCGGGGGGGAGGACTTCTTACAATGTCGAAACACAGTCTCAGGGGGTCGGGCTATTCACCGGAGGTACGCTGAAGAAATGCACCTGGCAGCGGCGAGGCTCTCATGAAAAGAGAACTTACTCCTCCTTCCGAGCAACAGGGGCAGGCGTCCCGGACACTGAGGAGAGGCACGAGTCATGGACTGAAAGAAATACCTTTTTGAACTCTTGCCGAGGGACGGATGAGATCTAAAAAACGATCATCAGATCTTTTCATTGTCGAGCACGGGGGGCAGCGCTGCGCGGTAGAGCGAATAAGCCGCGGAAAGGGGAGGGAAACCGTTCACCGAGGGAAGAGGGAGGGATCGGGGAGGCAATCATTCGAAAACGAAGAAGAGAAGGAGGGATTACCCGTCCTCGCAATGTCGAGACGCAAAACCGTTAAAAAAAAGGGGGAGGCTTTCTCTGAGGTCAGGGACCGTACTCCTGAGGAACTCGTCCAGCACGAAGAGAGGGAGGTTTCCCGGGGAAATAACGAAAAGAGGGACGCACGACGAGAGGAGACGAGTTCACCCAAAAAAAAACTGGAGAGACAGTAGAAAGCCGAATTATTAAAGGAGGATGCGCGCATAGGACTCCGATGGGAGATGCGAAAATGGACGTGCCGGAAAAGGTTGGCCAAAACTTCAATGGGCCGAAAAAAAAATCCAGTCAAACGGGGCCGAGAGAGGGAACGTACAAAGGGTTTGGTGGGGAAGGGGAGCAAGTGGAGGGACGTTGGAGGATATAACTCGATATAAGGTCTTAAAAACGTTTAAGAAACCGGAAAACTGGAATAAAGGAAAGCTAGACCTAAGGGGGAGGAAGGTCGCCCACGGTGACCTATTTTAAGCAAAGATTAGCACGAAGGTCATTCATAGGTCACACGGAACCGGAAGGTCTTCCCCGCGGGGGAGCTTACCTCGGGAAAACCCTACTCTTCCTACACCAGGAAAACCGGGAAGAGAATCTCGGAGGGAGACGACTATAGGGATGGGAGATCCGCGTACTGAACTGTTGGTCTAAACGTACATTGAAGGGGAAACCCAAAAAAGCCTCTGCCGTGTGCCCAAATGGTGGGTGTGAAAAGGTAAGCGAAACGTATCATGCGAGGGGGTCCTGGGGTACACTTATCGGAATCGGTAAACTTCCGGACGAGGCCTGAATACGCAAAGTAAGGGGGGAGGGGGGCAGGACCATCTTTCCTCATATAAAAAGAGAGTCTCAGAAAAGGACAAGGTTCAGGAAGGAGAAGAAACAAAGGAAAGGGCTTTGACGCTCGAACGTAGCTCATAGAAGATTCCGTAAATAGTTCAGATCCGAAGGAGAATTTTTCTGAGCAAGGCAAGAATAATTAACTATCGGAGCTTAAAAACGGGACTAATGGATCGACACAAAGTGAACTTATCGATTTATGGGCGAAGCCGCTCGGACGATTCTATCACTAGAAGGAGAGGGCGGCAAAAACTCATCCTGGTTTCAAAGATAATCAAAGTCAAACAACAATTAAGGGAGGGAAAAAGATATATTATTGGGAAAAATTGCTCAGAGAATTCTTTCTCCCTGAAAGCAAGGAGAACTGGAAGACCTCTAATCAGGAACACGAGAGTCGTGTATGCCTTCGTTTAACGCAGGTTCTGGTATCTAGTCAAATAACCGATTCATGGATTAAAACAACAGCCTGCCGGTTACCGGAAGAGGGAAAAGAAGAGATCAAAAACGTTCCAGGAAGAGAAGCTTACTTTGGTTCAATAATCACGTAACAGTAGTAGCGACTGAAAGGTCGGCTTCGAAGAAGTATAGAGCTGTAAATCCACCGCAGGAGGAAAATGTAATGGCAATATAAGGGGGGCAGAGTGACTCTCATTGAAAAAAGGCACGGAGTCTATAGAAGTTTGTAAATAAGAAAAAGTTAAAGTCGCAAAAGGACGGTGGGGTAAAAAAAGTAATGAAAGTAACGAAACCTTCAAAGGCAGGGAGGGATAAAAATGGATACGTCTGCGACTATCCAGCAGATCGGGGGAAAAATCGGGACTGGTGACCACGGAGAGAGGTCTACTATTTCCGGGGAAGGAACGATCAGGAGGAAGCAGAGGCAATGGGTAACGTGATAACCGACATGAATAAAATAAAACCGAACGGGCGACGTCAACGGGAAAATTTCTAAGCATAGAAAAAAAAGGAAATGGCGGTAGGAACCGGCTAGGGGGGAAAAGATCGGGGAGGAGCCCTGTCATTAATTGATCGCACGGCAAAGAAGATGTCATGGGAACAGGGGAGTCATCGGACCTTCAAAACAATCGAGGGAGAAACTTAGGGACGGACATCCATATAGCAAGGAGTACTGGGAATCGCCGGTACACTTCGAGCAGGGGACGAAAAGAGCAGGAAGTTCTGGGGGCTGGGATAAAGTACGTATAAGGACATGAGCAGAAAAGTCCACTAATCGGATCGCCTGAAAACTAGGATCTCCCGCGCGGGACGGAAGTTCTCTGGCGGGGGGTACTAAAATAGCTCGAAAATAAGGGAACTCCTGTTGAAAAGATACTTGGGAAGGGGGGAAGTGGGGGTCTCAAGCTGAACGCAGTGGTAGAGGACTAGGTATAACTGCTAACCTAAAGGGGCCGGACTAAGGTAAACGGGCTAAGAGCTGCTCTCTAATAAAGGGAAGAAAGAAAGATCGTGAGGAGGCATATGCCGACCGCGAGGAAATCGGATAGCGCGCGCGCGTCTGAAGCGTTAAACCAAAAGAGAAGTCGGAGCAAGGGAGCGAGCCGACGGGAAAGGGAGGAACCGACGGTGCGGAGGAGTGCTTAGGATAAAAAATAGCACGAGCTACTAACGTCTCGTCGCCGGAAAAAAGGGAGAAAGGTTATAAGCGAAAGCGAGACGTTGTTCGAACAGGAGGGGGAGCGGGGAAGAAGAGGGCACCACACGGTGAAGGAAGGAAGCCAGGTCCCGAGCGACCACGAAATAGGATGGTCATTCTGCAAGGAAACTGGAAGCATCGAATCGGATTCAGGCAGTTACAGGGAGAGACCCGAGAGGGCTCGGTCTGAGAAAGGGAACACGGTCATGCGTGAGACGTCGCCCAAGACGGAGGGAGGGGACACACTGAATCGGAACACCGGGAGGGAGATCGAACTAGAAGACTTTAAAAGGGAAAGCAGATACGAAGACGGCGACCAGCTTCGTTGACATGTCTAAGAACGAAAAAACGAGAGATATACCCAGAAAGAGGAGAAGGCCGTCACGGGAGAGGAGGGTGGGGGGAAATCTATTAAAAAAACAAGGGGGGGGACAGAAAAAGAGAGAGCCGAGCAGAACACTCTTACGAGGCGCTGAGCAGACAGGACTTTATAAGAAAAAACAACTATAGAGCGTCTGTCGAGGCGGAAAGGGAAATGAGGGGGGGGAGTGCCGGGAGAAAGAGAACTACTCGCTCTCTGAATCCTAGGTACAAGAGAATTCATCTCCGACATTGTCGCAAAAAGGACTAAAAAGAAAACTACAAAGGCGGAGAAGGGGAAAAGTCGCATCAGAAAAAGCACAGGACTCTTTCTCTGAAGGTCAGCGTGAGGGGGGATTACAAAGGATGAAGGGAGGAGAGATCACTCGTGGCACCCAGACTGCTATTAGGGGGAAAAGAGTGGATGAAACATCGACACGGCGGCCGGCTAGGGAGAGATCTAGAAAAAATAGCGGAGAGTCGTATCAGACGAAAAAAACAAAAGAAGTAGGTAGTATTAAAAGAGAGTACGACCAAGAGATCTCAAATTGAGAAAGAGAAAGAAATCTGAGAGTTCAGGCTGAGAAGAATATCGCACTGCAAACATCTCTCTAGTACGGGTTTCATCATAAAGGGAAAGCTAGAAGACCCTTGCAAGAAAGCTTCAGTCTCCAACCAAATAACCCGGAGATCGAGGGGCTTATCGGAGAAAATCTTCCCAAAGGTATCAGCGGATTAAAAAAGAGGTCCATGCGGGTGAGACGTAGTTGACTGGAATGGGAAGGGTAGGAGGGTCGGGAAAAGAAGAATTGCATAAAAAAGGGGTCTCCTTGGGGTGAAAAAGGCGACACGCCTACGCCGCCGACGTAGAGGGATCTACTCTGACGCAACGGTAGACGCAAAGAGAAGGAAGTGTTTGAAGGGGACGAGAAAACGCTGCATAGGAGGGTGAGGGGTCACAAAAGATAGCCAACCGGCTCAGAGGATGGGAAGCTCGAAGAGTATATAAGAGGAGGCGGGGGTCTCTTGTGGGGGGGAAGGGGGGAACGTGAACAGGGGGCGACGCCTGAGAGAGACCTTTGGCCCCTCGAAAGACCTGAGAAGGTCTATACAAGAAACGGGGGATCAGGGGAAACGACATGATCTACGGGGTAGTACAGAAGGGAAGGGGGGTTCTTCTGCGTCGAGACACTGATGTTCGGGGGAGAGTCAATGTTCGAAAGCGGGGCTAGAGAGCAAGGAAAGGCATATCGAGGTAGGAACTCTTTTATTTTACTTCGAACTGGAGGCGAAAAGGAAAGGTCATGGTTCAAGGGGAGAGGGGAGGAGGGCGACTATCGGAGAAGCTGTCGAAACGTCTCGCGAGGCGCCAGGCAAGAGAAGGCGGAGGCTGCCAATCTGCGAGAGGAACAGATCTCATCTCTCAAAGGGGAGGAGCCATAGCACTCCGTCCGAAACTTCTGGGCCCTGAAACGTCTGAGTCTAAGAAGTCGATTTCGAGCAAAAATCCCATATTGGGGAAAGGGAAGGGGACTCTAACAGAGAGAGATAGAAGGAAGAACGGAGGCAGTATTTTTTTACAGAGGGGGTCGCCGCTGCGCCGGGGATCTTCTCAGGAGAAAAATTGAGAACGAAACACCAGGATCTCGTTCTAATACCTATCGAGAAAAATAGGCTACTAGGAGACGATTAACCGGGCCTCTCACTAGAAAAAGGGGGTGAGACGTTCTAGGAGGACACAAAGGGATAGTACCTCACGCAGCAGGTGAAAAACGATTGGGGGAAAGGGTGAAGAGAGGACAAAAACCGGGTGAAGATCAGGGGGGGAGAAGAGTCTGAATGGGGCGGAGAAGGACCTCGACCTACTTAGGAGGGCTCTAAGTGATATGGGGAGCTCAGGGGAGAGCGATGAAGGAGAATCTGTTGCTGAAAGAGAAGTTATCCTCCCCTGGAAGGAGACGCTTTGCCTGCACGCGGAAGGTACCCGGGTCGATTTGGAAATGGTGAAAAGAGCACGGGGCAAGGTGAGGAGATCGGAGATATATCTTGAGGAAGGGGGAAACGATGATCCTGGAACTAAAGAAAAAGTACGCACCGACTTTGAGGAAGGTGGGGTTCATGGAAAGAGGAAAAACTCCTGGAGGAGCTCAAAGCAGAGTCTCGTCCCCGCCCAAGCGGAAGGCCCAAGAGCTTAAAGCTCGAGGGGAAACCGGAAACCTAATCTCGCTGAACGGAGGGAAGGCTAGACTTATCACAGCACCGTCTGCACGGGGTACAGTAATAAACGGACAGTGGGAAACAACCCTCCGCTTGACTTGGAGACGGGGTGTTGGATCGCGGCGCAGCATGCTCGTGGGGAAGGGGGGGGTGAACACGGGATCGGAGGGAAAGTGGGGAAAAAGATAAGTGCCTGTCCTAAGGTAGCGTGTCGTGAACCAGCTTCATCTGCCGCTAGAGTCGCGGGACCTCCTGGAAAGGAGGAAGGAAGAGGTAATAGAGAGCGGGGACTCTGGGGAGCCGAGCTCATTAGCTGAAAGGAAAGGAGAGAGGTTGCTAGAAAACAAAAGCGTGAAGGGGGAAGGCTGGGGGGGACCAGGAGAATTCTGTTGTCTAAATAACCTCGAGAATAGAAAAGCTTCACCGGCCTCATTTCTTAATAGAGGGAGGAGGGAAAAGGGCAGCGGGGATCCAGACTTCACTTCGGTCCAGGAAGCGAGCGAGGGAATCATGTGTAAAAGAATATCTCAATCAAGAACACAACTTCTTTATGGGGGGGAGAGGAAGGATATTGTCTGAGGACGATCGCGAAGAGGAGGAGAAATTTATCGGACAGGCTCGAGGAAGTGCCGAGAAACATCGGGAGCAAGGTTAGGAGATCCTGGAGTGGGAAAAGGCTCTCAGGTTGTATGGAGACTATCAAGTATCGGGGACAGCCGCAGAGCTGTTACCTTATAAGGCGGAGAAGGCCCTCTCGTAGGGTTCTCAGGGTCGCAAGTCCGCTCGATCTAAAGTCTCTGAAGGAGGAACGGAGCGGCGGAGAAAAAGGTATCTGTCTAGAGCAGGGTATAAAGAAAAAAGCCAGACTATTGCTGACTACGGTCGTCAGGAAGAGAACGAGCCTGGGACCCCTGAAAGAAACCCGAGAAGGAACTGAGAGGAGATTGGGAAATGCCAACAAGAGTCGTAGGGGGAGGGGGGGGGGGGGGTAAATGTCAATGAAAATAAAAACCGGGAAGGAGGATGGAGAAAATTCGTAGATTCGTCGAAGAAGAGCAGGGGGGGATGCTTCGGCTCGGGGAAAGGGGAAAAAAAGAGGACTCGACGAGGTAAGAGGGGAAGGAGGGATCACGAGTAATCCTAGGAAAGGCGGGGCATGATGGACTTCGGGAGCATAGACAAAAGAACATCGGGAAGCGGAAAAGAGGTCCTTGGCTCTTGAGATCCCTTGGGATTGTCGTCACCGCTACCCGGATAAGAGAGCCTCAAAGAAGGAGTGCAAAAAAAGAGGCAATAAAGGCACAATTGACTAGAGAGGAAAACGGGGGGGGGGGGGAAACGCATAACCCGAATCGCGGTTATTACTACAACCGAGGTGAGCCAAATTCAGACAGCAGGGCGGGTGACTATTCTCAAAAAAAGGAAAAGTTCGAGCGACGAATTAGGGGAGGGGGAAGCGTCTCCGGCAGGAGGAGGGATCGTCAAAAAGCTCGATGTACACCGCAGGACAAATCTACATCAGAGGGAGGAATAAAGCGGGGTCGGAAGAGGAGCGAACGCAATCTACCGGGCATCGACCGAGACCGGGGGGATAATCAGAGATCAGATGCAGGAAAGGAAGAGTCGAGAACGCCACGAGGGGAAAAAAACCTAAAGTTCTCAGAAAAAAGCAGGGAGCCTCGAAAACTCGCACTTGCAAAAGAGAAAAAATTGGAAAGACGCGAAAGGACGGCTCCGACGCGGAGGGGGCCAGGGGGATTTCAAGAAAGGGAGAGGGGAGGAAGTAAAGCTGAAGAGAACGTTACGTCAACGCCCCGGGGCGGAGTGCGATAGGAAGGACCCGGACTAGGAAGGCTTCTAGTCGAAAGGGAAGGGCTGGGAGCTACAGAAAAGGGGTCAGGAGAAGTCTAGATAAATGAGGTGCCTAGGGAAATACTAAACTTAACGCGCATGTTCAATTGCCTGAGGAAGAAGGAAGTCACCATCTATTCCGAGGAAGAATAAGGTGTAGGAACTGCGCGTACTACTCTCTCTCTCTGGCCGGAAGGAAGGGAGACCTACACGTAAAGCATCTCCACAAGAAAGAACAGAATTCATTCTTGATCAGCTAATCCTCCGGAGGTAAACCATATCACAAGCGGAAAAGGGAGGGCTCTACTTGCATGCGATTCCTTCAATAAATTTAGCTCAGGCGTTGAAAACGAAGGGGGGATGAAGTTTCACTGTTCAGAGCAACACATCCCCCCCCACTCACTCTCACACTCGGTGGATAGATACCTCTTCTATAAAGGGTCACGAGGAAGGGTTTGAAAGCGGGAAAACTTCTTATACCACGAGAAGGACCGAGGATGAAAGAGCTTCACCACGTCAGAGAGGGGACTGCTCTAACGCTTAATATGAATAGACCTGACGAAAGGAAGTCGTGAGGAGCAGGCGTTCTGCGATCGCTGGAATAAGGGGAAGTCAACAATGCAGCTGAAGAAGGCGGGAAAAGGGCTCCTCTAATACTCTGGAAGAAAGATCGCCCTACATAGGGGGCTTCTAGAGAGAAGAGAATGAGAGTCAGGGACGCTCTTCAAATCTCGAAAGCACGTAATCTTGAGAGAGGGTCTGGACGGTTTTCTAATCGAGGGGAAGGAGGGATCCCTCTCATGTAAAGAGGAGTTCACAAAACCTACGAGAAGGAGGTGGAAGTCTATCGGTAGGGAGGAAAAGATCTCACGAAAGAGGAGTCGGGGTCTATCAAAGACTGAGAGAGGCGGTCCTCAACGACACAAGAGAGGAGGGACCTCTCTGGGCGGTCTCTATATACATTCAGCGGCCGTGTAAGGAGTAATTGGCAAGGGAAGAGGAAAACCTCAACCGTCGGGCTGGTGAAATAGAAGAAAGAAGACCGGGGGTCTCTCCCTCACGAGGATTCGCCACCATTAAGCACGATGGTACTGGGGCGAGCTGAACGCCGGAGCTAGAAGAGCGAAGGTATGGACTGTTAGAAAGAACGCGTCCATTCGGCGAAAGGAAAGTAAAATTATCTAAAGGCAGGAGGGAAGGTGCGGCCTCGAGCGATCGGTTCAAGCCTAGGAAAGGACGGGAAATCAAAGAGAAGAAGATCGGGGGCGGGCTTAGCGTATACATTTATAAAGCGGAAAAAGGTTCCCTCAGAGTTCAAGGCTCTTAGGGAGTGCCGAATTGAAGATTGGAAGAACAAGGCATCGCGAGGACGCGATATGTAGGAGGATATCTAGTGGATCGGGGGCTTGACTCAGAGGGGCACTTTACTTTAATCAGCGTACTTCGTCCGCGGAGTGGGCAGGAAGGTGAAGAACATGAAGTGGAGAGGACCCTCCGTGAGAAGGTTTCAATACCTGCCGGAACGCGAACGAAAAAGACCGTTGGTGGGAATGTCCTATCTGTAGAGACGTTAGGAAGGAACGTGGAAGTTTAATCCTATTCGGAAGCCTCTGGAAGTGGGTCAAGAAAGTCTCTTGTGTACAGGGAGAGCAAAGAGAATTCTAAAGGAAATAGGATTGGAGTCCTTGGTTGTGCTGAGGATGACGGCGGAGAACCACGTCTCTATAGGGTCCATACCTTCGTAAAAGACAAGGACGAAAAACGAAGCAAGCTCGAGCTGCAGGGAGAAGGGGGATTCTTAGAAAGTCAGCAAAGAATCAACGTCAAGGGTGAAGAGGGGGACTCTGATGCTAAAGGGTCCGGGGGGAACTGCCAACGCGCGCGAGATCCTCAGAAGAGGTAGAATAGGGGAAAAAGAGGTTTCGATGAGCGACGTCAGGACGCCAAGAAAGGGAGGGGCGGGAGTCCCTGAAGACTCTGACTCGGAAGGCTCATGAAGATATTACGAGAATACAAGAGAAAAAGGGAAGAGCAAGGAAGTAGACCCGGGTATATGAGTAAGGATCGTAGGAAAAACAGAATGAAGAGAATAAAACAAAAGCGCGAGTTGCGGCGAGGGTAATATATGACAGTATACCTTTTTACGAAGAGGGGAGCCTGTCGGGAAATCCTAAAAAGAACCCGCACTGACGAGACTCTTGCGGACAAAAAGAAGAATTACTGCGGATAGCAAATAACTTGCGGCCACTTTCGCTGCGGGGGGAAAGCGGACATGGTTGGAAAAAGAACCAAGTAGAGAAGCCGACGCGAAAGGGAGCCGAGAAGAGGGGGGTTTAATGGAGGAAAGGTCTTCCTCTTTAGTGGATATCACGAAAGAGAGAGTGAGCCGGTGAAGACCAATCCAACAGGAAATTAGAAAGAGAAACTCCTAGCCGGAACTTCTCCAAGCACGTTGCCGATGTCAAGGGTAGGATAGAACAAGTCCCCTGGACATCTGCACTCCAGGAGATCTGCTATAGGGGGAACCCTCAGCCTCTTGCCTTATACCGTAGAGGTTGAAATCATAGACCTAATAGAGGGTCTCGGTCACTTGAGCAACGAGAACACTTGGGTCGGGAGAACGCCTAAAGTTCAACGGTAAGTTCTACTGGAAAGCCTTCAAACCCGACGGCGGCATTTCCGGGGGGGGGGGGGGTTTTTTGAAAAGGGGGAGAGGAATCACGCATGATCAGGGTAAAAAACGGATAATCGATTGTCGGGAAGGGAGAAAGGGGGTCGCAAAGGCCTCCGGCAGGCGCGAGAGGTGTAAAAAAAGAGGGGATAAATCTAGGGAGGCTCAAAGCCGCTCCATACAGGGGGCCAGAAGTAAAGAGGGGCGGATTCGGGTGATGCTTCAGAATGAGAGACGAAGAGCAGAGTATGAGGGTAAAGGCTCCGGCACCTCGGGGGAATTCTGGGGAGTTCCGCCCTTCCGTATGGGGAGGTAAGCTCACTATCCGCAGCCCAGAAGCCACTCGACTCGACCCTCCTAGGGGGAACGTTCTGGTTCCCACGCCGCGAGACACATCTGAGAGAACATTTCGAGCCGCCGAGGGATGAAGTCAGAAGGGGTTTCCATAGAGTAGAGAGTCACACAACATAGGAGGAGGGGGAGAGATGATTATTCAACCCGATCGCTCAGGACTTTCTCTCCCTGTGGATCGGAGCCGGAATGCGCTTTAAAGAAACTCGTCACGGAGGGGATGTCGCTGAGAAAGTTCATCGCATCTTGAGGGAGAGGTACCAAAGAAGGGCTGAAAAGCAATAACACGAGGGGAAAGGGTATAAGATCTCAGCAGAACGGCACTCTCAGCAATCGATCTAACTGGGCGCGAGCGTCAGGGGGCATTAAGAAAAAAAAAAAGACGACTGAACGGAGGGCTTCGGCAGAAGGGGGGTCGAGCGGGGGGAGTCACGGGGAAAGATATGGCGAGGCGGAGGGAGGGGAATACAGCCTTCCGGGGGAAAAAGCCCACGAGGGAGCGCCAGAGTTGGTAGAGAAGAAGGGGGGGGACTATCGGCGGGGCGGGGGTAATGCAGGGGACCGGAAGCGGGGGAGTTGGGGAGAGATGGCGGTCTCGTAGTAGACCTCACAGGGGAGGATGCTCGTTCACGAGAATCATAATGCCTATTTACTCATTCGGTTACGAGAGGGATAGAGCGAGGGGGCGATGGCAGCGTGAGTAGGTATCAGAAAAAGGAAATCGGCGACTAGAGGATTCATTCCAATTAGGTAGGGGAGGTACCGGATAAAAAAATTGAGGATTCAACGTAGGGACCTACTCTGAGAGGAGAAAGTCACGACCTAGCCGTAGAGGGAAAGCAAATTCACAATTGAGACTGATGCGACCTGCTGACGTAGGAGAAAACGGGAAAAACTTTCAGGCGAAGGGATGCTCAACTAGATGGACTCCCTGACGAGAGAGGGGGACAATCCATCATTACTACGGCTATCGAGTGCTGAGGGGAGGGGGGGGGGTAGCGTCTAAGAAATTCGGAAGAGAAGTAACAGGGATCCCGGATAAAGTAAAACCAGGAAAAAAATCTACTCGAATTATAATCGTAGGGAACGACGATGGCAGGAAAAACCCTCTTGGAAGAGCAAGGGAGCAGAGAAAGGGGGTGTCTGCGGATATACTCAGAAAGAAGGTCATGCGCACTCAGAGTAAAGATACTAGGTGCCCGGAGACGTTCCGTGGGTGGGGGGTTTGGGGGGGTCGCTATAGTCCTAACATACGCATATCTAAACGAAACTTAGAGGGAACTATCGAGGCATCTCGGGGGCGAATCATCTCCCTCTAAAAGGAAGGAAAAGGGGAGGTTTCTCTACGTCGCTGTGTTTTGCTATAAACGAAGAGGAGAGCCGACCACTTTTGAAAGTCTGTCGGAGGATGGACACGAAAGACAATCGAGGGGGGAAAAGAGGGGCTCTTCGCCCGGGAATCAGCTACGATATACTTGAACGGCCTCAAGAGAACAAGGGTTTACCCCCGATCGTCGAACCACCTCTAACTCAATGTAGGAAAAAAGAGGCCTGTTAAGGACACGAAAAAGAGTACGTAGGGGAGCTGCTCAGGAAACGAATCTAGCTCGGCTAGAAATGACAGGATCCCTAGGACCGGCGAGGAGGGCCGACCTCATAATAACAACTGGAAAAAGCGTGTATCCCGTCAGGGTCCTCCGGAGAGTAAAGGATAGGCGAACATGGCGGGCGGAGCCGACTAGAGGAGGTCATTAACAGTCGGGGAGCAACAGGAGGGGACCTAAGCATGGCGAAGTCTTGCCGTGGGAACTGACCGCACCATCATAAAAGGAAAAAACGGCTAAAAGGGAGAAGGCTCAAATACTCTTCGATGGCCGCTCGCGAAGGGGGGTGGGAAAGGAGAGGAAACTCTTACTCGAAGAGGAGGCAGGGAAGGTAAAGCTCATGAACACCTTCCGGAAGGGACTGGGGGAAAAGAGTAAGGGGCTGTATAACCGCTAAGCTAGCTGGACGGAGGCTTAGGAGGGGGGCTTCTAATATAGGGGAGCAATAGACGCAAACTCGGAGGCGCTTAAACTAGAGAAAGACGAACGAAGACATAGGGGATACCGAGAAAAATGGGGAAGGGGATTCTATCTCTCTGGAAGGACTCGCAAATGGGCCTCACGGTATCGGTTGCGACTGGAGAGGAAAAAGGTGCGAAGCGTGGGAATGAGGGAAAGGAAAAACAAAGCGATTGAGGGAGTGCAAAAGCCGACAGCGATGAGGTGGGCCCGGAGAGGGAGGAAACGCCTCCACCCGTATATCTCATCCGCCAGGGGATCTCGGTGCTCTCAAAAACCGGGAAAGATAGAAACATATCCCTGAAGCGAATAGATCAATCGACGGAGGAGACGTGACAGGGGTTCTAATACTAGAGGGAGGAAAAGAAGAAAGCTTCGTGGGACGAGAGCCCTCGATTACACTCTTAAGGGGTCCAAAGACCGCTAGAAAAGAGAGAAAAGAGTAAGGGTGTGGGGGAGATCTTCTGGATATCGGGGAAAGCGCTCAGGTGATTCAGGAGAAGGGCACCTCGGGGAAAGGTCTCGAGGTACCCTGGCCAGGGAGGGAATAGGGTCTCGTCTCAGAGAAGCCTAGTCGCTCGGGAAGAGGCCGAAACAGGGACGCCGCCGGGACCTACCAGATCTGGGAGCTATCTGCGCAGGGAAGACGGCCGGTATAGCGCCGTTGGGGGTCAGGCGATTTCCAGGGGAAGGAATCTCTTGGGAAAGGGGAGGGGGAGCGCGGTCAGCTGAGAGTTGACTTCCGTGAGATGGTTAGTATCTCCTTAGAAAGGGGGGGGTACTCTGAGTAGGGGAAATGAAAGGGAAAAGGAATCAAGGCGGGAGGACATTCTGAATGGGGGGGAGAGGGGGCCTCAGGTAATAACTCCTGTGACGTCCAGTGCCGTCAATCAGGTTGACATCCGGAGGAATTCGACAATCAAGCATTGGAAAGGGGGAGTATGGCTAATAAAAGATAGGGAGCGTATGTTCAGTATCGGGGGGGGGGAGTGAAATGCGTACGGATCAGGTCACTTCGCCAGATACTAAGGGAGCAATGTTGGTAGACTCGAGGGGGGAGGACATCGGGGACATGCAATAGGAATAAGGGGGGGGGCGAGCGAAATAAACGATCAGCCTGTCGAACAAACGTCTCTCTATTCCAGGGGCCGTATTCAAGCGCGTCACGACTCGGAAGAGCACGCTAAGACGGAAGAGGAAAGGCGTCCAAACCTCGCAAAAGGGGAAGTCAGCAGGAAAAGGAAGAGAGATCAGCTCCGCCGCGAGTTCTAGCATAACAGACGATCCGGGGTGGAGGGCGGGGGAAGGGAAGGTCGCGCGAGAAACGGGGCGAGCTCATCAGAGGAGATAGGGTTTGGGGAGAGAAAGCTAGGTTCGAACGGGAAAGGCAGGACATGACTCGATGGGAGGTAACTGATCCGGGAACGATCGCGTTATAGAGCGGCCTCCCAATTAGCGTACTATATCGTAGGGGAAACCGGTCCTCTAAAGAGGAAAACTGGGGGGGAACAACTGATTTCGCGATGTCAAGTAAATACTCCGGTCTGGAGAGACGCTCACGATCGATTTGCCAAAGCGGGTAAGAGGAAATCAAAAGAAAATAAACGGTGGAAAAGAGGAAACTCTCGACGTATCCCACGACAACGAAAGGATCGGAAAACGAGACGAAGTAGGGACTGAGGGGGGGTCTCCCGAGGGAGATAGAAGCGAAGGCTTTTTGCGGGGAACACGAGTGACCTACCAGAGCAAGGCCGGGGAGAGCAGGACAAACTTTCTATCGGGGGAAGAGAGGGGTGAGTGGAAGCATCTGTCAAGGGTCGTACCGGTAGATAAAAGAAAAAAATTAAAAAAGAGATCGGTGGAACGGTGACGATCCACTGAATCAAGGGAGAAGACACTCAATGAGCAAAGTCGCTCACTCGGGTGAAAAAGGGGGGGATGGGGGACATGCAGAGGCACGACGTCCATCCTGACAGAGGAAGATTCCCATTCGGGGGCGGCAACGCTGCGAAAGAGAAACCGGAGGGGAGGTGAAGAAACCAGCCAAGAGCCCGGAAGGGGGAGGCTCGGCCCCCCAACCCCCCAGTTGAACGGACAAAGGGGACTTATCCAAGCCAGCGAAGGAGGCACGGCAGGGTCTACTAAGTCAGAAAAGCTCCGCCGAGGGGCCGAAAATTGACCCCGGTTGGTGAGAAGGGTGGCGAAGGCTTCCTGGTGGAAAAGGAGACGGATCGAGGTAACGAGAACTTCCGAGTCTCAAGAAGCCTCGCGCGGGGGCTGGGAGACCAGGGAGCTAACCCAGGAGAGCTCTGGGAGAAGGAGACAGGAGTCGGAGACTTCCGCCGTCGAGCGCGCGCGACAATTATCTCTGCGGTGATAAGAATCCTAATGCATGGAATGCATCTAAGCCCCGCTCAGGGAGGAAAAAAGTTTTATGTTCATGCTTCACTACTTCCTTGTCTTCCGAGTCCGAGCTAGAACATCTCTCACAGGCAGCAAGCTAAAAAGGATCCATCCTTGGAACTGAGGAATGGGTTGAGAACCTGGGCCCCTAGCTATGAAATGGCGACGCCTCCTATAAGACTGTATAAGAATTTTCACTCCTGAATACCTCAAAAAAAAAAAAGGGGAGTTTCAATATCTGAGTAGTGAGGGAAAACTTATGTAGACGGCTCTACGGTGCTGAAACTGAAAAACCGTCCCGGGCCTCTATCCCGGGGAGACTTCGGATACATAGAGGGGACAGTCGAGCGGCGATTGATCATAGGCAGAAACAAACGGGGGGAAAGTAGGGGAACAGACCACAGCTGTGTACCGGGGGGGGATCTAATAGCTCACCGTATAGGAGAGCATAGACCTGGGCAAAAGTCGAAGCGAACGCAAGGCTGACTTCAACTGAAAGAGGGCTGGGAGACTCTAGCGTGGGATCCTACACTTGATAAAGAAAACGAGACCTTCGTAACAGAGGAGCCTGAAGAGATGTCT
>Ga0179591_1359837_pt1 | contig 16088 bp, 19 predicted proteins | sample CZOMad2_1_08_16f_FD_182891 | JGI IMG/M metagenome (GOLD analysis project Ga0179591, IMG submission 182891) | Vadose zone soil fungal communities from Angelo Coast Range Reserve, California, USA - CZOMad2_1_08_16fungal (PacBio error correction) | ecosystem: Environmental > Terrestrial > Soil >...
CCGCTTAAGCCTACTGAGGTCGATGGCAGAAGGGGGGGGGGGGAATCACGGGGGCCAGAGCGTACGAAGTTTGGGGAGCGGAGGACTGCCAGTAAAATTTGTGCGAAATGAAGAGGTAACTAATCGGCAATGGTTTCACAGAAAAGATGGCGAATTGACTCGGCAGGGACGGCGGACTCAGGAAAGAGGAAGGCCGCACGGTAAGGTGCTCGGACCAGAAGGAAAAAAGAACAGGGAGAATTTCCGGTGGTTCTTACGATCCCCAATTAAAAGAGTCACACTATGGAGAAAGGAGGTGCCTGGCAAGGATGCTCCCGCGCGGGGGGGAGTTGATTTGGGGAGAGGGAGTCGAGGACAATCAAAAGGGTCTAGCAGGGCGAAGAAACGAAAGGGTTGAGGATAACGCTAATGCGGAACCGTCGAAAAATAAGATGAAAGGTAATTCCTCGTCACTAATTATTGTATAAAACGCTCGGGGGGGGACGTAAAAGTGGGGGGGGGAGGAAAGTAAAAGTCGCCGTCACAAAAGGAGAAAGGCGTACTTGGAAATAACCGCGCATTCACCCGCCGGGAAGTAGTGAATGAAGGGGACCCGCGTTTCACGCAGGAAAGGAACTGAGTGACAATGAAGGACACTCGACTTCGGCGAATGCCACAAGAGACTAAAGAGGATTGGACTCTAAGGGAAGAAAAAGTTCACCAACAACCGGCCGCGAAATTTCTGAGTGAATCATCACCAAACCTAAACAAGGGGGAGGGGGGGGGGGGGGGGAAAAGGACCCACCCCCTCACCGTGCGTATTGGAACTGGAACCGGGGGAAATCGAAAGGGAAATTTGGGACTGACTCGCGGACTTGCCACATCCGCGCCATGACTACTGCCAAACCTCCTTATGTCTGACTACAAAAAACCAGCCGAACCTCCTGGGGTTGGGGACCGACAGGAAGGGAGCAACGGGGGACGGGGGACTGGGGCGGGGATCAGAAGATCGTAAAGAAATGGATCTGCCCCACGATCGCCATATTCATTGGGATATCCTTTCGAAAAAAAAGGAAAAAGGGGATCAAAACGCTGGGGAATAAGGAGGCAGAAACAGGAACCGGAATTCGGCACGAACAAAAGCAAATCAGGGCGAACCTGGCTTGATCCAAGCACACGGAACGCGGAAGAGTTTGGAAGGAGGGGCACTGGCAAGGTTCAAAAAGGAAATCGTCTGGGAGGTGAAGGGGACGATCGGGTCTATCCCGTCCAGCGAGGCGCTGGCGAACAAGCGCTCCGAATGATCGTATCGTCTTTTAAAAAGCCTGTCGGGAAAGGGTCATAGAGGGTGGGGTTTAAAACAACGGAACGGATAGAGCGAAATGCAACGGCCTTTTGTTGAGATCGGTGAACATGGAAGATGGGGTCTCACGGGGGGAACGGTGACATAAAGGAAAAAAATGTCCAGGTTACTCCGGACGTTGCAAGAATAAACGCATGGGGAAGAGAAGGAACCATCGCAAGAGTCAGAAGAGGAACGAGGGACAGGTGAATTTTTCAAGGCTACTGACGAATGGGAGGAATATTACCTCGAACCACAGCATCTGATGAAACTCAGAAAAAGAGAAGCTCTATGGGTCATTTAAATATCATTTGGGGGAAGTGAGATCGTCCAGAAACGATTTTTGATCCAAGAGATAGGTACGCAACAAAGTAAAGAGGTGTATGTTTTTGGTGGGGGCAACGCTGGAGAGCGGGAAAAAAAAGAAAAACAAAGTGGGGAACCGGGGGACGGCTCATCGTTAAGGGAAAGTCAGGCCTCCCGCTCTCAGAACGTCAATACAAGGTTGGTGTCTTCGCCTGAACTGCTAGAGCGACCACCATCGGGGGGAGGGAGCGAAGGAAGAAGAATCGTATGAACAGATTCCAGTGGGGGGTTAATCACCGTCCGGACGGGTATCGGAGTGAACCGGGCCTCCATAAAAGGAAGCTTTTTACTCACGGGGGAGGAGGAGCCCAAAAGGGTTCGAAGACGGAAAGAGCGAAAGCCGAAGCTGGCGAATATCGCCACATGTGGGGAAGGTAGAAAGACAGCTTTGATTCGGCCCTGGACCTACATCTATCCTCTAAAAAAAAAAGAGGAGAAAAGATCTCGCTGAGCAAGTGCTCCCGCTAAAATATTCTCGACACATCAAAAATGTTGAGAGATTCGCAAGCAAAGGAAAAGCTGGAAACTCTCAGAAAACTGGGCTGGGAAGGAAAAAAACTAAAGGGGAATCCAAAGGCGTCCAAACTCAAGTTGGCTTCAAAGGAACCAACCGCGCAGTGCGGACAAGATGCTGGAATCACCAGGGACTCCCGGTACTCGGAGAGGGGGGGGGGGCGCCTGAAGGAAGCTCAGGGCAAGACGATTAAAATGGAGAATCGCAGAGGAAATCGACCGACAAAACTCTCGCGCGCGCATCAGGGGATCGTGACAGTTGGTCACGAAAAGCGAAAGCAAAGGATTTCTGGGGAAGGAAAGGGTTCCAATGAAAAAAAAATATCAGGCGAAAAAAGGAAAGTGGGATGCTGTACCGAGGCTACTTAGGACGAGAGACGATCATCAGAACCGGACAACTTAATAAAAGGCCCTACACTGAAGACCTTCATGAGTTATACCGCGTGGTAAAAAGTGAGTTGGAAAATTAAAAATGCCTTCGAATTCTCAAGTGACACAGGAAGGGGGTTTATGGAGGACGAGGAAGAGGGGGGCCGAGAGAAATGCGGGGGGGAACCAGCTTTCCCGTTTCTCTGGCACCGTCCAAAAAGTACAGGTCAGCTAGGATTGATAAATTGACAGGACCCTGGGATAAAGACCAGGGGAAAATCAACCAGCAAAGACATGAAAAAAATCCGAGGGATCCAAAAAAACTTCCATTTACAGGAAAGGTACAAGAAACGAGTTGTTTGCCGCGCAGGAGCTATAAACATTGATCGATCCAGAAAAATTACACTCTAGAGATCTATAGGGCACAGTTGCGAATTCCTTTTACAACTTCTTCTCTACCGTTCTTGCAAGGCAGTGGGGCATGCTGATATGGGGGACGTGTCACAACAAAAAGGAAAGGTCCTTAAAAAAAAGTTCGAGGGGAAGGGAGCACTAAAAAAGGCTTTTTTCAAGAAGGGAGGTCCAATAAGAGGGGGCGTCAGGTAGAAGAAAAGTTCGCATCGATCTAACGCCCAGACTCGTTTGTTGCCATATTTTGATAAAAACTTGCCAAGATGAAAGGGGAGAGGAGGGGAAGTAGTGAGGCGGGCTCAAGCTTGGAAGGCAACCGCAACGGAAAGACAATAGCGCCCGAGTGATTTCCCTAGAGGGTGTTTGCGGGAAGAAAACACCATACCGGGGAAGAAATTTCACGTAAGTGTAGGGAAAGGCGGACAAGGGGGGTGCGCGTCCGTGTTGGGTGGTGAACTGAGGCGGACTAGACCAAAAGTTCGAAAAAAGGGTCTGGGGGGGGTCCGAAGTCGAAGGAAGGGGAATGTAAGGATATCAAGGTGGGGCCCCAGGCTCTTCCCGCATTAAGAAAATTGCAGCTGGGAACCGCGTGACTTCCAGGAAAAAGGATGAAAATCAAAGGGGGGAAGAAACCTTACAGACGCGATACCCTACCACCTTTCAAACGGCGGAAAAACCGTTCGCCACAGATACAACTTGAAAATCGTTCCGGCTGAAAAAAGAAGCCTGTCTACGTGCCAAAGCCGAGGGGGCACGAGGGTGGAAAAAAGGACCGAACGACGGGGTCGCGATGGGTCACAGCGAATAGCCGCCCCATCACAAAGCCGGGCCATCCTTGCCATGGAAAACGTCAGCATGTCTACCTATTGGGGATCCTAAATCATCTGGAAAAGGAAGTAGTAAAAGAATAAAAAAAGGGGTGAATAAGGGAAAATTCGGCGCGGGACCAGAACCACGGACCCCCAAAAAAAAAACTCGTCATTCTTTCGCGGAGAAACCCATTTCCTAGAAATTCGTAAAAGGAGGTTCAGGGTGAAGAGGTCAATTAAAAGCACCGACAGGACCAGGCAGAATTTTGGGGGGGTCAAGTACCCGAATGCCTACCTGAAGGAGGAATGGAAGCGGCGCGCAAAAAAACTGCGCCCCTCGACGACAGTCAGAGGGATCGACTCAACAAAACAACGAAAGAAATTCCGATGAAGAAAGGAGGGAAGCAGGAAGGGAAGGGGGGACGAGTTACAGGGAGGGGGGGGCAGCAGCGCAATGATACAGAAGCTTCGTAATTAAGTCGGTTCGGCTCGAAAAGGGGAAAGGGGAGTCAAGGGTTTGCAAAAACAGAATCTTGGCCAAGTCAAGAACTACAAGCTGACGAGCGCGTTCGTGGAGAGGGGGACCCAATTCCGGATAAAAAACCGACGGACTTCGCTATTCGTTTTTGAGGAGGAAGACTCCGTCGGGACGAGGGAAAAGTCGTTGGAGGGGAACCGGAAAGGGAGCGCGGGAAGATGCGCAAACGCGCGAGTGAGGTCGGGCAGAGTATCGGACAATCGCGAATCCCAGGGTAGGCCTTGTGGGAGGCCTTCTTTTATTGTTTGGTTGGCAGTAAAAACGGGAAAAAAGAATGAAGAAGGACCGTTGATCAGCGAACCGCTGGGGGTGAATACACGAAGGGAGGGTAATCGTAAAACGGAAAGATCTTACTCCGCGGATCACCGAGAAGAGGGGGGCCCGTCGAAGATCCGTCTCAAGACCGCCGGAGGGCAGGGAGATTAGGAAATCTTTTCAAAAAGGGAGAACTCCGTTGGAAGGGTATGCAATTGCGATAAAAGAAAAGGCACCGATACTTCGGCGTACGCTTATAACATTCTCCGGGAGGAAGAAAGTATCTGGAGTTGGAAGTCCGAGAAAATGCAAACAAAAAAAAAGAAAGAAGGTGCTCCAGGAATAATCGAAAGGTCAAGGAGTAGGGGGGGTTAACGAACGCAACGATAGGAACCCAATCGAGATCACCTTGTCAAATGGGGCCTCGGGAAAAGTGTAAAAGCAAAGAAGTCGCACCCACGCCTCTATAAAACCGAACATCGGCAGGAAAAGAAGGGAAAAGGTGTGAAGAGAAAACGATTCGGAATGGGTGAAGAGCAGATTTGGCGAATCAATCGCCGCAGGCGAAGAAAAAGGGATTATTGGAGCTCAGTTCGAAAAAAGGGGTAAAGTGGCGACAAAGGGTTGACAAAGGTTCGGCGTTGAGGGAACTGTCAAAAGTCGTCTCAAAGGCTAAAAACTGAATCTTGAATCCCAAGCCAACCGGGAAAAGATTAGGAAATGGGAGGGGGGCTGGCCTTTGGCCCAAAAGCGATAGCTAATCAGAGTTACTTTCGAGAAGTCCTGGTACAGAAAAAGGGGAGCGCTGCCCTGCTGAAATTCGCGAAAAAGGAGGATGGAGCGGGGGCCGTCTTCGTGGAAGTCGCTCTTGGGAGGAGTTTCACGGCCAACCTAGATTGTGAATGAACTGTCGAAGAAAAGATGTTGGGAGATCTGGGGGATAACCTCTCAAAAAAAGGTATCAATCATCTCGGAGCATGGGTGCCCGGTCCTGGACGGTGCAAATAGACAGTTAAATCTTAGGCCACCATACGGAAATTGGACAGGTGCATAGATCGGCCGAAATAAGAAGATGCAGGGTCGTCCATGGGGAATTCAATCGCAGCATTGGAATAATTGAACTCTGACCCAGAAAAAAACGAGGATTGACATATCAGCAGGGCGTTAATAGGTGACTCTGAGGGGGGTGCCTGGTTTGTTCCCGGCTGTCACTTTAGATCGGGGCTAAAGTTTTGTGAAAAAAAACCATAGGGAAGTACAGTCAATACAAGGGTAGGTTGTGGCGTCACCGCTTTTCTGACCCGCTCTGTAGCCATGAAACACAGGAAAAAAAAAAAGAATTCGAGGATCATTCAAGAATCAAGAGGATTGACTGACAAGCAATGGTTGGTGGTGTAGGTCGATTCGCCAAGGAAGAAAGAACAAAGATTCATCGAACAGCGGATGGAAGGCGCCTGGACTAGAAAAGATGTGGTCCAGCAGGAAGTCCGAACTGACGGCGGCGTTTCGAGGTTGAGCGAGAAGCGAGGAGAGGGGCGTCAAAAAGGGGGGTTCGGGGAAGGTTCGGAGGGGTAAAACCGAGAGGGGGGTCCCGGAACGCTGCTTGGCGAGCTCGTCCACACTTGGGGGACATTTGATGGAGACAAAGGGAAACACATAGGATAAGACACAAAAACAACAACGGGGATTAGATAGATACGAGGGTAGTCCAGTTCCTAAGACTGCTTGAAAACCCAACCAAACACCCCCAAAAAAAAAACAAAAAAAAAACCCCCCAACAGTCAAAATGAGAAGAAGAACATAGGGAAACGCCTGGAGCTGACTCTCAGTACTCAACTCGCTCAAACAACGAAGGAAAAGAAATAGGGGGGCGCGGCGGAGACTAAAGCACTCTGAATTGGTCTTAACGTTAATTCTGTAAGCCACTGGTGAGAAAAAAGGACTCCTCCAAAAAGTCAGGTAATATCAAGGGAACGAAAGTTCGGACGCGCTGGAAAAGAAGCGAATAAAAAATCGACCTACACCACGGGGTCTTTTCATAGGAGAGCGAGCAGTGGTACCTGTGAAAAAAGAAAATAGAAAGAAGGGGAGTTGCAGGGGACAGGTTCCTGGTACGACGCGCTCGAGGAAGGAAACCAAACCTCAACAAACTTTATTTCTTCTTTACAGAAAAGAAACGCTTAGAACGAAAAAGGAAAAACGATCAAAAGGACGCCGGACAAATATACCCTAGATGCAAACAGGACTGAAAGGCTCCGAGACTCCTATGGAGGTCATGAAAAAAGGTTGGGGAGGAGGGGTCTCAATGGGAAAAATGGACTTCGAAAAGTGAAACTAGGGAGAAATGTTCGTCGCGCGATTCTCTTCGGACATCTGCTGCACGGTAACATTGTACTATTGGGGGAATCAGAAAAAAAAACTTGGCAGGGGACACGCAAGGGGGAAAATCGGAAATGATTGAGAAATTGCTGGAGACACAGATACAGATCGAATGCCGTCGACATTAGAGGGCAACTCTCAGAGGAGGCCGTTAAAACACACAAGAGCGAGACTAGAGTAAGCGAAGTTGTTGGCCGGGTAGCTCGAGGACTCGAATAGTCCATGACACTAGGTCACTCAGACGATGTAGAAAGCGCTTGCTGCAAGGAAAGTACGGTCGCAAATCTGGCTTATGGGTCAAGGAGGGGGGGGGATCAATCGGGCGAGTGCGGGCAAAAAGTGGTCAGTGAGAAACGCCGCCGGTGGAGTTGAATCAACAGCGGAGCATTTAATGCAGGAGTTTGGACATAGTCAAAGGAGGCGTGTCTAAAAACAGGAAGATCAAATCGATCTAACACGGACCAACCAATCGGTGGGAAAAAATACGAAAGGCCCTCCTTTCCCAGTAAGGTAGGCGTGCGTTCAGGTGTCTTCCTTAAGAAAAGGAGGGGGAAGACAGTAGTGAGGAAAGGGAGCAGAAAACACAAGAAAAAAACATTGGGTCGTTGTCGGGAATAAAACAAAAGCAAGGGAGGGGGGAAAAAAAAAACGTGAGCTATCCCAAGGGGAGACGGTATGATAACAAATTGTGTTCTCTTCCGGGGGGTGGTTGGCGTCTGAGGAGACCTCAGATGATGGAAGAAATGTTGGCGAGAAATAAAAGTCAGATGGAGATAAGCAATTGCATTGACAGTTCTTCAACAAGGGAAAAAGTTTAGAGAGTGAACAGCGGGCCCAACACGATGGAAATGGGAAGGTGTCAAATTCGGTGAGGTACAGCGAAAGAACCGCAAGGGAAGGAAACTTTTTTCCCTACCAAACAGCGGTTCGCAACAGCTAATTTCCTCTGGAAGGGGAAAGACATCTCAGAAGAATGGGGAACGGGGGAGTGGAAAAAAAACGAGTAAAGTCCCCACAGGCCTCTCAACGTCGGATTTCCTGACCGTCCTCCCATCACACGCGCGTGGCGAATTTGCCATGCACCATCGCAATTCGACATGGCTCACTAAATCGGTGCGTCAAGGAGAGAAAACGGAATGATAGTTAAAGTTGGGAATACGAACCTTTCGGCGCGGGGAACGGCCCAAGGGAAAACGTGGCATTATAAAAAAAAAAGTCAGTCCGACAGGAGGGAAAAGAGGAAATTGCAGGGCGTGGAAAACCCTTGCAAGACTTGACATCCAGGGAAGGAAGACAAGGTAAGGACGAGGGAAAGGAAAGCGATCGCCGCTGAATGCCTCCGAAAAAACTCTCGTCGCTAGAGGGGAGTAAAATCCTGACCCCTCGTACGAGAAAAAATCTCGAAGAAAAGGGGGGACAAAGAAAGAAAAAAAAAGAGGGAGGTTTCCGAGGGGGGGCAGGATGGTGGAAAACGCTGCGTGTTAGGTGAAGTCAGCGGCAAAAGCAAATTCTGCCATGAAATTTGTTCTGGCGTGGCGAATCGGAAGCTTGAAGGTAAACGACGGAAAGGGGAAAGCGGAAAGCGGACTCCGCAGGCAGCCTGAAAGCTAAGATCAAGGACCCGCCGAAAGTGTTAACACAAACCTTACATTCTATACCGTTGGTTATTCGTACTCCGAAGGCTGGGGGGCTGGGATGGGGCAATGAGAACGGTGACCGTGAGGGAAAAATGGGAGGACAAAAAAGTCAAACATACGGACGAGCCGTGTGGAATACTAAGTACCTGGGAGTTTATGGGGGGAGCAATGAAGCTTGCAAAAAGAAAGGATGGGAGTAAGAGGACAGACGTTGTATCGGTTAAGAAAGGGGGTCTGAAACGCAAATTGGACGGAAACGGAGGGGAGCGTACGCAAGGCGCGTTCACCAGGGAAGGAGGGAGTATGGCCCGTAGAAGAAAAGAATGCCCGCCGGAGTGGCAAGTCTGGACACATTCGCCATTTTACTCGACTAGCTTGAAGAGCCTGTGAAGTCAATTGAGGAGGAGGGGACCGTGGACTTAAGAGGACCCAACGGACGAAATCGGCATGAACTAAAGAAGAGAATAAAACACAAGGGAAAAAAGCGAACAAATTTCAAAGGGGTATCAATACCACCGGGGAGAAGAATTGGAAAAGGAAAGGGTTTGACCGAGACACGGGGGTTGAATCCGACCAAGAAAACCATCCTAAGGGGGCACGTGGAAGAGTTGCCGGAGGGAGGGGAAATTTCTCAAAGGAAAGAAGACTACTGGGGCGAAACAGCAAATCCGAACCGAAGGGGCTTACCTACACGACGTAGGAAAATGGAAAAACTCTGGAAAGGGGTCTTTGTCTATTTGTCTAGTGCGAAGATCGTTCGCCGGGATCTGCCGCAGGTACAAGAGGAAAGGATTGACTCTCAAATTAAAGTGCTCAAGGTAAAAAAACGGAGGGGGAAAAGGATTCGGGGTTGCACGCTCGGCCCATCAAAAAAGGCCGAAACAGCACACTGAACTCGAAAAAAAGGGTTACGATAATTTGAAAAAAGTTTGCCGACAAAGCGATAGAACGAAAAGGGGAACTTTCGGGGACTGGGCGACGGAGTCTTGGGTCCGCGAGATGACAACACCGACCGGAATGATTACGGTATCCGTGTACACGTCTTAGGGGGGAGGATAATTGGTGTGGGTCAAGGCAGCGGAGATGAGGAGAGAGGGGGTGAGGATCACCAGGAACGGAAACATGAAGCAAGATATCGAAAAAGAATCCAGTGACTCCGAAAAGTTCAAAGAAGGGAAAAAGAAAAGCATGAAAAAAACATCATTGGAAACGTGCGATAGGATTAAGGAAATCGCGACCACATAACCGTCATCAGTTTCAAATTCGAAAATGCCATTTTAAGAAAAGGGACCGAAAAAACAAACTCAGCCGGGGAAAACTAGGTAAAAGGGAACAGGGGGGAGGGCCTGATATACTTTTTACGCAGCGCGTGAGAAGGTAGCACGGATTTTTGCGGAGCCGTAAGCCAGTAGGTACGATACCTGTCAAGGGGGAGGTTTTTGGGGGGGGAGCAACGGTTCGCAAGGACGCGAAGAAAAAAACGGAGGGGTCTCGGCGAGGAGTATAACCACAAAGGCTCCCCTCTAGGAAGCGCTGCAAAGAGGTTGTTCTGGAGGAGGAACGGACTGCGGAAGGACACCCATCGAGAAGATCGTGCCGAAAGGGCTCAGCGGGGAGACGATCAAAGTGAATTTCCGCCGGGGGAAAGGATTCGGGAGGTCCGCTGAAAGTGGGACAAAAAAAAAAAGGGACGGGAAAGCACATTTTTCGACGGACGAAAAATTCGGGCTGAGAGTCCGCTCAGTAATTCTGCTGGCGGAAGAAAGCGAAACATTTTTTTTACATTTGAGGAATTGCAAGCCTGGTATTCTTCAAACCTACAGCTAAAAACACAAAAGGTCGCGTAGGGGAAAGGAAGGAAGACCTCAAGGAATCACATGAAAATGTGGGAAGATTCAGCCACATCCGGACGCTGTGAGAGGACCACTTCGCTCCGTCGAAAAAGCCAGCGGGGATCAAAAGGGGGAGTCCAAAGCGAAAAAACTCCGTGAAAAAACAAGAGGAATTCAAAGAAAAACGTAAAAAACTGTAATCCGTCTCTCAGAGGAAATTCCATTCGTCCCTCTTATCAGGGGGCACATGAAGGGAAGGCGCAGGCTGGTGGGAAAAAAAAAAGCAGTCGAGGACCAAAAGGGGGGGCAGGAGCCGAGAGCGCCTTGACAGGGGGGGGTCTCATGCCGAAGATCAAAAAAGTCTGGGCCAAAGGGTTGGCAACGCTCGTTGCCTCTGAAGGGTTGCCTCCACCAAATACACCGGCAGGGGGTCTGGACGCAGGGACCGAAGACTCAAGCGCCTGCCTGAAACGTATTCAGACCGCAAACATAGGAAAATTACGTAAGGGGGGGTGGGCGGCTCAAAAAGATCGTTGAAAAAAGTCGTGGCGAAAGAAAGTGAGAAATTGAAAACTGAATGCTTGTATTAAAACTAAGTAAAATCTTCGACGATCCAAGAGAAAAACTGATTCCAGAGCTATGGGGTGAAGGCCCTGCGGCAAAAAAAGGAAAAAACTGGGGGTATGCGGATGGAAAATTGAACTGGGAACGAAGAAAAGCACGATCTCACAATCAAGGGGGCGTCTGGAAAGGGAAAAAAAAAAAGCTCTAGCACGGAACCAAAAACCGAAGAGTTACGCCGATACCGTAAGCAATACTTTTGCAAGGCAGGCCACAGGGGGGGAGAAAAAGAGAGATCCAAGCTTTCCCGGAGATCGAAAGGACCAACAACTTAGCTATCGCTGGGAGAACCAAAGGAAAACTCTGGAGAGCTTCGAGTTCCTTGGGTGGCGAGGCAGTTCGACCCAAGGAGGAGGCCGAGGAACAACAGATCAGTTCCGGTCCTTGAGAAAACTCACGGTTTGGTAGTTGAAAAGATTTTACAAGGGGATTTAGAAGAAAAAGGTGTTCAAAAGGCCTCGCATGGATCCCGATGAAAAACGCTTGGCATCAAGAAAAACGCGAAAACCCATCGTTTTTTTGAAGTTGATCCATTCCCTTACCCATCGGTATTGACAGGAAAGGGGAGGGGCGGTGGTCTTAAAAGTCTGGGTCAATCCGGAGAGGGGAAACAGCGGAAAGAAAGGGCAAAAAGGGGGGGCGCCCGAGTGACAGGGGGTTTCAATCGTTGGTTGAATAAAAAAAAAAACAACCTCACCAAAAGTGAGGGTCCAAGGCCAACGTGACTAAAAAAGTCTTTAACCGGTTGGGAGAAAAAGGGGGGGGGGAACTTCTCGGCCTTCGCCTCCCAGTACGTCGTCCGCAGCGGGTGGGGGAGATCACGTCGGCAACGAGAGGTGCCGTAAGGATAGAATTGCCTGGAAAAGCTCTCACGCATTAAGGAGGGAGTAAAAGGGTCCAGACTTGCATGAAAGGCATGATCGGCTTATAAAGGACAGACCTCGGTGACGCGTGAAACGTCCGCTCCCGTAACAACTTTTCCGGACACTTTCGGTCAAATACCGGAAGGCGGTGCGCAACTGGCCCTGGAAAGGAAGCCATCAAAAAAAAAAAGGAAGGGGAGGTCGGCAGCGTAGCTTTGCTTACAAACACCAGAACGCCGGCTTAGGCACACAAGGAATCGGGGATTTCGCGATGAAGGCTATTCGCATCAAAAAGAAGGTCACCGGCGCGGGGCAAAAGAAAAAAAAGCAGCAAAAAAAGGAAATCCAGGGGGACTCGGGGAAGCAGGAGAGAAGAACCAACGGAAAGGTGGTTTTTGTTATAACTGCGGCGCGGGACCCGAGCAAATGAGACACCCCGGTTTCTCTCTTCAGACGGATTCAACGCAAAAACCCATTCAAGGTGTATGTGAAGGGAAAAGTCCCGGGGAGCCCGCCCCGAAATCACAAATTCAAAACGGCGTCCAGGGTGAAGATCGCAAGCTGAATGAAAATGTACAACACTCTTCGTACGCGTCTGCGGGTCTTCCCCATCCTGCTAAGACGACGACGTCGAAAAAAAACAACAAACGGAAATTACCAAAGGGGAAGCGCAGAGACGCCGGAGTGTTCCGAGGCTAACGGGAAAAAAGTCTGACATGAAGCGGATTTGTGGCGGTCAGCGGGCCTCGGAAAAATAAGAGGTTTTCACAGAAAGGGGAATCGGGGTCAAAGAAGGGATCGCTGACGAGATAGCGGTTGTGAGACGGTCACCCCGAACTTATAACAAAAACCGACATTAATAATTTCCGTTTGGGGGGGACATACCCCTGCGGGGAGAGGGATTCCCCGGAACTGGAAAAAAAAGCGAGGGGGACCGGGGGGCGCAGGTATGAAGGAAAATAGAAGTACCCGAGAACAAGGCAATTGGAAACTAAGGACTTCGTTGATGGGTTTGGGATCAGGAAAAGAAGACGGCACAAGGGAAGGAGATGGAAGTCCGCAAGGTTATCGGAAAAGGGTCCACAGGGTTTACGGAACAGGGGTCGGGAGGCGGTACCTCCGTGCGGAGCGTCACCGAGGCAGGTAAAGAAGACCTCCGAAATGCCAGAAGGGGGGAAGTCTGGACAGACCGCGTTTCAGAGGGGAGGGTTCTCTACAGCGTGGAAAAAGGGAAAAAGGGGGGGGGAAAAAAAATTGAACCAGGAAAATCGTTCGGCGACGCTGACACCATTTCACAAGCGGACAAATCGTATCAGGGTTTTACGAGAAGGGGGGGGGGAGGTCACCAAAAAAACGTTGAAGGAAAAAAAAAAAAGGGCGAAAGTGGTCTCCGGACACTTGTCGGGGTGGTGGTTATTCACGAAACTAGAACATGACTCGGGCGTCCGAGAGGTCCTTGCTCTTTAAGGCAGGGAGGACTTTGCTCAAAGTTCCAAAAAAAAAAAAACTAACTACAGCGCTCCCGCTGGGGGGCATTAAGACACCTCCTACCAGCCGTGAACCGAACCCAGAAGGAATGTAAATCAGGAAAAGACGGGGGGTGGAGAGAGATGAGAATGCTCAGGCCTGCAAAAGGACAAAAGCGCCAATATTCCATTGTACGAAGTTCTAAAAACTAAAAGGGGAAAAGTGCTCAAAAGCTGTGATTAACCTAAGAGAAAACTGAGGGAGGGTGTCACCATAAACAGACACGAAAAATCGGGCAATCCACAAGAAAGAACTCGAAGAAGAGTTGGGAGAGAAGTTCAGGGGAAAAACTGGCAGGCATCAAAGCGATAACGAGCTAGACGAGAAAAAAATAATCGAGTCCCATGCAACCTCCGAGATGCGCTTCAAACAACTGCTGGAGGGCTGTAGAAGGGGAACAGAATTCGGTCATGCTTGAGAGTGTGGGCGAGTTTAACAAAAACGGGGGAAAAAGAAGTGTGCGAGGAAATGTCGAGAAAGGGAAAAAAAGGGATCTTCTAGGCAATTTCTCAACATCCGAGGCAGGGAATGAAATAGGACGTTGCAAATAGAACAACTGATTCAAAAAGAAAGACCGTTCAGGAAATGAACGAGCGAGATAGGAGGCGACATAACAGGACTTTCAAGAATCGAAAGACATTGGATAACCTCAACAAAAAACTCACTCGAACGCTAGCGCTCGGATCGTGTGGGAAATCTGGGGGGGAGGGCCCTTAAGCAAGTTGTCCGGCAAGGGAGTGAGATTCGGGGGGGCAGAAAAGGATTGTGCTCAAAAAAAGCCCTTCGGTACAGCATAGAAGGAAAGTTTGGGCAACGCGCGACTCTAGGAACACCGGTGAGAGGAGACAAGAGTGTGCTCTGAACTCATTCGTGATGACACTGTCAGGCTCCCAGAGAGGCGCCAAAAGGGCAACTACAGGGGGGGGAGGGGGGAAGGACTTCGAAAACCCAGCGCGTGCATCGTGCCCTGGTATAAAGGAAAGAGGGAAAAAAGACAGGGAGGCAGTGGTGCTTTCCAGCAAAAGTTTCCCGAACTAAGGGGCGGAGGGAACCAGGAAAAAAGGGACTGAAAGCAGACAAAAAAAACTCTGGGAAGCGGAAGTTCTTCCTGAAAAAAAAAAGTCCCTGCTGGAGTACACCATAAAAAGAATAGCAAGAAGGGAGCCCTGGAACCTACCAGGGGGTCTGACGTGAGAAAAGAGAGGGAGCTGGAAGATGGCCTAAAACCGGCTTTCGAAGCGAGACAAGGGGAAAAAGTTGGGAAGCAGGAAAAAAAAAAAAAGGAATAGGGGGCGCGGCCCGTCGAAAACTCAGGCTCCAAGCGCGGCCCAGCTTCATCACTGACGGCGGCCCGCGGAACCGACTAACGCCTGGCGCATTTCTGTAAGGTACCGAGGAAGAAAAAACCGGAAGCGAAAATAAAGCAGGGTGAATGAGGACTCAACTGTGGTCTAGAGTCGCAGTCCCGGCGACATCAAACACCAAATTGGAGGGACGAGAAAAGGAAAAGGCTGTGAGAAGGGAAAAACGAAAAAAAAACGAAAGCCTCTGGCCGCGCAGTCACGACGAGGACCGCGAAGAAAGCCGCCACCAAACCCTACACAAAAGGTATTGAGCGGGTACCTACTGTCACTCTCTTTGGGGAGGAAAAGAAGGAAAAAAAGCGCCTTGCAAACCCTCAAAAAAAAAAAAGGACGGAAGCTATGCTTCAAGGACGGGAAGTGGAAGGAGGTCTCAAGAAAAAATGCCTTCGAATTCGCCTGGTGATTGAGAAAAGGGGTCATGTGGGGACCGGAACTATTACGATATCTGTGAGAGGAAAAAGGAAGGATTTCCCTCGTTTGATTGCAAGAAGTAGTAGGAATATTCTCGAAGAATTGAAGAAATTGCACCTGGAGAAGAAAAACATGGTTGACAAGATCAAACAATAGGGAAGTTAGGAAAGCAAAATATAGCCTGCCGGTTGCAAAATGCAAAAAACAGAGCAGCCTGCCCTAATTTACGCCAGAGGCCGCGTGGGGGAAAAAACGCGAAATCTCGAGATAAGTGTCACTCGATCCTATCGTCAAAAGTGGACACTCTAGGAAAAGAAAGGAATGTAGCAAGACGAAAGGGGAAAGTCCCTTGAAGAGATCGTCGGAAAAAGGTGGGAGGGAGGCAGGGGAGTTTGCCATGCTGAGATGACTAGCGTAAACAGAAGTGAAAGGAAACGCCGCGTGGGGTTGGAATCACATCTTTTGATCATAGATTGCTTTTTTCTACTTCTAAGAATGATATGGGCGAGGGGCCTTCGCGGACAAAAAAGTCTCTCAAAGGAAAAGAGAAAAAACGGACCAGGGTCCAGACGTGATACATTCCTGGACTTTAAGGAGGGAAAAGTAAGGGGTGCGGGCGGTGTCTTCCTGACTACAGGCTCAGTAGTTCGTCTGCTCAAGACTGAGCAAGTCACTCGAGACAGGGACGAGGGGGGGAGGTTAAAAAAGAGTTGGTTAGTTAGAAAAAAACATACCGCAGTGTGGAAAAAAAGTTAGCTATCCCAAAGTAGGGAGCACGGTATTGAACTCATAAATGGGGGAAAGGGAGGGTTTTTAACCTTCCGATCCCAAAAATGGGCAGGAAGGAGAAATTGGGCTGAAGCGATCCTGAC
>Ga0179591_1284536_pt1 | contig 16084 bp, 13 predicted proteins | sample CZOMad2_1_08_16f_FD_182891 | JGI IMG/M metagenome (GOLD analysis project Ga0179591, IMG submission 182891) | Vadose zone soil fungal communities from Angelo Coast Range Reserve, California, USA - CZOMad2_1_08_16fungal (PacBio error correction) | ecosystem: Environmental > Terrestrial > Soil >...
GCGAAAAACAGAGAAAATTTTCAAGAAAAAAAAACACCGGCAAAACGAGACCGGGTGCGGAAAAAAATAAATTTTAGACCGGGGGGAATTTCAACCAGGAGCTCCCCTTAAAGCATCGGGTTGGGAGAGGCTGGGGAAAAGGGGAAAATACTGTCCTCCCGGGAGACAACCATCGAAAGGAACGTTGACGGTACTAGGGATGTCTATGAAGTACGGGGAAGAAGAAGAGTATGAAGTGACTACAATTTCGAGGACTCTCAAAGAGGGAAAAGAGATATTACGCTGAAGAATTAGCTTGTTAGGGGTTATTCCCAGGAAGGAAGAGAATTTCAAAGGAGAGGACAGCAAACGGAGAGGGCTAGGGTGACGTCTTGACGTTCTCGGTGGATCCACGTCGACCGGGGGACAAAGTGACACGGAACACGCTCCAAAAATTTCAGGGCGGGATTTCAATGGCGGTCTCCCACAGGGTGGAAAAGGTTCCTCGTCGGGAGGGACAGGGCTTAGCGGATCGCGTGCGGGGCATCTGGGGGCTCTTGCCGCAAGGGTGGGGAAGGGGAGTTTAGGAAAGAAAAAAAAGGTCAAAAAAGATTTTTTCATCCATCGGGCATTGCGCCACCGACCCCTCTGACAATTCACCAGGGAAGGGTTGGGGGGAAAGGGATCCCCTTCATGTCTGTGTGTGTTTGAGATTAATGGGGAGGATGAGCCTGGTTTCCTGAGTCAAGGGCGAAGACGCCCTGGCGAAAATCGGAGCTGTAGCGTCTTTGGGCAAAAACGGGGTCTGAATTGCAAGGGGGAACCGAGGGAGAAGGGGGAAAGGATCTGCCGAAAAACATGTCTTTTGTTGGGGGTGTGTAAAGAGGAGAGAGAAACATCCCTCGAGCATTCTGAAAGGGAAAATAAGGGGGTCCGCGTAACGAGCTCAACAATGGAAAGTGTGCCCGTCTGGAGTGGTGGCATTGCTGTCGAGGTTCTTCTTTAGCCAAAAGGAGGTTGCCGAAGGGCTGCCGGACGATAGGAAACCCGCAGAAAAAATTCGGCTTGCACTTATAGAGTACATCAGGGGAATACATAGGCCGTGTCGTCGAAGGAAAGTTAGGTAGAAGCGGTGTCCCCACCCAACTGACTAAGGGATTCCAGAGTCAACTCCGAAAAAAGGGGGAGCCTCGGGAAGGGGGGGAAGGGGGGTTAAAGAGGGCGGCCATGGATGACGTTCGACTCCCCCTGGGTTAAGATCTGGGATGCTACAAAAGGGAAGGGACCGGGGGAGGGAAAGAAGGAAAAAGGCCGCTAACCATCGACTAAAAATTTGGGCAGAAAAAAAACCCAGCCAGGTAGGGGGGGTTTTAGGGAGAGGCTAACCCTCCTTCCGTATCCTTCGTCCCTCAGGGGAATCGCAATCTTATCTCGTATTGAAACACTGGGGGAGACCCCCTATGAAAGTGACATCAGAAGGAAGAAACGGAAAAAAAAACAACCATTTTGTACCGGCGATGGGCCTGCAAGTTAGGAAATTCTACAAACGATCCGATAGCCGGGGGGAAGATGAAAAAAGTTCCGTTTGACGGGATGGAAAGGACTCGGGGAGAGGCAAGCAGTTACTCGAAAAGACGAAAAAATCTTCTTCGAACCAAGGGGCTTCTTATTTTCGCAGGGAGAAAAGGGTCGGGGGCCAGAGTCGAAAAGCTACCAGGAAGAGGGCTAGGAAAAAAGCAGGATCTACTTCCATTGAAACAAGGGGGGAAGCGCGAAAAGAGATCGGACTGAGAGAGCGTATTAAGAGCGGGCGTTAGGGAAGACACAGAAAGGCCAAAAGGGTGGGGAGGCCCTGGGTCACTTCTTCCGGGGAACCGGACCTCACTCGGCACTTGGCAAAGAGTGCGAGTAGAGCATAGTCGGTGCAAGTCTATCTCAAGACGGGAGAGCCGAAGAGCAAGGGCTCTTCGATTCGTATCCCAAGAGAGACGATCGTCAGACTCTAGGAGGGGGGAGAATGGGCGAGGGGAAAAGCCGGAAAACCCCCTTAGTGGAAACACACAGCGGATTCAACCGAGTCCTTATACTACAGGGAACTTAAATTCAAAAAGTGGCGTTAAAACACTCGGGGGAATACAACATCTTGATCCTCGAACCTCGACTCAAAAAAAGTCAGGTTCATATCATCTCTCGAGAAAAGGCTAACTTATTGAAGAGGTGCTTCCCGGGCTAGAGAGCCCGAGGGCAATCGGCTGGTGCCTCTAGGGACGCCGCTGGGCTCTAAAAGGGTCAATTAACCTACCTTTGGCGATGGCGGCATAAGGGCGAAAAGCTTTCCACGGAGAGAAGGATAAAATCTTAATCACTACCGAAAAAGAACATTAGGTCTCGCTGGTATTACATAGAAGGCATCCAGGCAACGCAGAAACAGTAGCGAGACCTATCACTCCAAAACCCGGGCGCGAAAAAGTGAGAGAAAAACCTAACGGCTCAAGATTCGGAGAGGGCCAAGTCTGAACCTCTCATGTGAGTCCTGGTCCGGAAAGGGACTCATTGTCTTCCTACCGGTGTTGTCGGATCTGGGGAGTCGGTGTCAAGTAGCGAATGGGAGGGGTCAAAAAAGTGAGATGAAAGGGGCTTCTTCCTTAGTCTAAATCACGCTTCTTTTGGACTCAGGGGAAAGACAAGGGGCTTTCTCTTATCTGAGCTTCGATGAAGAAGAGCATACTAAGAGGCCAGCTAAACCTCTTGGGTGAAGGAAGAAAACGAAAAAAAGAGACGAGACTTTATGAACTAAGCGGGGCAGCTCGAAGGTCGTACCTCAAAGGCTTGAACAATTGGACGGGACTCAAGGATGCGAACCGTCCGGGAGAGGGAAGGCACTAGAGAGAGGAACGAAGAGGTAGTCAGCGCCTCCGGATGAGCTCCAACGTCGGCGTGCCGCAGACAAAAAAAAATTTAGGCCTCTGATCGAGGAAGAGAGAACTCGGGCGCCGCGCGTTGGAGGCAAAGAGAAACGTAGAAGAGCGGGCAGGATGAGAAACGAGAGGTCTCATCTCGATCAGGAGGAGTTATCGAAATCCGTCGGACCGGGGCATCGAAGGGATTTCAGGAGGAAATTTCCTACGCTTGAAGCGCTACTCAGAAGGAGGGGGGAGATCTACTACAGAAAGGGGGAAAGGGGGAGAAAGAGATCGCCCGAATCTAGCGGGGGAGGAACGATTCACTCTTTTTGGGGAAAGAACTTACTTCGATTTCGCGGTCCGAACTGAGAGCAGGTATGCCGGGCTCGGCGAGAGAGGGAAAAGTAAGGCGCCAGAAGGAAGCTCTATTCTCTTGACAAGACGAGCGTAAAGACGCCTTCCGAATCAATCGATCCTCAAGGGGGAGTCGCCGATATTACTAATAAGGGGGAAAAGCCTGAAGGGAGGGACTCGGAGGACTAAGATTGCAAGCCTCTAACTCTTGATCTGCAAAATAAAAACTCATCCACAATTAAGGTTCCGGACCTGAAGAAATTGAGGGGAGAACAGTGTTAAGGACGGAAGATAGAGAAGTTACATCGTCTAGCTTTGGCTTGCAGGAGGAAAGGGGCCACAAGAGGAAAGTTAGAGGCCGCGATAGCAAATCTTCTTCCAGACCAAACTGTCCAAGCCTTGTGTTCACGGGGAAAGCAGAGCCAGAGAGTTCACGGGAAAAACGACAGAGGGAGTCTTTTAAACCTGGGCGTCGCCGAAGACATTAACCGAAACAAAGATACAGCACACCTGGAGTCCGAGAAATGAACTAGAGAAGGTCTAGAGAGGGAGTCCTCCGGAATGCTCTTACTAGTGGAGTAGGGGGTCCTTCGCGATAATCGCGGCCGGGGGGTGGGGTCCAGGAGGTTAGAAGGGAGAAGTTTTCTTGGCGGTTTTCGGAAGAGAGCGCCAGCCAAGACAAGACCTTCCTGTTCTAGGTTCGCGGCATGGGGGGAGGAGGCAGGGAGTGGCGAGTCTACCAAGAGAGAGACTAATCCGGTCCGGGTCGATATTTCTGGGCACATAGGGAAAGGGGGGGGCAGGGGAGTCTTTTAACTGAGGAAATACGCGAAAGCAGAGGCTCTCACCTCGGGGACCGAGCCCTGGTCGTGACTGAATGAAAGCAGAGAAATCGCCGGATAGCGAGCGCGCGACGCGGCACCTTCTGTCTAGGGGGACCTTTGTGCTAGGGAAAAGAGCTGAAAGCTTCTCAAAGGGGTTTCCAGGCTCGGGGGCGGGCTTGAAAGAGGAAAGGCTTCCGCGAAAACTCGGCACCTCATCTCCACTCATAGGTTTTTTCATCAAGTCCGTCTCTCCTTTTGAGAAAGACGAGGGGGTCGAGTGATTTACTATCTCGAAAAGAAAAAGATATCCGGGATGAAAGAAAAAAGCCGGGCTCACTCTCGGGACCGGAATCTTCTCGAAATCGAGGAGGAGGGATCAAGGGGGGATCAGAGTTCCAACGAGCCCGCTAGACCACGCGCCTATTTTCTTTCAAAGAGGGTTGTCAACGAAAAAAGTCGAAACGAGACAAAGGGAATACCCAACGAGGGGGGGGAAAATCTTTTCGTCAGGCAAAACCGGGCCGGAAGGAGTTCTCAGGCCAACAGCTTCTGAAGACTCTCTAGAGCCTAAATTGACGGAAAGCCGCTAGCACAGATATGCTTCATGGCTACCGCCGATGCTGGGTTCGAGCCGCCGACGAGAGACGATTGTTTTCGTCTTCAATGCTAGTCAAGGAGGTTAGAAGTATGAGAAAAGGTTTAAAACCATGAAGCTCCCAGTTAACAGCAGTAACAAAAGGCGACCTGCCTCGGTGACACAATTTACTTGGGGTGAAAAAAGGGAGCCTCCGGGACCGGAATCGGTAGGGGGGGTCCCTGCTCGTCGTGCTTATTAAAAGAGATTGTATTTAATGGAAGGCTAAAGGGAACCTCAGGTACGGCGATGGGGAAAAGATCCAGAAACAGAATGTGGAATCCTGCAAAGGGTTGGTCTCAAGTAGCGATTCAGCCTGATCTACACTCCAAGAGAAATTAGGGGTATTCATCTGCTCCTTGAGGGAACCAGAGGGGAGGGGATACTGAAAAGGCCATGGCCGAGACTATTTTGTGCCGCACTGACAGTAACAGTGTAGTGAGTGGGGTACTACCTCTCCACTCTCCTTCAGGGTTGTGGGGAAGGGAAAAGAGCTAACAACGGAAATCTTCGGTACCTACGTTAGACAGCCATTTATTGGAAGATCCAAAGAGTTTACCGCGCGTGTCTTTAGGGGAGGAAGACTAGACCTTCAGAAAACCCTGGGGAAAAATCTAACAACCAGCAGAAACCGCAGCCATTACATCACTCCTACAAACGCAGGCACCGTGCCGGCCGTGAGATAGGAAGTCTTACTCTTGGAGGGAAAAGTGCTAGAGGGGGGATGGCACCTTTCTTATTGCAAGGACATGGTCTGAATGGGGCCCTTCGATCCCATGCGCATGTTACCTCTACTATACGGACGGCAAGACGGAGGATCATTGGGAGGGAACGTGCTGGCGAAGAAGGAGGAAGGAGGGGGGCTAGAGTCCTACAAACAGAAAGGCGTCTAACTTGAAACCAAAAAAAGAGGGGATTGTCGGGGGAACAAAATGGATTTTCCAGGGGGAGGATTGGTCTCTGATTTGTAAAAGAAAGCACTGTTTGTAGGCGGAAGGAAGCGCTGCACCTCTTATGATACGGGGCTAATCCCCTACGGCTGTGGAAAGCCAACGGAGAGGGCTTAAACATCAGGGGTGGAGAAACGAGCACAGACATCATCGGCCAGACCCGCTGCATCGGGGCGCTGAGGCTGGGTCACTTGGAGGGTAAAAAATCCCAAAGAGGGCACGATAAACCCCATAAAGGATGAAGGTGCGGTCAGGTATCCCGGACGAGGACATTGGTTGAATCAATACCAGCTCTATCCCTATACGACAAGGGGAATCTGAAAAGAGAAAATAAAGAGAGGTACTCGAAAAACGTAAAGTCGTAGGTGTGAACAGGGATGAGTCGAAGATCTCTTACTAACACAGACGGGGGGGGGGGAGTTTATCGGGAATCGCTTTGGAAGTCTGACCGGGCCAGTAAAAGACTCGACACGGGGTAAGGGTTAGCCATGGACCAGCTGTCGAATTGGGGGAGGTAGACAAAATTGTGGAACGAAAAGTAAAGAGGGTTGTTCTAGCTAACTAAAAATAGAGGAGAGGTCTAGAGGGCTTTCAGTCCGTACTGGTGGGGGGGGGTGTTTGTTGGGGTTTGGGGGGGGGGTGGGGTTTGGGGGGGGTGTGGGGTTGGTGGGGGGGGGGGGGGGGTGGTTGGGGTGGGGGGGGGGTTTTGGGTGTGGGGTGGGGGGTGGGTGGGGGGGGGGGGGGGGGGTCTTTTTTTTGGGGGGGTGTTTTGGGGTTTGGGGGGGAGTTGGGGGGTTGCGGTGGGTGAGGGGTTGGGGGGGGGAGGGGGGGTGGGGTATGTTTGTGGATTTTTTGTTTTTTTTTGGGGGTTGTTGGGGTTTTTTGGTTGGGAGAGGGCGGGGGTTGGGGGGGTGTTGGGGGGGAGGGTGGGGTTTTTTTTTGTTTTTTTTGGGGGGGTGGGTTTTTTTTTTTGGGGGTGGGGGGGTTTTGGGTTCTGTTTGGGGGGGGGGGTGGGTTTGTGGGGCGGGGAAGGGTGTTTTTTGGGTAGGTGTGGGAGGGGCCCGGGGAGTTGGTTTCTTTTGGGGGTTTGGGGGGTTGGGGGTCTTGGGTTGGGGGGGGTTGGTGGTTTGGTGTTTTTGGTTTTGTTGGTGGTTTTTTTTTTTTGGTTTGTTTGTTGGGGGGTTAGGGGGGTGGGTTGGTTTTGGTGTGTGTTTTGGGGTGTGTTTTTCGGAGGGTTTGGGGTTAGGGGGGTTTTGCGGTTTTTGTTGGGGGGGGGGGGTTGTTGTTTTTTTTATTTTTTTTTTTGGTTGTTGGTTCTATTTGTTGTTTTGGGGTTGGGAGTTTTGATGGGGGGTTGGGGAGGGGGGTTTGGGGAGCTGGGTGGTTTTTTGTTGGGTTTTTTGTTTATGGTTGTTTTTTCTTTTCTCTGGTTTTGGGGAGGCGGGGAGTGGGGGGTTGTTTTTTTTGGGGGGGGGGTGGAGGAGGTTGGTTTTTCTTGTGTTGGTTTGTTGGGTTTGTTTTTGTTTTTTTGGGTGGGGTTTGGGGTTTGGTGGGGGGGGGGGGGCTGGATTAACAGAAACAAAGGGTGGGTGCGGGAGGGGAGGGGTTGGGGGGGTTTTTGTTGGGGGGGAGTGGAGTGGGTGTTTTGGGTTGTGGGGTGGGTGGGTTTAGGTTGGTCTGTGGGTTTTGTTTGTTTTTTTTGTTTTGGGGTTTTTTTTTTTGGAGAGTATGATTTGGTTTTGTTGGGGAGGGGGTTGGTTTGTGTGTTTTTTTGTGTTGGGGTTGTGGGTGATCCTTTTTTTTTGTGGGTTGCGGTTTTGTTGGGGGGGGGGGGGTGTGGGGGGTTGGGGCTTTGGGGACTGGTGGTAGTTTTGCTGGTGGGAAAATCCCAGGCTGGGATGCCGACCACCGTCAAAGCCGTCGGGGGAGACGAACAGCAATCATGGCCTAAACAACCGAAGGACAATGTGCAGGACCTTTTTTGTGCCACGACGTACATCCCAGGAAAGATGGGGGTGGACAGGGCCGCCTTACGGGAAGGGGGAGAGGGGGGGACGAAAAAAAAAGATGAAAGACTTCTCTTACTCTTAAGAAACAGCGTCTGAAAAAAAAAAAAACGGAAAGACCTTCTTGCTGAATATGTAGTTGAAAGTGAAAACGGGCATGGGCGCCTTTAAAAAGATATCGGAAGCAAGACATGGGGGGGGCCGGTGGCCGTACATAAACGGTCTTCACGCCCCAGGAGGAGGAGACAAGCAGTCCGAGCTCGCGAAAACTAGTTCAGGTGCATTGCCTTGGAATGCTGGGGAGGCTGGGGATGTGGGGGGGCAGCAGGGGTATTTTTGCCTAAGTCCTCGGACGTAAGGGTCGGAAAGACGACACGTCGGCCGGATTCATCGGGATCTGCCCTCCATTGGAAGCGTACGAAGAAAGTTGAGGTAGAAGGCCCCAGGGAACCAAGAAGGGTGGAAACATGTAGTACCAACACCCAAACTTGCCCCGGGGGGACGGGAAATGGGCCAAATCGGAGCCATGGAAAAGTGAACTAAAGGGGGGGGCGAGAAGCAAGAGCTGCTGAAAACCGCAGGATGAGAGGGGATCAAAGGAGGAAGAGGACCTGCCCGACTGCGCTGCACCTGTGCAGCCCATCGCGGACGGGGCGGCGTCCCCTACGACGTCAAGACTTGATCCGACTCAAGGAATCTCCGGAGGGGGGAAGCAGCGGAGTCAGCGCATGGATGCCCGACTTTAAAAAAAAAATAAAGACCAGTTGTTAGCAAGGGGGAGGGTTAAAGATGCTGTTCACCAAAAGCCGAGGAGAAGGAAGGCATCGTCAGGAAAAGGAGGGGGTCCGATGACGAACTCTAAAGAAGAACATAGGGGCGAAAACAAGTATCTTAGGGTCGGCTAGGTTAGAACGAGAGGACGCTTGTTCACTAGGTAATCCCCTCCGCAGCTCGAACAAAGAAGCTGATCTACTTAATTGCAGGAGTCAGGGGAGGGTTAACTGTGGGCCTGAGAACGTCAGGAAGGGGCATGGATTTGGAAAAAAGGACTCGACCGAGAGCCTGGAGGGGGGAAAGGGAGTTCCGTCTCTTTGAACCACACCAGGAGGGAAAAAAGAGTGATGCCGTTTAAAAAGGATCGAGTGTTGAGGAGTATTAGGACACTATCAAGGTGCGTAGGCAATACTGGGTATCTCTGAAAAAAATACGCGGAAATCAGGTGGGATAGGGATCGTCTATTCCGAGAAAAACCAGCCGAGTCTGTGTGCGCGCGCGCCTGGGGCTCCGCCCAAAAGGGAAAACACAAGGAAGAGGCGGAACAAAAAAAATCAAGGAGAAAAAGGTAGGGGGAGTTCCTCCTTCGTCTGAAAAAAGATCTCTCACGAAAAATGGAATGCAGGACACGAGGAAAGGGCGACCTACATCGTGTTGAACTCGCCAACGGAACTCATCCAGAAAAGGAAGGAAAATGGCCTACGCAAGCGCGGAAAATCTCGAGTCGACTGATGGCAGGAGAGGTGGGATAACGCGGATTCTCTTCCACCCGTTTGATAGACTCGGCGTCACTGCGTCCTCAAAGGGCTCAAAACCCTACTCCAGGGCACGGGGTAAACCTGGGGGAGGGGGGGGGCCATAGAAGAAGGGAAAAGTGAAAACTTCTGCGAGCTCAGGCGAGGCCGGATCAAAAGCTGAGGCAGCCCTAGCATGTACGTTGGAGCTAGGGGGGATAAGAGGGACTACTTTCATCCGCAAAATCTACCGGGGAACGGGTGACCTCTACACCGATAGAAGTTTCGGAAAAAGGGAGCTGATCGCTAATGGAAACAAGAGGAGGGCTGAGACGCGTTCTGGGTCTCAATTCTTAGTCATGCGTGGAAGGTTTTCTTTGTTCGAACGAAGGAGAGGCGAGAAAACAAAATGTTTTCTGCTGAGGGCTTCCGGATGGAAGAGAATATCAATGTTCTGGAACAGAAGAAGTAAAGAGAAAGCTATTCTGTCGGCTCCCGAGGAGAACTGAGCGGGGGGAGGAACAAAGTCGCATGTCGAAGAGGAGAATTAAGATTTCAAAGGATAGCTCTTCACGAATCTAAGCGATTCAGAATTGCCGCACGAAACAGAGAGGGCTCTTCGTGCTCACGGTAAGGGCAGATGGGGGGGGGGAAGAAGCCGGAGATACCTCAATGATGAATTGCTTCACGAGTAACCTCTTTTATCTCATCTCTTTTAAAATATCAGGAGAAAGGGGGGATGGAAGAAACCGGATCCTTCTCAGCTGGGCAGGATGCGACTGCGGCAGATCTTCGACCTCGCTAAACTTTATGCGCGAGGGGGAGGGGCATAGAGACGACTCTTTTGCATTCCTCGGAAAAAAAGAAAAAAAGTTGGAAGACGCAATCGTCTGGCTCCGTGAGGTCCTAAAAGGAAAAAAAAACTAGCTGCGTCAACGCTGGCTTGAAGGAAGATCACAGGGAAGCGACATCTAGAAGGGAGCTTAAAAGGGACATTGGTTGTCTACGCGGAAAAAAAAAAAGCTAGATTCGCTATCTCGACTCAACAAGGATAAGAAGAAATCGGGAATCGTAAAGAGGAAAAGGAGGTGCCTGAAAAGAGGATTAGAGTCCTACTGATACGCGAGAACACTTACTCGGGAAAGAAAAAAGAGGAGAGAAAAGATTGCAATGCGATGAGTCTTGAAAGAAAGAGATAGGAGGAGGAGGTAGGAAATGCCTCGGAGCAAAGAAAGGTTCGAATGTCGCCGATCGCAGTGAAAAAACTACGGGAATCCATCTCGGAGGGGACTATCTCTTCAAGCTCACGCCTCTCAAATTATCGGCAGAAAAAAGAAAGAAATCGAAACACCACTCGTCTATCCCAACGAAAAAGGTGATTTTAGCAACTGAAGAAGAGGTGCCCGGAAGGGGGGAGCTGACACACGGTAGAATGACGTCGCTCTTGGGATCACGGGGAAAAAAAAAATCTTTGATGCCGCGTAGAGGGAGACCTGCAAAAAAAAGGATCAGCTCCGAGCCCAACCGCCGTCCTGGGGAAAAGAACCTTCCACGCCGCGAGTAACGACCGAAGGAAAAAGAAGTCGTAGTTACTCGCTCGGCCAGCCAGTAATGAACCAGGGGAGGATAATCGAAACACACAGGGAAAGGAGGACCTTCTCTGTTAAAGCTCGACAGAACCGGCTACCTCGAGGCGCCGGCGTGCGAGGTGAAAGGCGGCTCTTGAAAAGGAGAGAGGGGAAGTATTGAGATATCATATCGGCGGGTTTAACGTGATAAATGGTCTATGGGGCAGGAGGGGATTTTGGTTGGGTGTCCTGAAAAGGGAGCCCACGTGCTCTCGAAGAAAGACCAGAGAACCTTCCTGATAGTTGAAAAGAAGGAAGCTCTCATTCAGGTCGGGGGGAGAGAAGAAGAAACTAATGGAGGTCTATCTCTGCTTGTCCAAACATGTGCGGAAAGAGTGGGCTTCTGGGGCTTGAGCAACCTGGTTCGAGTACAGCAAGGGGTCAGGAAGAAAAATAGGTGCCTCTCAGACTGGTCTCTTTATTTGGCCGCCTCCTCCTCCTTCCCTCCTCATGGATCCCTCGGAGGAGGCGTGTGGGGGCTTCTTAACTGAACCTTCTGTGGGTACTTATTAGGAATGGGGCGGAAAAAGGGACTTGTTTTTCAAAAAACGGCCAGAAAGGAACGTCTGGGATAGAAGCTGGAGGAGAGCGTCAGCTAAAAGACGTACTATTCGTTTTTTTCCAACCCGAGAGAATGTGGGGGTAAGGCTGGCGACTACCTGCCGCTCCTAGGATGCAATTGGAGTTCGCGAGCAATCGGCCTAATAGAAATCTGAAAACGAAGAAAGACAGAAGGCGAGGTCTTAGCTAAAAACCGATTTACTCTGATCCGATCTTGGGGGGAAACGGGCAGATGCTCAAACTCGCTAGAGGCAGGGCCACTGACGATGCGCATAGAGGTTGGTTCAAAGAAATTGGAACCACAACTTCGGCCCACTCAAGAGTCGGTCTTCTTCGAAAGGGGAGACAGCCTTATAATCCAATGAGTGGACTCGATGACTTGATATATCTCTCAGAGACTGCCTGAAAAGAGTAGAGCCTTCTTTGGGCGATAGAGAGAGGGTAGGTCGACCGGGGAACCAGCGACCCGTGTCGGCGACGAAGCAGAGGAGGGAAAGAGATTGTTTCGGATTTGGCGAAAAAAAACAGTTGCGGCGTGAATCGGGACTGAAACTTAATCATTAAGGATACAGGGCGAACTCGGTATTGTGGGGATCATGTACTATAACGAGTTAAAAGTCGCTAACAAAGGGGGAGGTGTGGGTGGAAAGTCGTAAAAACATGCAAGGCATCGGTCTTTTGCCGCCGAAGATGAGGGGCTACATTCACGGAGAGAACTTTGGGGGGGGGAAGATAAAGGAAGGAAACGGGAAGGGCATTCGTCGAGGGGGGGCAGGGGGTCCCTAAGAGGGAAAAACATTCTGGGGGGAGACCTGTCAATGGTGTTAGTCAAGGAAAAAACGGCAGGCACTAGCATGCAACGGGACAAGGCACTCACAGTCTGAGCCTAGTTCGGGGGGGCAAGAGCTCCGACGAAAAAGTTCAGGGAAGACCATTTTATTTTTATAATAACTGAACTTGTCCATGTCCGAAAATATTGGGGGTCCAGAAACAAGAGCCCTTTCTAACTGGTTCCTTATGTTTAGAGAGATGAATCTATTTCTCAGGCTGAAGGTTTTTGGACATCTTGCAACAACATCTGTCTATCACCTCAACTTCGTCGGATGCGCTACCTCAAAGAGGCCAGTGTCTTTCCATCGCCCGTTGAGTAGGTCCGAAGGCTTTCCGCGCGTTTCTGGACTTTCTAAACTGTTTCCGACGCCTCCGTAAGAAAACACGTAAAACCCGGAAAAGCGTGGAGAACTACCGCACAACCCTGCAGGAACGGCACCTTGCAAGTCACCGGGGTCACTAAAAGGGAAGGACACACCAAGAGGGGAAAAAGAGAGGAACTTCTACACGCTTGTACTGAGACGTGATAGTGCTATTAGCGTAGGGCTAAAATTACATGGGGGAGGGGGCTGTAAATAAGGGGTTTGCCCTAACCCAAAAACCGTGACCTCTAAAGGCACCAATAATCTTTCAAAAGACGAGGAACGTTGGACGTAAGCTTCTCCGAATGACGCCGAGACTGGGAGTGGGCGGCGCAACCAGCTCAGAAAAGAGGAGAGAACAAAAAACACTCTGATTCTGTGTAGGGGGTGGGAACCCAACCTGTGGACAGTGCAGTTGCTTCGAGGGGGTGGTGGGGCGTCCTTTTATTCAGATCAACACTAAAGGGGGTGCTTTTTCTTCACTCGCTGTGCCAATCTCTCTTCCAAACCGGGTCGTACGGGGGCCCTGCTCTAACAAAGAGCTCACGTCTCACAGGGAATCGAGGCTTGGAGAATCCCAATGCCCAAGATCACCTTTGTCGCTCCAAATAGGGGAAGAACCCTCTTCCGGGGATCAAAATCTCATTATCAAAGGCAAAGGGGGAAGAGGGGGGAACTTGTCTTCACTGGGGAAAGATGAGGTTCCATCCCCGCGACGAAAAAAAAACTAGCAATAACATCGGGGGGGGAAATCGAAGGCGAAAAAGAAGGCTAACAGGGAAGTCAGTAGGGGGGCATCAAAACCTAAAATTCATACTGGAAGAAAGTAATGTAATACGAATGATTATCTCTCAAAAAAAGACACAACTGATTATGGGAAAAAGGTGATGGAGAAAATTTTCTTAATTGCAGGTTTTAAATATGTGAAAATCCCAGGGGGGAAATTGAGGGAGAGTACTCCCCGCGTAGCTTTCCGAGGAAAAAAAAAGGCGTATCGTTATGGTTCCCGCGGGGGGGAAGAATACCTGTAAAGGCAAAAGAAACCCCTATGAAAACCGTGAAAAAGGGGCCAGGTAGCTATCGTCGGGGGGCAATTATTGAGAAATGTTTTCTGCCAACGAAAAGCAAGGGCGGGGTTCTGAAATCTCTATCAGAGATCTTCGACGTGAAAACTCATTGAACAGTCAAGCGTTGCGAGAGAGTGCCGCTTTCGGAGTAAATCAAACTCCGTGGGGGGGGGTCACGACAAATGCCTAATACAAACAGAACGACAAGTCCCACTTTTTGGGTTGTGGAAACTAAGGCTTCTCGGTGGGGGGGGGTAAGGGCCGCCTGATCGAAAGACGGTTGAAAAGTCCGCCGACGATTCAGGCTCAGGGGAAGGAAAAAAGATGTGTTCTGCGAAAGACGCCTTCGGGAGAAAATTTGTAAGGGGGCAGAGGTCTACATTGTTAGAGGTAAACGGGTCGATTCCATCTACCATGGGGCCTGTTACGAAGAAAAAGCAAGCATCCCTAGAAAACTTTAGAGGGAAAAGTGGGTCCGATTAAGAACGGGTAGGTGAGAGAAACGGAATTAAATGGGACCAGTCTGAGGGCAGGGAGGATCTTTACTGGGAGAAGAAAAAAGGGCGGTTGCCGAAGGTACCGGAAGGAGAGGGAAAATTCAGAGATCGGCGGTACCGTCGTCCCAGGGGGGGGGAAGAAGGGTAAGAGCAGAAGCGGTCAGGGGGGGAAGAAAAAAATTACTGAGGGGTAGAATCGGCCCAACCAAAAAGGGGAAGAATATGACATCGGTCAAAAAATCAACCACAAACTTGAGGGAAACCGGAAGATTTGTCAACTTGGGAGAAAAAGAGGGCGAGAATCCGTGACTAGAAGACAGGTTAAACATCAGCGTAGGGCTGCTTTGCGTCAGGAGGCCGGAGGGGGGTTTGGTGTCAAGTCCTCTTGCGACCTTGAATCTACCTTCAAGGGAAAACCGTTCCTGATCCACCCGCGGCTGAGCTGCGGGGGCTCGGCCGGCCAACTCGACGCCTGCAAAAAAAAAAATACACGTCATTAAGGATAAAGAGGCTAGAATAGACCGAGCTAAAGGGCCAAACCAGAGGAGCGAAACAGATGCCCGACTTACAAAAGGTAGGGAAGTGGGGAAAGGCGGGGGAAGGAAAAAAATTATCGTAAATCTGCGTCAAAAACGAAAAGAGGATGAAAAATGCTTCGCGGACAGGGCCGTGGGAGAAGAGAGACACTAAAAGAGAGCCGGGGAAAAAAAAATAGAAGGGACGAATCTTCTAAAGAAGGCTTCTGAGTGGGCTAGGGGAAAAGGGAGATGAAAAATTTACCGAAAGGAACTCGGCAAACAACATCTTGGGCTACGTCATTTAAGAAGGGGGACTCTTCGAGCGGGTTGCAAAGGAAGGGAATGCAATAGAATTTAATTCGGGGGGAGAGAGACCGGAGCCTTGGGGGAGGGTCCGTGAGGTTGCGGGCTGCGGGCGTTGGGCCAAGAGGGTCCGCACGAAAAACTCGACGATCGGAGGAGCCATATGATGAAAAGGGGTTAAGAGGGGGGGGGACTATCCGGAAGAGCTAGGGGGTATAAGGAAGTCATATAAAGTTCTTAAAGTTACTAGAAATAAGAAACACCCTAGAATTGCTAGATCGGTGCTGTCACATAGAGGAAAGGTCCAAGAACCCCGCCGGAGCAAAACACGGAGAATTAGGGTGAACACACGCCCTTATGGACTTATGGAGGAAGATCACAGTCTCTCACTCCTAGGCAGGGAAGGGAGGGCACACCTGGGACAAACCTGTTTCATAGCCAACGGCCTAAAGAACACCTAATCCCCTTGCGTTGTCAGCAGAGTCTCTCGTGTCAGTAAAAGGGGGTCGTTCGAGCTTGTTGTCGTCGGAGGTCTTCTTACAAGGAGGGAATAAGTATCCCCGAGGGATAAGACTGGGGAATTCCAAGGAAAGATGAAAGGCCTTTGGGGGGCTCCCCGGATCACATGTGCATGTAAACCTAAAAGAGAGGGCGTGCCTCTAATATGGAAAAAAGAATTGAGTTCTGCACTTAAAAAAGAATGAGGCGAGAGGGAGCGAACCTAATGATCAATCCTCTAACATAAAATGAATTTTGTCTCTTGGGGTCTTTCTGGTCCTAGAGAGTGTCCAAAGCCTGAGAGGCTACCGTCTGAAATGCAGGGAGAATACCCTATCAGCTGGGAAAACCTCCTCAATCTAGATAAGTATAGTATTTCTCAACTCTTCAAGAGGGTCACCTCTCCTAGGAGGGGAACAGGCTGATCCTGGGGGGGGGGGGGAAGGGGAAAATATCAGTCAGGACAGGTTTCAGAGAGAACTTTTTGCTGGCGGAAGGGGGGAAAGCTAAGCTTTCCCGAAAAGAAGAAAGGCAGACTCGATGCTTGACGGCTTCCGGGACTAGATCTAAAGACGTGGACCGTGAACGAACGGAAAAGTAGATTAGGGGCTTTAGGGAGATGGAAGAGGAAGGAGTGAAGGGAGGGGGCAAAAAGCGTAAA
>Ga0179591_1405762_pt1 | contig 16084 bp, 17 predicted proteins | sample CZOMad2_1_08_16f_FD_182891 | JGI IMG/M metagenome (GOLD analysis project Ga0179591, IMG submission 182891) | Vadose zone soil fungal communities from Angelo Coast Range Reserve, California, USA - CZOMad2_1_08_16fungal (PacBio error correction) | ecosystem: Environmental > Terrestrial > Soil >...
TCGGGACTCAAGATCACCCCTTTTCTCACCAGGAGGGGGAAGGAAATAAAGGTATTCTGAAAATGAAAAGGACGAACTGACTCTCGAAAAAGGTAAGGGCGGAAAGGGCTCCCCGACGGATGGGGCTAGGGAAAAATGGAAAAAAATCCTGAGAGTTCGCCGTCGGTAGAAAAGTAGAGAGGAAACTAGTGGGAGAACTCTTCCTGTCAATCCCACCAGGATGGTCCCTCTCTCCTGAGGTTCCAACTTATCAGACGTATCAGACCTATAAGGGGAAGAGAGGCTGTTTCTCTTTGAGAAAAAATTACCACAAAAAGGGAAGCAACGGACGGAGACAAAGAGGGATCAAGAGGGCGGTATTCCTAGGGCTGGGAGATTCCGTCGATCGCGTCAAGGGCCCTTTGCGGCCGACTAGGGTTAGGGGGGCCGTCGGGAAAAGGAAAAAGGCGGAGGAGAGTTCTCCATGGGGGTATCCGCCGCCTAAAAGTGCATGAGCTGTCCAAGAGAGGAGGTCCGAGAAAGAGCGCAGAGGTAAAGGGAAGAAGCGGCGTAAAAAAATCCACCTGGAAGGAACGCCTCGAAGAAATCCACGCTAGAGGCTAGAGGTCAGATCAGAAGACCGAAGAAGAAACATAGCGAGGAAGCGAATTTGAGCTCAGCGCTGAAAGCCCAGCACCAGTAAAGAAAGCGTGCCGAAACCAGGCCGCGAGAGGGAAGGCTCGCCCAGAAAACGTGCCCGACCTGAAGTCGTCGAGATAGAGTGCGGGCGCTACCACCATCGTCAACGATAAAAAAGCAAAGGGCTGGAGGCGAGGAGCCGCTAAGCTTACGAAAAGAGAAACTGCCTTCCCAGTATGAACCATCGCCCACGCCACGAGCAGCCCGCGGGCCGAAAAAAAAAAAAATGGAAAAAAAAAACCGAAACCGCCCCGTTCCACAAGGACGCCAGCAAAAAAAGGATCACAGGGAAAAACCTCGAGAAAAAAAAACGGCTTTTTCTTACCCCGGGGCCTTATTCGGAAACGTGGCTGAGAAGTCAGTTCGGGAGGAACACAGGTAAAATAGGGGGAAATTCAGAAAAAGGGACCTTCAAAAAAAAACCCGTTGTCCTAATTCCGAGGTGTTACGGAGGCAAAAAGATCAAAGTTGAAGGATTCGGGGCAAAAGAAAGCCCCGATGAGTAGACGGCTTCGTCTTGAGCCGCCGGGTATAGGACGGTAATCGGAAAAAAGGTCAGAGGGCTCTTCGGGAGGGGCAAAAGCGGCACAGCAAGCCTTCCAACCGCGACAAGAAAATAAAATAGGAGGTCCTAAGGACGGCCAGAGCAGGGATTCCTGCGCTGTCCAGTCGTTGAGCACAATATCATCCGTAATACTTTCAGTCGTGGAGCAGGCGAAGACGACCCAAGATCTCTTCCGGCAATCATCAACGACGCCTTCCTGTAAGAAAAACTTCGACAGCCGAATCATCACCGGCGCCTGGAACTCCTGAGACGCTTTATTCAAAGAATTAAGAAAAGGAAATATCCTGCGGGTGGGTTCAAAAGATGAGAAAGTCCTTTATCCGAAAACCGAAAAAAATCCAAGAAAAGAACCCGGTAACAGTTGGGAGGAAGTGACTAAGATCCCTTAAAGGAAGCCGGGTCAGAGTAGGGGAGCAGAGGCCTATCGTCGATATCATCTGAAATCAGCCTCTGAGAATCCTGTCCTGGCTATAAAAAGAGAGCTCTTTTAAGATCAGGAATCCTACCAAAGGATGGCCGGCCTGGAAAAAAAAAGGAAGGGGGACGGATGGCTGGAGGAACTTCATGAAAAGAGGGGCTTTACGAAAGGAGCGGAGCGCTTAAAATGAAAGATCCATTGAAAAGGAGGAAATCCAGGAGGCGTCGAAGGCAGTCAAGAAAGGGGTTTTTATCAATGAACGGCCCAAGAATCTATATATCGATCCATGGGGGTACTCCCGATCAAGGAGAATAAGAATTGGTTGGAGGGGGGAGGAGTTTAGTTGGGAACGATACCGACTGATGGCGAAAACGCCGGGGAAAGAATTCGAAGGGGCATCAGGTAATAAGGGGAGAGCGGGGGAGCGCCTGGAAAGGAAGAGGTGTAATTTGGGACGATGCGGGGGCTTGTAGCGGCAGAAACGGCGGCGCTCGGGGAAGGAGAAAAGTTATCGATCAGAACCCACATTGGCAAGTGTATCCCGAGGTGTGGGGGGAAAGGGGACAGCGTAAGAGAAAAACCCACGCCTAGGGGGTCTCTGTCCAGCCAAAGTTCAGGGGGTTAGGCATCTCCTCAATCTCTCAACACAAAAAAAGGGAAGAGCGATGCGAAAAAAGGAATTCACGCTGCGGCACCTGGGCTCCCCGATCGCCGTCGAGAAGAAGAAGCCACATGGCCCACTGACGAGACCGCGTGATGATCGGGGAAAAAAGAGCCGGAGATTGCTCCGGAGGGACGCGGGTTCTGGGAGGAAAAAAAACAGCAAAGACGTGGGCTGCAAAAAAGTACACAGGCGGCCTGGTCCATAACTCTCTAAAAAAAGAAACCCCGTAGAGGATTTCACCCTAGGGGCGAAACAAGCGGACCGGCTTCGTTGATGCGCGGCCATCAGTCACAGCCAGGCACCCAAGAAGACGACTATGTTCGCAAAAAGGGAGGCCGGAAAAAAACTCTATCGGGCGGCCCGTAAACCACCGCCGCATTGATCAAAAAAAAAGGACGCCGGAAGTTCGTGCCCTCATGGAGAAAGTCCGCATTCGAGAGGACTGGTGGGTCCTTTCGTCCAAGAAGGAAGGGGACGTACCTTCGTCTTCCAAAAAAAGGAACACCGGATCGGTCAAAAGAAAGGCCCCTCCAGGAACTTTAGAGAGGCGGCGGATCTTTAAAAAAAGGAGGAAAAACCCGGAACAAAGTCGGCGAGAAAGCGGGGTAAAACGATCCGAAGACCCCGGGAGGTGGGAAGAAGACCCGAGGAGCGACGGTCGAAGCCCCTTCCCAGCCAGATGGATACCATGGGGGGGGTTGGTCGTGGGGGAGGGGTAGTGACCTTATCATCAAGGGGGGGGATGAACCATCACCCTCAGATGATGAAAAAAGGAGGAGATCCTCGAAGCTTCCTAATCGGGATATCGAAGTGTAGAAGGTTGATCGCCAAGTTAAGAAGGGAAGCTCCCGCCAAAAAGAAAGGTTTCGTTCCTAGACGGCCTTTTCCGATGAAAAAAAAAACTCCAAAGGCTCATGCCAAACTAAATAACTAACCACCTCCTGTTCTTCACGCGGCCCAGAGTGGTTGGTCCGTGGCCCGGAAAGTTCCGGAGGGCTTGCCCAAGAAACCCCCGACCCATCATAGCCTTCCCCTAGGGTACTTTTTGAGTGTAATCCTACGGGAGGGCTCCTTAGAAAAAAGACCCGGCAAGGAGGGAGGCTTGTCGAATAGACGATCTCATCAACGAAGGCAAACAGGAAAGAACGAGCGTCAGGGTGAAAAACATCATCCCGACGTAGGTTGAAAAAGGGTGCTTAGAAGGGGGAACCGAGGCGGACGGCGGAAGAAGAAGCATCACCTCCGGGTTCTGTATCATCGAAAAGGGAGACCTTAAAAAGGGGGACTTCACAACTCGGCCCACCAGGGGGGACGGAAAACTAAGAAGAATGAAAGAGACCTCTCCTTTCGATCGTGAGGGGACTTCATCGCAAAAAAAATGTGAAAGTGGTTGGTAAAAAGAAAATCCGGGCTCGGCCCGACAGTCCAGAGGGGGCTCCTTGGCAGGGGAGGAAAGAACGCGTCATCCTGGGAAGGAAGCATATTCGTCGCATGTTAAAAAACGGCGGGCTAAAACAGGGACTCCCGGGCGGCGAACGGCGGATGTCTTTGAAAAAGAATAAAATCGTCCAGCAAACCGAGGGAGCTCGACGACTTCCGTTCAAAAAAGAGCCACCTGCTTTAAAAGTGGAAAGAAAAACTACTCTCCGGATGTGCATCGCAGGTGAAAAGCGCCTGAAAATCGATGGAAAGGCCGGCTGCGGACCGGAGGGAGAGACGTCTGCTCTATAATCCAGGGAAGCGCGTCCGTTAGCTGATCGACGGAAACCCCACAGGACCCCCTTAAACCCGTCCCAAACGCTCTCTAAAAAAATGGACAGGAAGAATCGACAGCCCTACCCCGTCCTGTGAGAAGGGCGGCGAAAAGCGGTCTTACATCCTCAAAGGCCAGAGAAAGGCATTCAGTTGAGCGGCCGCGTATACATGGAAAGGATCGTCACCAAGCGACGTCCTGGGGGAAAGCTTTCTGCAGCACCACGAACCTGACCATCCAGAAAAGTCCAAGAGAAGACGCTGATTCGATCTAGAAAATCACTCTGCAGGTAAACGGGCCCCTAGGCGAGGGAAGACCGTCCGTTTCCTGAACCGGGACCTTCGCCTGAAAAAAAACTCGGGGAAAAGCGTTCTTGTGGCATCGATAATTTGCTGGCACGCGGAAGGGGAATCCAGCGGAAGAAGGGCCGAGATCCGTCATGAGGAGGCCTACATCTCAGAAGAAAGAAGAGCAGAAACCCACCGAAGGGGGAATCTTCGCCTCCGGGACCATCGCGAAGAGAGAACATTTCTCTGTTAATACCGCCCTCGACAAAAAAAGGGGCCCGCCAAACGATCTTCCGGGAGAGGCCGCTCGCCGCGAACAGCCAGTCTGAGAAGGTACGCCCCGGCCGTAAAAAGGGGAGCCCATTTTGTTGAGCTTCAAAAAAAAAATCCGCCATCGTTCTGAGAGGAAAGCTGGGTCAAAAAAAAAGGGACGGACAAGCTTTCCTTCTTGATCTAGGGGTCCCGGACTCAAATTGCCATGTCAGAAAACGAAAAAAAACCACGTGGAGGAGAGAAAGGGAGAAGGGATTTGTTTGCGCGGGAGGTTCTCATTCGAACGAGAAAAGAACAACAACCCCCAACGGGAAAAGACTGCCCGTGTCGATGTTTCTAAGTGATCGACCGAATCGCGAACCAACCAATTCCATGATCCCTGAAGCAATGTCGCGTCGCCGAGAGGGGAAAGGGCATTGAAAAATAGGTCTCCGCTTCAGTGATAGAGCAAGGCCCGCTTCCGTACCTCGGCAAAAGGGAAGGAAGTCGGAGCCTCGAGCCGATTCCGGCATGGGACCACACACCAAGGAGGACGACCGGGCGTACCCGGGGACCGAGCACTCAGCCGGGAGAACGACGGCCTCGAAAGGGAAAAAGAAAACTTTGGGTAAGTTCAGAAGAAAAGGCCTGGAAGGGCTTCTTCGTGAAAATCCCTGTCAAGGGGCAAAAAGGCGTCGCCAGGGGGGAGGAGGACTTCGAAGGGGGGGGGATTAATTAGCTGCTCTTCAGGACGAAAAAAACTGATAGAGAGGAAGACTGGAGAATCAGAAAAAAAAGGCCCTCCTGGATACGCGCCACGCAGGCTTGCCACAACAAAGGACCGACCGCGAGGAAGTCTGCCCATATCTGGGGGAAAGTGGATAAGAAAAAAAAACGGAAAACCCGTTTTCAGCAACTGAAGGAAAATAAAAACGTGACTGGGCCAACAGAAAGCCTGTCGGACACAAGAAGGGGCGTAGAAAATAGAAGTAAATCTCGTCGTTGAAAGAAGTGCTTCCGAAAAAAAGTTTCTTGGAACGACGCTTTACACCGAGTCGCTCGGGGGGGATAGCGGGGGGCTATAATTGTTCTCAAGGAGACGCGGAAAAGGAACTGCCTTATCGTGACACAGGGGGGGGGCTGTCCCGATAACCCCAAGAGGGAACCATGAAAAGGGCAGCCGGTCGAGGATAAGGCCCCCTGACCTAAGAACGCGTCGATCCGGAAAGAAAGCTCACCCAAAGAGACCCCAGGGGATTCTCAAAGCGCCGACGCGACTAAAGGCACATCTCGTGCCACATTTGGCTCAAAACATCGCTTCAGAAGGAAAGGGCCCGCGATGGAAGAAATCTATCTCTACCAAAAAGTTCAAAACCGCATGTTGCTCGGCCCTAACGGGATCGTGGCAGGAGATATATGGAGACCAGAAATTCCCATAGACGCCGACCCGATGGAAGCCCTGTCTCCCTGAGGGATGGACAACAGGGGCAAGAACTCGTCGACCAGGAGGAGAAAACCTGATCACTCCGGCCCAGGATTCCGAAAAAAAAAAAAAAGAGCCGCCAGCCGCCCCGACTGGGGGCCTGCTCAAAAGCGCCACCCCCTGGAGAACCTCCCCTTTCGGGAGAAGCGAATGAAGAATAGGGAAAACAAGGAGGAGTTATAAGTCCCTCAGTGAAAAAAAAGAAGTGCTTGGACGGAAAAAAGGATTTTCGATTCCTTAGACGTTCTGAGAAAGCATTAAAAACAGGGAATGCTCCGCACACCACTTATATCGACGGTGAAAGAAATCCGCGTAATAGAGGAAGGGGCATCCCCATAATCCAAGTACCGATCTAGATATGGGGAAAAAAAGCCGCTCAGTCGATGGATAAGTCGATGTTATAAACTCTATGCGGCTTAAAAAACCAGCCGGTGAAAGGACCCTGCTTCGTCTGGTCCTGAGAGCCATCGGAGAAGGAAGGGGGGGGGGGATGATTCAGATAGAAAAAAAAGTCCCCTTACATTTAGGAAGCTAGGCTCGTCGGGTACCGGAAAGGGTCCATCCACACGACTAGGAAGAAGGCAAAGGGGAACCCACGCTGCCATACCTGAAAAAAAATTGTTTTGAACGGCAAAAGGGAGGCTTCCCGCTGGCCGTCTGGTGCAATGCCCCTCCTCAAAAGAGCGAAGACTTCAGTTCTGAAAAACGGCGCCGTGCGCGAGATAGAAGGGGGGGATATCCTCACCGCAAATAGAACTGAAGGAAAGAGGCTCCTCGCCGAAGAAAGGAAAAAGGGCCTCTCCGTTCTGACCAAAAACCCCCCCCCGAAAGACAAAAAGAAAAGAAGATCACTTCTTGGATGGTTCATAAACCTCGGATGAGGATCAGAAAGCCCCACCAAGAAACCTCATCCTCCCAACCAGGTCCTCCAGTGCGTCTCCCGGGGGCGGATGTAGCGTCCACGGAAGGTTCCGCCGGGGAGACGAGAAAAAAAAGTAGCCGCGGGGGGAAAGAAGATCTTCGATCCATCTCGCCGCATTGAGCCGAGAAGCCCTCCCTTGTCGTCGACGGAAAGTGAGGCGGGGAGGAGAAAAAAGCATCCTACCACCTCGACGCTCAAAAAGGGCAGGAACGCCGGTACGAGCAGGGTTTTCAATCGGGGGAGAAACTGAGTGACGACGAAAAGGGGAGTCCTCCCGCTGAGGGACGAAAGGAGGAACCGTCCATTCCATACATGCAGGTCTTACCGAAAAGGAAGCCATGATTCCAAAGAATACTTTGGGGGTTTTCAGGAGATTGGAAAAACGCGGCCAGGAGAGAGATCGTAAAACAATCCATTTGGTCAAAAAAAAAAGATCCTCGGGAGCAGGTCTTAGAAAGTGGGGGCATGGGTGTTGCGTTTCCCAACGAAATGATGGGGTCCGAGCTGCCCATGGTGCGTGCGAAGGGGGCGGTAAGAAGTCGCGCTGTATATCTTGCGACCCTACGCCGAGCTCGTTTGATTGGACATAAAGGAGTTCGTACTGGCGGGAGGGCAACCCGCGTCCCCTCGAAAAAGGAGAAGATTGGGGAGGACATCACGACTTGCTAGGGTGACCAGGGGTATCAAGGGGGGGGGGGAATCCTTCTCCTCCCTCCTTTTGAAGCCAGTGTCTGCCAGAAAAGAGGCATCTCTGAATTCTTGGTAGCATCTCGAGAAAAAACAACGAGTAGGAAGGGAGGAGAGCTAGAATCAAGCGAGAATTGAAATAAGTCCGGCACTGTCGGCGCACCGGATCGCCGGAACGAGCTGATAACCTCGGGATCACACTGTCCGAACAAGGGAGATGACGATGAACAGAGAAAAAGATAAGAACGTCTGACGCGGGGCTGCCGCTACACGCAGAAAAAGAAACGTGGAGGGGGAAAACTTCCACGATCGGGCGCTGCTCAGCCTCAGAGAAAAGGAGACCCCGTCTGAAAAAAGGGGAAGCCCTTCTCATGAAGCTTCCTCGTGAAGACCAGATCGGTAATCGGCACGCAAGCCCCCAACTGCCATAAACTATTCGCAAAAAGATCAACGCACTGCTTGATCAATCTCAGAGGAGCCGAAAGAAACCCGAATTGAAAGAACAAGGTCCTACGCCGCGAAAAAGGGGATTCCGACGGTCCGCAGTCGACCCTGGATAGGGCCGGGAGGAGTCCTGATCAAGGGATCGATCCCGTGTACCGGTCGGCTTCACCTCGAGGAAAAAGAACGCCGACCATCAACAGAAAGGAACGGGCGGGAGGAGGCCCGGATAGAAAAAAAAAAGCTACTCGCATGTTGAGATCGACCCGAAAAATGCCCATAATGTCGGCGAAAAATCTACGATCAGGAAGGACCTCTCGTCTACTTGGACCGACTATTACCCGCGGGAGCTGAAAAAGAAGAAAAACTTTCGAAGCCCCTGTCTCCGAAGACCTGGGGTTGCAAATGATGATGACGGTTGGGAAGCGGTCTAAAGAGAAAGAGCATCCTATGGATGAAAAAAAAAGATCGTTGGCTGTGCGGGGGAAAGAAAGAACCGGCCCAGAGAAAAAAACGGTCCCTTCTCGGTGCTGAAGAGGAGAGGAGAATCGGGGGGGAGAGTTGTAGAAAGGGGGAGAAAAGGCCGTACTATCGCGTTGACCGAAGCGGCGCCCGGTTTCCGGGGAAAAAAAAAAAAGTCGCCCTCCGGAGGATTTTCGGGGCCAAGCGGCCAGCGAAAAGGCCAAAAAGGTTTCTTAAAACCTTCGGCCAAGCAGGTCTCAAATCGGCCGAGGTTCCTGTCGTCGAGAGAGCATCATTGGCCGGCGGAAAGCCCCGGAAACGACGTGACGATCCCTCAGCGTCCGCGGAAGAAGGGAAGGGAAGGGGTGCCGATAGAAAGGCGAACCGAAGACATACGGGCCGTCCGAAAGAAGAGCTGGTTGCAGTCGAATAAAAGAATCTCATCACTCGCGAAACGGCCGGACGGTGGCAATAAAAAAGAAGATTCGGCAACCTGATTCTGGGGGAACCCGAGGCGTACGAGACTCGGCGGGACGTCCGATAAAAGGGTAGCAGCTGAGAGGGGAAAATTGACTCCAACTGGGAGTCTCAGAACGGAAAGATCCGCAAAAAAGTGTACTCAACGGCGCTTGGAAATCCTCAACAACGTTCGGGAAAACTGGCGCAGAGACTTTATCGGCCGGAAAGAAAATGGGGGGGATCGCAAGGGCTCGGTCCCCGAAAAATCTGGCGTGCCCGGGTAGGTCATCCGGGGGGAATCCTGATCAGGGCTGTCCAAACTTGTCGACGAAGGAGAAGAGAAATGGGTTCGGAAGAGGAGAAGCCCTGGGCTTCGAATAGGGAGGCGTCGGGTAGCTGTCAAAGACTCCGGCTCGACGAAACGTCCCGGGAAAAAAAAAGGCACCTCTGGGCAGAGAAATGAAAAAGGGGGATTGTAATTCGCGGGGGGAAAGGAGAAAAACGTAAGAGTCGGTGGAGGCCGTAATCTACTGTCGAGAAATTACCGCTATGCCGGAAGTCGCGTCGGGAAAGGGCGCGAGAATCCCTGGGAAAAAGGCGCAGGTGGTGAATTAGCGACGGAGGGCTGCTTGGTCCCTTTTGCGGCGCGATAGCGCCGTCTTGGGCCCCGTAAAGAAGGAGGAGAGAGATCGAAAATCTTTGGCTAGCCTCAACTGGCCGCGGGACATCTCAGGCAAAAAACCGCGTATACATTGAAGCCCCAGGAGAAAAGGAAAGAAAGGTCGCTTTACACGGTCGTCAGCCCCAAAGAACCAAGAAAAAAGGCCTCAGGCCCGCAACCTACTCGTCGACGGGGAAACAGGAAAGCACTCTGAGGAGCCGCCTTGCAAAGGAGCTCGGATTTCACCGTCCGTTTAATACCGGTTGGGTCCCAGTGAGGGGAAAAGACAGCGCAAAGAGGGGCCGACCACCTTATCTGTAGGGCCGACGATACGTTTTTCTAGAGACGTATCCAAGGAGACGTTTCACTAATCTCCGTTCGGAGGGGAAAAAGGATCTGCTGCGGGAGATGCCCTTAAGATCCTCTCAAGTAAACCGCCGAAGTCTCGAACCTCCAAGGGGGACGCCATAGGCGACTCCTCGACTGAAGGGGGGAAGACTGAAGGAAAAATCAGCCGTGAGGAAGGGGAAGCCCTTACCCCCCCAGTGTCGATCGAAAGGAGAGCATTCTACAGCAAGAGGCCGCATCCAAGGTAACCCGGTCTTCACCGCGAAGGAAGAAAAGGGGGCTTTCCGGTCGCAGAAAGGAACAATCGCTCTGAGTCCTTCAAGGGAGAACAAGGCCAGGGTCGTCTATGAGACTACCGTCAAAAAAGGGAAGGGCCATTCATAACGTAACATCTCGAACGACACCACGGTTGATTCGCTCAGGGGAAAAGGCGAGCGAAGGGGAAGGGGCAATTCGAAAGGAAGTCGTTATCCTCTCAAAAAAGTACAATAGAAGAAGGAGAAGGTTCGAAATGATCGACTCCGAAACGATCGCACCAACCCAAGCAAGGAGAAAGAGGCACCGGGGTCGCAGGAGGATGTCCCGTTTCTGCAATTGGATCTCAGAGAAAAAGGACGGTATAATAGAAGAACTCGAAAACCTTGTGATCCCCGACGATCGATGACGATGGAAGAGAAGAAACCGGAAGAGCACCTGGGCTCAAAAGACGGACTACCTGGGAATGGTCTGCGGCAAAATACTACGGAGGACCGGCATATAGCAAATAACGGGGTTCGGGAAAGTCGCCCGGATGGAAGGGGAGGGGAGAGTCGTCTGAAAAAAGAAGCCCCTGCTCGCTTTCGACCGAGCCATGGGGAAGCTGACTTCGGAGGGTGTCGGATCCAGTTCCGGGCCATCAATCCCGGGAGAAAGGAAAAAAAAATGCCGTATCTCTAGGGGAAAGGAACCCCCTGTATACGCGCCAAAAAGCCGCGGCATCACCAAACGATAGGGGGGGGGAAAATGATCTGGCGCTGTCGAAGGAAAGACACCAAGAAAAGGACGGTGACCTCGAGGGACAGACTGGCCATGCACACGAAGGTTCTTAATAGCACACGATAGAGAGGGGAGTCGTGGCCTTGCGGAAAATGGAATGGTCAGGGTTTCTTGTAATTCGCCGACGAAAGACCTAGCATAAACTGGTTTTCGAGAGTGTTACAAAATATCCGCGGGGAAAACTGCATGAAGCTGTAAAGAGGGAAATTGATGCTGGGGGAAAAGTTTCGCAGGGAATCGTGGAAATCGAGTCGCGACGACAACGGGAAAGAAAAAAACTCGAGCGATCGATCCGCTCCGAAAAAACCCACGCCTCGAGCGATCTCGCACCTTCCCGAGCAGCAGACGTCCGAAAAAAAAAGCCAGCATGGGAGTCGCATGCGCTAAAAGAAGGCACACCAGGAAACATCAAGGGAGAAGGGGCTACGACCATCCGCGACTGTCCATCAGAAAGACGGGCTCGCCCAGCAGGTTCTCGAAGGGAAGAGAATAGAGCAGAAATACCCACTCAGGCCCAGCTGTCAAACGCAAGAAAGAAAGGGAGCAGCCCGGGCTTGAAAGGAAAGAGGAACCCATTTGAAAGCGCCGGGAAGGAATCTGACCAGGGGAAGGTAGAGGTAGTCACTCCGTCCGGAGAACCGAGGTCCTCGAGCAACTCAAAAGACCCGCCCCGACTGTCGGGAAAAATTGCTGTCTATCCCCCAACCGTGCGACCCAAACGGGCTCTGATCAAAAATACGCAGCTCAAAAAAGATCTCCAGGCGGGGAAGAAAACTCTCTAAATCGCAAGGACTTACCCCGGGGGGTCTGGGTTTCACGATGAATACCTAACAAGCCATCTTCAGGCGAGGCCAAGCCTGGAGTAGGGGAAGAAAAGGCCTACTCCTCCGTGAGTCTTGGACCTGCAAAAAAAGACCCAAAAAGGTTTTGCCTAAGATAGGGGGGAACCGCCGCTCGCGATTGAAGAGCTAGTTGGATGCGTCGTAGCAGCGAAATCCGATCATCTCGGCGCCCTGCGTAAGGGGGAACTTAAGGCCCTAAAATCTGATGAGGTCTGAAAGAAAGAAAAAGGGAAAAACGGCCCTTACATGGGAAGACGGAGGCTGAAAGGAGGAAGGTCCAGAAAAAAAAGACTCGGACGTTCTCCGGACGACCTGACCCCCTATGAAAAAGGAATGAGGACCCTCCTTTGGTGAAGAAAAGAGAAAGGCCTGTGCTTCCTGGCGAGCGGTCCCGTCGGAAGTCTGAAAGAAGAAGGCTAAGACGTTCTGTTCTAACTCTATCCACGGAGAAAAGGAAGGACCCACGCGAGCTCGTCGAAGATCCTCACCGGGCTCCATCGACTTCCAACATCGCCGGCGATCAGCACCTAGAAGAAGGAAGGGAACGTCCGGATCGCTGGAATGAAATCCTTCACCACAATGAGCCTAAGGTTGATGGTTCATACATTGATGGAGGGAAAAGTCCTTGATCCGCCCCAAACACTAAAACCTCCATCATGAACCAGAAGGGCGGGAGGGGAATTCTCCCAGCGGGGGAGGGAATTTCCTCCTGGGATCGGGTCTTTCGCAAACACGGAAGGGAGATCGAAAAGAATCTCGCAAAGCTGGCCCGCGGCGAAAAAGAAGTTTCCTTTTCAAAAGAAAAAAGGTAGGAGGGATTCGGAAATCAGACCACAAGAGGACCTGGCGGGGGAAGGGTGCCGTCCGGATCCGGGTGAAATCAAGGGCTTTGGACGGCCGACCCGTATAAAAAAGGAATGGCTGGACTATCTTATCTCGAAGAAAGCCATGAAATAGGAAGACATTCAGTAATCACTGGGGCCCAACAGGGATAATTCTTAACCTGTTGAGAAATTTGTGCTTTTAACCGTCCCTCCATCTAGATCGGCCAGTCGGGGGTCCTTAGACAGGGGTTCTCCCTATTTCTTACTTCGAAAGGGGGGGGTCCTGGGCTGGTGTGGCCCGATAAAGACTGATGTCAGAAAAAACCTTCCTCTGAACTAAAGAATGACATCAGGTAATACGGCTCTCTGTAAGAGAGGAGAGGCGCCTGGAAGGAAGTGAAGGGGAGCAAACGAAACAAGTGATGGTCGGGGAGGGGCATACCCTCTTCGAAATCGTGGAAGGAGCGTGATTCGAACGGACATTGGGGGCAAGGGGAGTCCCATTTTTATTGCAATTATTGAAGACGGCTATCAGGAGCAGGGGGGGCCGGAACCTCAGGGAGGTTAAGTCAGGGGGACTCTCAACACAAAAACAACTCGGAAAAGAGGGGGGCTCATCCCACTAATTTCTCTAAGGAGAGCCGAAGAATAAGGAGTCTTGCCTAGAAGAGGATCCACTTCCGAGCCAAAAATGATGATGATCGATCCAAAGAGCTACAAAGGAAGAGGGAATACTCGGTTTCTGAAAAAACAATCAAAAGGCTGAAAGAAAAGAAAGACGCCTTGTTCCAGAGCGGAAAGAGACCTCTAGAAAAAAACCGTCTAAAACTTAGGGGGGGAAAAAACTTCGCAATCGCCAGGGGTCTGGCTCGCTCAGTCGGTATCGGGAAAAAAAAAATGCCCCAAAAGGAGTACGACCCTATGCAGCCAAAGGGTTCCGTACCATGCGAGGATAGATCTCTCGAGGAGGGAAGGGCAAGTCCGAACGAATTTACAACCGAAAAAGGGGGGCCTGGACTCCGGAAAAAAATCATGGGGAAGGGGGGGTCCTCAGTCTCAGTGAGATGGGAAATAATAGAAGAAACCCCTTTCGGCGCAATAAGCCAAGGAAACTCCGTCCGAGGCAAACCGGAAACATCCGATCGGACCAAAAAAGGCCCCACGGAAAACGGGCTTGTTGTCGATACGGATCTTCAGAGGATGTGTGGAAGACCCGGCCCGGGAGCGACGATGGGGACCCAGATAAGGCGGCGAGAGAAGGGGGGGGGGGGGGGGGGGGGGGGGGGGGTCGACCCGCGGAAAACTACGATACCCGCTGAGTAAGTACGATCGACGATACGGGAAAGATCCGCACGGACCTGTAAAGTCTTATGAGGTTTTGAAAGTGGGGCGGAATCAAGGACGACCATAAGTGAAAAAAATCCCCCGGCAGATCTCACTCTTTTGACGGGGGAGTAGAAAAACTCCGGCGGGAGAAAACTAGGCCTTCAGAGGGCTGATCTCCTGTAGAACTTTGGGAGACGAGGGGTGAAAAAAGTATCTCCCGCCGAAGGATGCGGTCGTCAGCGTGGGGGAAAAAAAAAAACGCCTGAACGTCTTGCAAAGAGCTGAGGAGGTGCAGAATCCCAAGACCGGCCAGAGGGAGAAAAAGGGCCGCCGTTCTCACCCAAAGAGAAAGAAGGAGGATTGGCAGAGGACCTGTCGTAGACCGCGCCGAGTGGCAGGAGGGGCTTTGCCACAGCCGAAAAACGACCGACGAAGCCCATAAAGGAAGGAGGACCCCTGTCCGGGCCGATATGCCATAAAGAGGATGGGGAGAAAAACATCTACGCCGGCACTGAAATTATCTTCAGGGTTGAGATCCCGCCGAAGGAAGCAACTCGCGTCTAAGACGAGCAAGAGGGAAAAACATCATCCGTCAAAAACGCAACTGGGAGTGGGGGGGCATGTCCCCGGTGTTAGAATCGGGCCTTCGGGAAAATACTCCGGGAGAGGGAGAAAAGGGGTAGCCATAGAAACTGGCTGGAAAATCAGCCACGTGGACCGTTCCAGAGGGTACCCCGAACGATCAGGAAAGCGAGGAGCTAGGAAAATCGGGCAGGGGAGGAAAGTCGCCTTTAGCGAGAAAGGGTCGGGGTTAGCAGAGGAAAAGAAAGAAAAAGGAAAAATCCCCGGGGCGGCTGTTCTACAGTGAAGCGATGAGAGGAACTGCGTGAGAAAGAGGGGAAACTTCTTCCCCCTGAGAAAGACCACGGCGAGTCATGAGAAGAAGAGGCGAATCGGGGCCGGGCTTGTATGATGGTCAGGCGGAAACACCGCTCTAGAAACGTCCCGTTCGGGGCAAACCGGGGCGAGCCCGCTCTCGGAGGGGAAAAGAAGGGGAGATTGTGCATCGCTGCTGTGGCGGCGGCCTGAAGCGCAGGAAAAGAAAAGTGGCCCGAGATGCAGGGAGAGAATCTCTTCAGGGGAGGATCGAGAATCCCTCGAAAAGGGATGGGTCCGTCGCTGATCGCTACTGATAGCCTTATGTCCGGGGGGGAGGCGCGACGAGAAACCGGTGCCCAAGGAACGGATCCTCATTGTGGATCTGGTCACCTCGTTACAGCTCAGGAAAAACAGTCCTGTGCGGCCGCGGAGAAAGAGACCCCCCAGAGAAGAACTCTCTGAAGACGGCGAGGCCCACAATCCAGGAGGAAGGACTCGCCTCACAGCGGATCGACGGAAAGCTTCGGGGAAGAAGGCCTACTTCTGAAATCGGCGCGCTAGGAACTGAACCGGGGGAAGGGAAATAGAGCCATCGTCCCAGCTGCAAAAGACAACCTGATCTGGAAAAACATCGATACTTGTTGAGAAGCGTCTCGTGAGTCTCTTAAGCCAGAAACGCCGGTGCCGTAGATGAAAAGCGGAAAGGCCCCTGAAGAGCACTTTCAAAGACCCCCTCAAAAGGAAAGAAAAAAACTCCATGGACGCCATCTTCTACATAGAGGGAATTAAGAAGCTAAACCGAAAGAGCCGGTGTCCCTTACCCCAAAGTAGGGATGCCGGAGGAAGGGAGGACGACGTCTACAGCCCCTTCTGAAAAACACCCCGGTCCCCCCGAAAAAGAAGTTGGAAAAAAAAGACGTCCCGAAATTTCCAGGCAATCGCGAGGCCGTCAACTCTCCTGGGGGAAAAAAAGTTACGGACAAGGAGGAGGATCGCCTTCCCCTTGACATTGCCATGCAGAAACGTGAAACAACTGGGATAAAAGAAAGATAATGTATTGGTTGGAAAGTTCGATCGATCATGCGAAAAGGAAGAGTT
>Ga0179591_1290076_pt1 | contig 16082 bp, 14 predicted proteins | sample CZOMad2_1_08_16f_FD_182891 | JGI IMG/M metagenome (GOLD analysis project Ga0179591, IMG submission 182891) | Vadose zone soil fungal communities from Angelo Coast Range Reserve, California, USA - CZOMad2_1_08_16fungal (PacBio error correction) | ecosystem: Environmental > Terrestrial > Soil >...
TCAGCATCTTCACTGGAGAGGCCTCTCTCAGGTGCTTGAAGACTCGGGACACGGGGGAAGGAAGGCTTCGTCCGGCCAGCACAGAAACGATAGAAGAAACAAGAAATAAAGCTAACGTGGAGCGCGGCGGGGTCCGATCGTACGTAACCGTGATGAGAAAACTCCAAAGCCTCAGCTGCCGGGGCGGAACAAGGGGAAAAAGAACGTGGGGGAACAAACATGAAAGGCAGCCGAAATCATACCCAAGATAGACAAAGTTGGAACTGGGGGAAGATGAGACTTAGCATACTAAATGAGGAGACTGGAACTGAGGGAGAGGACCAGCTCCTTGTCCTAAAGGTAACCACCCCCCTGACCATAAGGGAAAAAGGTCTTAAGGTCGAAATCCTCACAGAATAATTATAAGTAGTGACATTTGTGAATTATGCGGAAGGCGACTAAAAGAGGGGAGAGGAGGAATCCCCTTGCATATCGCTTGAGGTCCAAACACTCGATCTATCCCCAAAAAAATAAGCAACCGAGGACTCCTTTCACTCGCACGGTGCGCACCAAAAAAAGGAGGAACAGAGCAAAAGGAAAATTGAGCCGTCACAAATAAAGATATACATCAGGATGAGGGATGGCCCCCGTATGTTCGTAAGGTACAACTCAATAGAGAAGAAACGGCGAAAGAAAAGGAAGGGGGAAGGCTCTCTTGCCACAAGTTCATCAGAAAGAGGAGAACGGGCCAGATGCGTTGTATAAGAACTGCGAAATCCAGTACTTTCCAATGCGGGTTACCGGGAGGACATTCATCCTATCAGTCGCGCCCAGGAGGAAGTAGGTAAAGGTAGGGCGGGATAGGGATCTCGCGAGAAGGTCAAGTTCCTGAAGTCTTGGCCACAAATTATCACTAGTCTGATAAGAAGGCTGGGGAGCAAGAGATGTGTTTAGGGGAGAAATGATTAGACCATCAGTGGGTGCAGTGAAACATAGACCAATTGGTAAGCCTCGGGAAGGGGATCAAGAGTTGAGAAGGGGGGGAAAAACAATTCTCCACACAAAAACACCATAAGAAAAAGGAGGAATGAGGAAAATTCGTCCAGTGAGTAACGGGGAACGAAAACTGATCTGAAATTGAAATCAACTGCGTGCCAGGTCCTTCGCTGGAAGGGGACCGGGGAATGGGGAAGAGGGAAGTTCAGTAACAGGGCGGTACTGACGCATAGGATCGGTGGCTGTTTCGGGCAAGGAGAGGACCTGGAAGGCACCTTAAGAGACGTGCTTGAAAGGGGAGGGGAGAAAGGCGGCTGGTTCGCGGGGGACTGTGTGTGGGGGGGGGGGGGGCCTTAGGACGCGGGAAGCCCGCAGGGGAGCCAGAGGACCGGTTACCGGGCTTCTTTAAATCTTGGCGGTTAAAGCGGAGCCCGTGAAACGGGGGGGGGGGTTTCAATACCGGGAACGTGGAATTCGGGGTTACCTGCTTGAGCATGGGACTGGTAACCCTCACCGTGGAAGGAGAAAGGGAGGTTTAAAATGTCAGGTGAGGAAATCTGGACAGCGCCGCGGAAACGGAAAGGACATTGGCGGGTAACCCTATCCCACAAGGGAACGCGCGTTACAAGGCCCTGAGTTGCAACCAGTGGTCCCGTCCAGAGATCTATTAACTTCCCGGCATCAGATAAAAAAAAAAAACGGTATTATTCAATCGAAGAGGGAGGGGAGGTGCTATTCCCCTTCGGTAGTTACTAAAAGGGTACCTGCAATGGGTTCAGGAGAAAATGCCGTCTCGGGGCAGGGTTCATATCAGGGGAACTCTCAGCTTGTTGACATCAAATGAATTGGCGGAGCCATCCCCTCTCACCGGAAAGTGCTTACCAAAGAATAGTCTCCATGCCGGTAGGGGAAACCCAGTGCTCCCTTCCAGGGATACCAGAGAAAGGGAGCACTTCCAGGACAGTCTGAGCAACCCCGAACAAGCTCGTGGGCTCGTAAAATGTACAAAGTCTCAGACTCGAGAAGAAGACTCTAATCACTGCCCCTTAACCAGAAGGGAAAATAAAAGCTGCCTGACCCCATGTTCCGTTAAGAAAGCGTGAACTGGATCTGAAGTGGGGACGATTAAAGTAAATGGAATGGAAAGACACCCCCCTAAAGACGAGAGGGTCCTCCATTACACCCGGACATCAGAAAGGACAACACTAATAAAAAGTGACAGGCTTAAGATCGAAAAGAGACTCCATTCGAGAAAGCCGTTCAAGTTTTAAATAATTCTCGGCTGGACTCAATGGGGATGGGGCTTAGGAAAGAATAGCGTGGCTTCGAACTTTGTTTGCGACGGGAGTCCCAAACGAATTACCGAAATCAGGTCACCATTGGAAAAAAAGACACTCGCGGTCATGATAACTAAAAAACAGGAAAGAAGGGAAACATATTCTGGAGAAAAGATTTTCAGAAGAATTGGCATAAAAAAGGCATTTAAATTCGATAGCGCCATGGGAGGGAAATGGGAGAAAAAGAGCGGGCACGAGGAGAAGGAAAAACACCGATTTGCTCCGGGAGTAATTGAAGAGGAAGATCGGTACTCGCCGCGGCCTTATAATGTGGGGTTAACCGGGGCCTGAGCCCGAGATGTCTCCTTTGAGAGAAGGGATGGGAACTAAATGAAGGGAGGGGGGAAGGGAAAGTCCCCCCTCTACTTTGTTGTACTTGGAAACTGGGAAGGTTGCCCCGGGTCTGGGCTTTGGGCAGGGTGCTTAAAAAGGAAGAAAATTGGGGGGTGGGGTAATCTGGTGAAGGAGTAGAGCTTGTACGGAGCGGCTCGTCAAGTCCTCGTGGGTATTCGCCAAATGGATCCGCAAATTGTCCTGCAAGAAGAGGGTACTGGGACATGACTAAAGAAATGATGACCTGTGACTTTGTGCAGAAGGGGGTACAGGTCCAATATTCAAGGGGCAGGTCTGAAAGAAGGTCAAAAGAAATCTCTCACTAGTGAAGACTCGTCGCAAGGAGCCTTCAACCCAAATAGACCATCAGTCTGTCGTCGCTGCAGGGCATGCGCAGGAGAGGGCGGGCTGGGGGGGCGCAGCCCACGGGAAAACGGACTCCCGGCAGGGAGGCGGTGGTAGCTGTGGGGGACGCCCCACCGGTAAAGGAAATCCGTCGGGAGGACAGACTCTGGGGTAAAAAAAACAGGAGTAGGTCGTATTGACTTCGGGACTAAGATTTCTAAAAAATCCTAGAACACCCAGGTAAAGAAAAATTCGAAGCAACAAGGGGCGTTTATATGTAGACTGGGAAAACAGGCCTCATCTCAGAATACAACACAACAACGAATAGAAAGTTAGCTTCTTGAAAGGAAGAAGCTGACAGCGTGTCGCTCTGGTGACGTAAACGGGGGAATATGACGTCAGGGCCACATCACGAAAAGATCGACGACGGGCTCAAATAATCAGCGTCAGAAGAATCGCGGCGGTGTCGATCAGGACGGATAGGTAGGAAAAAGCCACGACTAATAGGACTACTGGGAGGGTAGGTCGTGAAAAAAAACATATTCTCGAAGAAAAGGTGCACACAGGTCTACGGGGTCAGAGGGGAGAGAATGAGCGGCTATCTACGATTCGAAAAGGCGACTACGACTGTACAAGAAGGGGGCCCGGCCGGCTGCATAAAGTTCCAGAAAACGATTGCGGAAGGGGTAGAAGAGGGGGAAAAAGAAAGGAAACTTAACAAAAAAGGAAGGGACCTAGCTTACCTTCGGGGCTAGAACCGGTGACGAGCGGAGACCAGGACCAAAAGCTAGCCTACCCAAATCGGGGGGGAAACCACGCAAAAAATCTTGGTAGCCCGGATGAAAGACAACGCCAACTCAAAAGGGGCTAAAGTAACACTATTGGGGTGAACCTGAGGGGAAAAACCGTCCTTAAAGAAACTCAAAAAGGAGACCAGAAGGAGGTCGTTACGTAAAAGAAAAATGATTAAAGGCGGCCGCGGAAAAAGTGCTATGCGTTCAAAAGGCCACCGAAAAATGGTAATACAGGGTGACCGGTGGGCGTCTAAGACAAGAAGGCCGACAAAGACCGTTCCCTGGGGATGGAATTCTCGCGCCTGGCCGCTGATGAGAAGGGAAACAAATGAGAAGAAGATTGTATGCACTGCTTATCGATGCGTTAGGAAAAGGGGAGGGGAAGGGCTGTTAAAGATTGAGGTCCCAAGGCAAGGAAATAACGGTAATGACGCGTGACGTGTAAAAGAGGGGAAAGGCGAAAAGCCCCATAAGCACTGGCTGGATTACCTTCCTGACAGGATAACCGCCAGCTTCGGAATGGGAAAAAAGAACTGGGACCAGCTCGGCGGGGGAATTGCCGACGGGGTCGCGCGGGACATGGCCTGGGTAGAGGGTTGCCGTCGACAAAAGGGGGCTTGGCCGGGGCACTCTCAGGTATTCGTGGTTGAGGGGGGAAACGGAGCCGGTACGGGAGAGGGGCGAGGAAATAAAGTTACTGGGTGAAAACAAACTGTGGTGGAAGGACATGCGTCGGGGGTTGTGAAGGGGTTACGTTTTATAGTGGAAAAAAGGCGGACGATTAGAAAAAAATAACTGGCACCCGCTGGAGACAAGTGATGAGGGGGAACCTTGACTTTCTACGGTTTAAAGAGAAAGTTTATTGGCCCTCATGGACCTGGAACTTTGATTTTTGAACTACCTGGGGGAGTCACCTTAAATTTTTAGTGCCGTTAAGAGCAAGTTGGGACCCTCTCAACCGTGAATTATCAAAACTGAGTTCGCGTGATGAACACTGAGGGGGAAAAAGGGGGGGGGATCAAAAGGATTCCTTAAATCAGGAACCAAGAGCAATGGGGGCACTTAGAGAAAAACGGAAGAAAGGGACCATCTCATCTAACAAAACCTAAGGAGAAAGGGGGAAGGATGGAAGGGAATACGAGGAATTCGTACAAAAAGGAAACTAGGAAATAGGGAAAAAACCGACAGATCATTCCTAAAATACTGCCTGCCGGAAGAAAACTAAAAGCTGAAAAAGAACCAATTCCATTGAGGGTAACACGGCCCCCTTAAATTGCTGGAAAAAGCCATTCAACCGGGCAAGGGAGAAACCTCCCAGGAGAAAAAAAAACCCACGCCGCAGGACCCGGGTACACCTCCATAGCCCTGTTCCCCCAATTTAAAACGGTTCCACAGGGAAGTCCTAACGAAAAAGGGAAAAAAAAAAAAACCTCCGCCCAAAAAAAATAGCGCCGCTTTCAAGTGTTCACAAAGGTAAACTTCCTTATTTTAACAAAAAGCCGCTCCGTTCCCGGAAAAACCCGCCTAAACAAGACGAGAAAAAAAAGAATTCGACCAGCGGACAAAAACTACAATTCCCGCACTAAGAAGACGTCTGCAAGAAAGTAACGCTCAAAGAGCTCAACAAAGCTTTCTTGAACTCAAATGTCAAAATAAGGGCTGGGTACAGGAGAAAAGGAAGCCCTGGAGAGGGAAAGGTTGGTCCGCCGCTTGACCAAACACTGGTAACGTGACAAAAAAAAAGAAAGAGGGGATGGCCAGGAAATAAAATAAACTGTTCCTGAATGAGAAAAGGAAGAGAACTGGAGGAAGGGGGGGGTGACCAGGCAGGAACAACAAAAAAAAAAGCGACCCGACTCTGCGAAACTCAATACAATGAAATGGGGAGACTTCTAGACACCCGTACCCGGTTTCAAAGGGAAAGAGGGTGCCACAAAGCAAGACAAAAAAGACCTAAGCTGATCAAAGGGGGAAGGTAATATCTCGCAGCCCTCTTAGTTCACTTTGGGGAAGGCATATTTGAAGTGAAACCACGGGTTTAAAACGCGAAAAATCACGTAGTCGGAGGGGGGGGGAAGAGGTGAAGGGTTGCGGTGAGGGGCATGGTCATTCTGACCCGTAGAAAATAAGGGAGGGGGTTGTGCGGTTGGTCACAGGGTGGTTTCATTTAGAAAGGAGGCTAGGGTCGCTAGAAAAAAAAAAACGGCACCAAAGAAGGGAAACCGCGCAGTGCAAAAGCGAAGTCGTGCATTATGGGAGGGAACAGGGGGGGGGAAGAAATGGAGTGCTTGTCCTGCTGGTGGAAAAGGCCTGCTAAGCCGGAGGAACGCCAGGCGATAAACCTAAATCTACTAAGAAAAAGCAGGTAAAATCACCAGAAGCTAAGAAAGTCCTCCCGGGAGAGCGCCTGTTGTCTGAAAAGACTGAATCGGTGCTAAAAAAAAAAACACCGGTCCGCCCGAAGAGAGGGACGGACTTGAAGCGGTAAACGATTCGAAGAGTAAACAAAAAAACGGCAGATCGCAATAATTAAGGGTCGAGATACGAGGGATGCGGGGCGCCCGCTCACCCAAAAAAAGCGCAGCAGACGTACAAGGACTTTCAGGAAGAAATAAACAAAGGAGAAAATAAAAGGAAGTCACGGGAAGGGCGGCAAGAATCGGAATCACGCAGCTAGGTGAAATAGGGGGAGACGTGGCTATAGACAAACGTAGAAAAGGCATCACTAAACGTCTGAACTGTTGACAGCAGGTGTCCAAAGTCCTCAGGGATCTTGGAAAGGGGAAGCTAACGCGTGTCCAATACCTCAGCGGCCTGCTAACCGGGCGAACGGGTGTTCATGTTAGATGAGTCCAATAAGAAAAAAAAATAAAAAAAAAAGGCCTAGATAGACAATTCTAAATGAGAGAACTATTGAGAGGTTCTACTGAGGAGAACGTGAAGAGTCGAAAGTAAAAGGCACTTGGCCGCTCTGAAACCGAAAAACCCAAATTGGAATTGAGCAAGCTTAAAAGACTCAACTGCCCAGATAGACATGGGGGTCGTAGGTAGGCGGTAAAAAGAACTGGTTCTGAACTGGAAGCGCTCGAACCAGCCAGAAAAAAACGAAAACACCACGACCACCTATACAAAACATCACCTCAGTTCTCACATTATCAAATGAAAACAAAAAGAAAAAATAAATATACCGCTTGGGGGAAGGTTGGGAGACTTCAACAGGAGTGGGGATACACCGCTCCCCACTAACTCAGGTTTCGGACGTCTCTCAGAGGACGTTAAGTCTCTGGACGCTACATGCCCATATGCGAAATAGGAGAACCCACGACCGGGGAAACTCTGTCCGTTCACAAGCTCCTAGGAGGAAAATCGGAAAACAGACATTCGCCCTTGGAGTCAAAAGAAAATAGAGGGAGTCTGATCATTATTGCGGCAAAACTGTCGGAGGACCGCTTATACTATTCGGTTGAGCAGTATTAAGGGGCGGGATCATGAGGCGAGGGATTTTAAAAAACAAAGGGTCACGGGGGGGGATAGGCTTTGGGAAGCAAGACGTCAAAACAAGTCTCAACCGCAAAGTATCAAAAAAGGCGTAGGATATTAGTGGAAAAACCTGTAGGAGGAAGCCTCGCGTTGAACTGCCTCAAGAAGACTGACCTTTCACAGGAATTCTGAATGGCGGGAATGGCCTGGGGGAACGCGAAGAACGGGGCTGTCCTTGACCGAAGAGGGAGGTATTGAAGTTGGGGAAATTGCAAAAGCACAAGGGGGAAGTCTCGGTCAAAGATACGGGGTAGAAAACACGAACGGTCCTGGAAGTATCAGGTGGGCGGTTGCCTTTCTCCGAACGTCTTTCGGTAGATCAGGAGAGGCCAACGCCGTAAACCTTGGTACAGGGGACATCGGAAAGGTAAAACGGGGCGAGGGTTCCCTGCCGACTTAAAAGTTTTTAGCCCGGGGAATTTGAGCATTGCTGGGGGTCCAACCTGTCCGGGATCAACTTTCGGGGGGGGGTCCCGCATTGGAAACTGGGTATGGTAAAGAACATGGGCCAAATTGAGCAGCGCCGCCGAAACCCGGGACAACCGTCAAGACTATCTCATCAGTGAATGCGGGGGAAAAAAGGGGCTGCCCATGTCACTTAAGCGCCGAAGTACGCGCCGGCCATAGATCTCAAACACAACTTAGTAATAAAAATAATGGAGAGGCTGTTCCCCTAGCGGCTTAACCCAGAAACTCCTTGGCTTAGACCTCATGCAGTCTTGATAGGAAGGGGTGCGTGGGCATACGTCCAAGTCCGTAGCTGAACCGCCGAAGCCAGGGCTGACCAAAGAACCAGGGGAAACAAGTCAAAATCCCATAACTTTTCTACCCTTCCGGCTGGACCAAACAGACAATTAAGTAGGAGAACAAGAAAATGATACTCCATTCCCAGTCTCAAAACAAGGGAAAACCCCTTCAAACTAAAAGGGCACGAGTAACATCCTCTAAAACCATCGCACATGCATGACTACCAAAGAAAAAAGAAAACACCCCGCTCCAAAAAACGCCTGGGTCAAAACCCCATGTCAGGAAAACTATTAGGGGTACCGCGAACAGACAAGGGAGAGAAGGACCCGACAAACCCGCCTAAAGACAAATTGAATCAGTCAGCACGGCGAAAGCGCAGGATACCAAGTCAGTCCAGCAGACCGGCACTTGGAAACTCTAGGCCAAGGGAAATGGTTACCTCAATTGAAACAAGAATTTGGGGCTGACTTATAAATGATTCGAGAGTCAAGGGGTTTTTCCAGATCGTACCAAAAAATTCCGTGATCATGGCAGAAAATAACAGAGGAAATGAAACTCAAGATAAAAACTTGGGGAAAAACTAAAGCAGAGGGTGAAGAGAGCAGAATCAGGTGGAACATGCAAAGGAATCAGTCAAAAAGTCGCGAGCACCAACACAGAACAAAAAGGCGATTCAATGGGGTACAAAACAGCCTAAATGGTCCCACGACAGTCGGATTCGGGAAAAACGCAAGCAAATCCGAAAAGCGGGACATTTGTACAACTGGGGAAGAAAACCGGCATCCCGGTAGGACTATGGAAGTGTCTTCCGAAAAATACGGGTGAAAAAACCAATAAGAAGGTAGGGGGACGGATGGGAGGACCGCTGTGCGTGGGGGGAGGTGATCACGGGGAAAGTGGGGGGGAGGTGGGTCCCTGTGAAGGATCTGCCTGCGCTTCAACTTACATTCAAAATTTGGGTTGAAATAAGAAGAAAAATTTTCCGCTTAATGCGTTAATTGGTACGAATGCCGAGGACAATGTCTCGTTGGAAAACTCGGAGCCAAGGAGGCCTGCCTCAAGAAGGATCCGATCTCATCAGTCGAACGCCCAAGAAAAGAAAGGAGCATCAGTCATCGTACTGATCGGAAGGGAAAGGCACCTCTTTCCGGGGAGTTTGGGAGACCCCGTTCAGGTTTTTCAACCCCAGGAAAAAGGAATGGCGAAATAGTCAGTAAACGATAAAAACTACACTCAAGAGAACGGAGAGTGAAGTTCGTTATGACTGCGGTTGAGGTGAGGAGAAGTAGCCACTCGTCCCGACCAGCAAAAGAGAGCAAACGAGTTGAAACAGGTCTGATAACGGATCACTAGTCGCAAAGACAACTTATTTAGGATGAACATAGCTAGATGGATGCAATCGAATTGAAAGTGGAAAAAGAAATCGGCTACTGGTAGACCAACTGTAAAGAGCTGGAAGCCTTCCCTCGAAAAAAAAAGTAATAGAAAAGGAATAAAATCCAGCAGAAGAGAAAGATACGCACGGCTATCAGCTTGGGGAAGAAAAGGAAAAAGGGTTTTATCTGACCACAACTAAAAAACAAAAGGAAGCGGCCGGGTGACGTGCACTGGGGAGATTTGAGCCACCTTAGAATAAAAGAACAAGAGCCCGAAACTTTAGAAATTGAAAAAGCGACATAGAGCGGTAGGCTACGAGTCTAAAGGCCTTAGGCGACCAAGGGCAAGACTCTACAGACAACCAGGGAAAAGCAAAGGGGAAGTACAAACAGTACACCTTAAAAAAAGGAGGCGAACGGTCTGCACGGATGCTGCAGGACTTTAAGAACGGTCCAAGGAAGACTAAGACGCCCCCGAGAGACGAAAACGGCAAAAAAAACACCAAATACCTGGAGTCCCCGTGATCAGACACCAACACCAAAAAGGTCAACTCCACAACCAGACAAAATAGACAAGGGGTGGGTGCTCGGGGGGTCAAAAAATGAAACACGCAATAGACAAGTTCTAAAAAATATTGAAGGTCTCGCTCTATGAATGAAACAAGGCTCAAGGCAAGGAAGAGCTAGAGATACCTGAGACAACAGCGGGGGAAACTTTGATTAAAGAACACTTCGAGATCGGAAACAGAATTTCTGAAAAGAAGTTTCGGAAGACTCGAAGTCGGGGAGATGTCCTTGTTCATGAGAATGATCTTAATGAGGCGAGTTGAGAATGATAGTAAAGTTGCTGATCAATATGCAGGCCAGCGAGGGTGGTTCAAAAGGAAAGGAATCACGGGTAAGAAAAAGAAAGAACGTGCGCGTGATTCCAGGAAAAAAAGTCTAAAAGAAAAAGAAGTGAATTTTACAGGGGGGAAGGACCGAAGCATCCATGTTATGGGAAAGGGCCGGGAAGAGAAAAAAGAATTGGCCACTTCTGAGGCCTGGGGAAGGGAGAAGAGTGTTCAAGGGTCGCGAGAATAGAAGGCTTCCTAGCAATGGAGAGTGGATTACTATCTCAAATGGACGGGCACATTAAGACGGTCTGGGGGGTAAAAAAGGCGTGTTGCAGTAGTAAGTGGCTTAGTGGTTGGGACTTGGGGTGCGCCTGGCTCGTTGCACAGAAGGTCGGATGGGATGCCCTCTCGACCTGTTTCCCTGCGTTCCCTGGATTACTGCACGTTAATTACGCCGTGTCCTTTCCTTTAACAGGGACTTGTGGAAATACCTTTCCGATCAAAGGTTGAATTGGTGTTCCCGCCCAGGTCAGGGGTATAAAAGGGCGGGCCCATGAAGGGGAGAACATGGGCTTGGGTTCAAAATAAAAAGTGGCCGGGGCACCCTGAGAGCCTTAAACTTGGATATTACACCCGGCCCCGAGATCACCCAGGTACAGCTGGGGAAAAATTAAAGGGATGCCCAGGTGTCACTGAAAAAGAAGGGCCGCGACCGTCCATACGAGAACAAAAAACACGGAAGAGGAAAGAGAGGAAGGTGGACGGGGAGGAGGGGGCCCCGGGGAGGACAAAGAAAAAGGGAAACCGTCAAGAGGAGAGGTTTCCTGGGTGAAAGATCTGCTCCGGCCAGGACCTGGGAAAAACCTAGAAATAAAAGAAGTACAGTCATTTCTGACACCCACCCGTTTCTAAATGGAGTACACGGAACATGAGCACTCCATCCCCATAAAAAAGTTCTCCAGCCCAATCGCACAGTCGGGAAAGATGTCCAGTATCAAGGAAGAAAAAGAAAATTGGCAGTGAGGGCACGCCGAGGAACATGGAATGAATATCCAAAAAGACAAACCGCCTCCAAAAGGGGGGACGGAGGAAAAGAAACAGCCGGGTTTAAACCATTCAGAGACTGGGGACTTTGGGGTACCGCGACAGTCCACGCTGCAACCAAAAACCGAAGAAGCGCCGGGAAATACGAAAAAGAGAGAACAAGAGAACTAAAAACACCAATACATTCACTAAGAAACCAGGGGGAAAGGAGAAATGTCACGAGAAAAACAAAATAATTGGAGCAATACACTAGCTAAAAAGAGGAAGGACGGGGGGGGGGGGGGCAGCGGAGAAGCGTAAAACTCTTCACATAGAATATGAATAGCCGGGGACCATCCCCGACGATGGGAGAGAAGACGATCAAGAAACGTGATTATACAAGAGAGGGCGAGACATTGGGGAAAAGAGCGGCCACCACGCTCCATTTGAAGGGGGGACAAACTGGGGGCGCTCTCTATTTATTGCGGCATGACTAAAAACGGAAAACCCCAGGTTAAAGAAGGCGTGGGTTAAGGAGCAGGCACTCGACAAAGACACATAGTCCGGGAACAAAGGGGGGTTTCCAATCGCTGCCAAAAAAAAAACGTGTGGAAGCCGTTGAGGATTGCTACGACCAGAGGGAACCCGCGAAACAAGGGGGTACGGGGAAAAGTGAGGAAAGGCTTGAGTTGGGTGTGAGGTATAAGTTATAAAAAGAAGTTGGGGGGGTCGTCACGAAGCAGGGTTTCAGGCTAGTACGAGGGACTGACTGCCACTTAAGAAAAGAGCGCAAAGTCGCCTAAGTACTTCATAAAAAAAGGCCGAAGGAAGCGGAGTTTTACGGGGCAGGAAAAGGGATGCGCCTTGAAGAAAATGCGGGCTGGGCCGGTTGGAAGCCTTCTAAAGGGATCAAAAGGCTAAGGTTCAGAAAGAAGAAACTATACGCTCAACCGACTCAGGCAAAAGCTCATCAGTCTCCGATTCGCCTGGTCATCGCGGGGATGTAGGGACGAAGCTCTGTGATGGGGGCAAAGAAAAACAAATCACAGGAAGGGCTGACAAAAAAAAAACTTTAAGGGGGGGTATGTCAGTAAGACAGGTGGGAACTATCCAGAAGGCGATCATGGACCCGCCGAGGGAGAAAAGACGAGGATGTGATATATATAGGGGGTACGGGTCTGGCAACCCTAGGCGAAACAAGGGACCTAAAACCCATAGCTCAGCCCGAGCTCGGGAGAAGCAAGGAAAAAAGAAAAGCATAGAATCGAAAAAAACTAAGAGGAACAAGAATGATAATGTGTCAAGCTGAAGGACAGGACCAGTTCAACGCTCTAGTGGAGGGGGAGATGAGTGTCGAGGGGGAGCGCGCTATGTCGAGCCAGCGAGTAGAGAACAGGCAATCACCGCTCTACTGAGGGAAAGAAAGGTGGGAACGGAATCGCCGGCGTATCTTGACCTGAGGAGAAATAGAAACAAGGTAACAGCGCGACCGGGGGTCCTAAACAGGGGGGAGCAAGAACATCATCCATCATCAAAAGAAAAAAAATCGACAGAGTCTAAGGAAGAGGCGATATAGCTAATGAGACGTATGCGACTGGGGGGAAAAAGTCTACAGCCGCGCCGCTCTCAAAAAGGGACCCCTAAAAGCCGACAGTGTTGGGGCTAAGTTAGAAGAGGTCACTCAAATTCAACATAGAAAGACAGTGTGCTTATTAGGGACTACCGTTTTCACTATACGGAGCCAGCGCGCCCCAAAGAGAGATAAAAGAAACCATATGGTACCCAACCCAACAACGAATTGGAAGAAAAAATGAATCCCTGCAAACCAGCAGCAACCGACCCAAAACATTGCGCAAGAAAAAAAAAATTAACCGCATAGGGATTTTGGGCCTGGGGAAAACCGGGCCTAATTGAAGAAGAAAAAAAACAGTAAATTATGCGCCAGCAGGAACGGCTCAAAATCCGATTCATAGGATAGGCTGAATACCTAAACGCATTGGAAAGCAGTCAGTTGTCATATGGATAATCTCATATCCTCACCTCGGACAAAGTAGTGCTTACAGGGGGTCTTCGCAAGGACGCTTGCTAAAAAGCTCAAAATGATGTTCAAATGCCTTCCCAGAAGACGATGATTAGGGACCGCGATAAAAGCCTACATGGAGTTACGGGAGGTATCATAGGGGCTTAAATCGTGGGGGTTAGTGAAAACAAAGGAGACGGGAAATGACCGCTTGCGCGGGGGAACAAGCGTCGTAAAACAAAAGAGACCTGTCATAGAGAACGCTCCGTAGGAATGTGAAAAAGTTAAGAAGCGACAAAGAGGACTCCTCGGATTACTTCGAACCTGCAGTAGGATGTAACGGCCTGTCCTGGGTTGCAAAAAAAGAAAAAAAAAGCGACGCATACTTCATCGCACGTCTTTAGGGGGGGGGGAGGACGGGATAGGGACGACGGGCAGGGGCCCCAGAGCGGAAGTGGGAAAAAAAAGAAAGGGGCGCAGCGGATGGTGGAAAAGGACAAGAAATGTCTGTCATCGGGCGTAAGTTCCCCCCAATGGTAAAGGGACGTAATAGCGGGAGTGCCAAAGGAAGGGCGGAGCTGGCCTAGAGCTGGAAAAAATGGGTCAAAAGGCACGGTGTCGGGGGGGGTAACGCCCATCCGGGAGAACCAGGGTCCAACCTACGAGCAAGGATGTCCCTCAAGGCGACACAGGGAGGGATAACGAGCAGTATAGGGAACCCTAACCAACTCCATAAAGGAACTGATGTAAACCCCAGGTAGGGACATGGGAAATAAAGTATCACCGACAGAACGGGGAAAAATACGCTACTACAAAAAAAAGTATAAAAAGGAGATTGGACACGACTTTGCCCCTTAAAGCAACTATCCGGAAAAAAGGAAACAAGAGCTGGGAAGCAACAAGCAAACGTAATCCGGTCAACCAAAGATAGGGTTAAAAGGCCTGTAGCGGACTTGGAGACCCGGCCATGTCGAACACTAACCCGGAAAAGGCCATGGAGGCCCGGTGACAATGCAGGGGGCTTGACCCAAAGCCCAAAGGATGACCTTGGTCGTAAAACCTCAACGGGATACAGTCAATACAAAAGACCCGTTGCCGCCCTTGAACACATGTAAAAGTTCAAGTCTGTCCACTCATAGAGACACAGGAAGATCACCCTAGCCCCCTCACAAAGAAGCAGAGATCGTTGCCAAAACTTTCACGAAGCTCATGAGCCGATACTGAAGGGAGAGGACCTACACCCCTATAATAAATCGAAGAGTACCGGACATTACAATGCAAAAAGCGTGAACACCTCTACCCATTCAATAAAGAAAAAAAAAGGTCGTCAGAATAGAGGCGATGAGAAGGGCACGAAGCTCGAGTACTCAGGCAAGAAATGGGCTGCATACTACTTGAGGACTAAAGAAATTCAATCTGGTTGTCCTAGAAAAAATAGGGCCCCACTCAACGCGGAATTACCGGACAAAACACGAGAAAGAAAGCAAGCATGAGAAGTAAAAAAATGGGGGAGAAAAAAAAATCGAGCAGAATCGGAAATCTGTTGACCATACATAATCACAAGAAAACAGGCAGCCAGCGCCAGTTAGCACTCAGCTGGGTATGAGAGAGGTCATGCGAGCGAAGTACAAGCTGTGATAGTTCGAAGTCTCGCTTCAAATGTCAAAGGGAAAGACGGGGGGCTTGGAGCGGGTCCTACGCGCCATCAGCTGTGAGGAAACGTTTATGCAGAAATTGTGAAGGAAAAAATACGGTGTGAACCGCGCACCCAAGAAATGTAGGAGACTGGGGTGACGTGGAGTTTCCGGGAAAGTGGTATCACGTTTGAAGAAGGGGGGACGGTTGGGGTCAAATAGAGTGTTTTGGGAAGGATAGAGCGGGCAGGAGCGCGGCGAGGCACGGCCTAAAGTTGCCAAAAGTAAGCACAAATCAGCCTTAAAGGTGAAAGGCGGCGGTGACCTATTCTCACCCCCAGTGGGAGGAGTGTCAGGGATGGGGGAAAGGCGCGGAACTAAATCGCTAAGAGAAGGGGAAAAACAACGACCTCAGTCCATCAGTCGAAGCAGGAGATCAGGGGCGCCATCAGGAAAAGGGTCGAAGCGGAGGGGGGATGCCGCCGAGACAAGGGATGATAAAATGCGCTTCAAGAAGACAAAGGCCGGCTGCCTTTTGTCATTGAAGGGAAGTCCGGGACGATCAAGATAGTAACAGAAAAAAAAAATCGCTCGAAGCGATTAGTGGGGAATGATGACGTCCGGAGATCGGGATGGATTGGAAGTAAAGGGGGAAGACGCTCACCCGAACGCAAGGAAAAAAAAGGGGGGAAGGATAATCAGGAAGCACAGAAGAATCTCAACACGAAGAAGGAGGAAAAGAATGATGAGCAAGTTAGAAGCTCCGGGAGAGACAACGCTAGCTTGGCTGGTGCTTGACCGGGTATCTCTGGATACTTAGAAAGAAAAAGAATCACTAAGAACACCTGATTCTAAGGCGAGAGCGGGGCTGGGTCCGGGATCGCCGGCTGGAGCGTTTAAGGACTCCTCAAGAAACAAATCAACAAGGGAAGGAAACCAAAATGGGGAGACAGTGAAGGAAACAAAGGAAAAAACGCGGAAATGAGAGTAGGAATCCGGAGCGAAGGTCGAAGGGGGGGGGGCTACTGAAAGGACTGGGCGATTATGCACAGGAAGGCGACTGACGGGGTTCACTAGGCGAAGGATGCAACTAGGTCAAAAAAAACCTGACAAGGGACAAGA
>Ga0179591_1355364_pt1 | contig 16082 bp, 21 predicted proteins | sample CZOMad2_1_08_16f_FD_182891 | JGI IMG/M metagenome (GOLD analysis project Ga0179591, IMG submission 182891) | Vadose zone soil fungal communities from Angelo Coast Range Reserve, California, USA - CZOMad2_1_08_16fungal (PacBio error correction) | ecosystem: Environmental > Terrestrial > Soil >...
GTGAAACAGGCGAACCTTGGATGACAACTTGCAGGGTGTTCGACCCTGAGGGTTGGGAAAAACCGTTCGGGAAAAGGTTCAAGGGGGACGGAAAAACTAGAAAATATGAAAAAAAAAGCAGCCGCGTCCAAGACCTGAGGAGCAATGGGGGAAAAAACCAAAGGGTCGGGGGTTGTGTGCGGTTGTGGGATTGGCCGCCCCTGTGCCATCGGCAATTAAAAGGGAGAAACAAAAACTCGAGAAGTGGATCAAGCCACTCATTAGGAGAAAAGTTGGAAAACCAGCTGTTGGAAGGCGTATCTGATAGAAAGGTCGCAATTTCAAAAAAAAGTCCGGGTCATAAAGCGGGGCATCAAGCGGATTGGAAGGGGCCTCGGGTCGCGAAAGGAAGTCGACCAGGGCGGGGCCTTCTTGACTGGGGGAGGGGGGTGAGCAAAAAGCGGATAAAAAAAAAAAGCGAAACCAGTACGGGCATGTTTTTGAGCGTCTTGACGACGTCTTGAACCCGGGTAGGCATACCTGAAAAAAAAAGGGGCTCGGGGGCCGGTGAAAATACCACGATCACCGACGGGAAAAAAACAAACGCCAGGGGGGGGGGAAGGGAGGCGCCATCTCAAAAATGGGGTACAAAATTGAAACAAAGGGAAAAGCGAGGGGGGGGGCCACGCAAGGAAGGGAACTGCTGGTCAAAATTTTGTGTTGACTATCTGTTCGGTCAAAAGAAGAAAGAACTCACAGGGGAAGAAATGTGGGGCTTCAAGGGAGAGAGAAACTATGGGGACAAAATCGGCCTGTTGTGTGTGTCATACAAAAGCAAGGGGGGAAATTAGAGAGGAAAATTTGTGGCAAAGAAACGCGAAGACGGGCCGGACCCCAAAGCTAAGGGAAAAAAGAGAGTTTTCCGGCCGGAGGCACGGACACACACATCAGGGAGGACCATCGGGGAACGGGGGGGTCTAACAACAATTTAGACAACAAATAGGAAGGGCAGAACCACGGGGAGGGGGGAGCCCGCTGCATCCTCAACTCGACCGAATAAACGACGAACTAGATGCCAGGGCACCGAAGGCCGTAAAAGGCTACCATAAAAGAGAGATGGGGAGTATTTTTTGAGGGGGGGTCTATAGCTGAAAGGTCCTTTTGAAGGAAAATTTTGTGGGACAGGTGAAAGGCGGGAAAAAAAAAACACCACACGCCAACAGCAAAGGAGGCACGGGGGGGAAAGAAGGTCTGCGTATCCGGCTGATTCCTCATTTTGGGGAAACGGAGGCTGAGGAAGGGAGGGAAAAAGAGGGAGGGGGGCCCGGGGGAGGGGTCGTGGGAGGGGTACATCCTGTGGCGGTGGAGAAGGTACCGGCGTGAGGGGGAGAGAGTTTTGTTTCCGGGAGGCAGCAAGCGACACTACCAAAAAGGGAACCCAAAAAATAGAAGTCACTACTGACGCGCCACCTCAGGTGTCCGTGGGACGGGGGGGGAGGTGAGGAAAAAAAAAAGGGGGAATGCGATGGCCTAGTCCCAATAGGGGGGGAACTAAAGAGGGGCTGAGTTGGTGTGTTCATCCACGGCAGAACTTTGCTGAGGAGTCCCGGCCAACCACTCCATACAAGGGTACAGCCGGAAGTAAAAAAGGGGCCGAGAGAGTCGAAGTCACCAAAGGGAAGCGTAAAGGGAAAAAGGTGCTCCGGGAAGAGTACCAGGTACTCAAAAACCGAAAACGAACTTCCAAGCGCCGACTCCCTCAGATGAAAAGTCTAGGGAAATGGTCCGCCCAGTTCGAATAAGCATCCAAAAAGGAATTTGTGTTCACGGGTCCCAAACAAAGGGGGCAAAGGGGTACAGAGCATCCTCGGTCCAGGCAAACGAGGAAAAGTAACGAAATGCGTTAAAGCTGCCAAAAAACCAGATGAATCAATCATCCCCACGGAAAGCAAAGGCCGACCTGGGAAAAGCAAGTATGGGACCGGGGGGGGAGAGACTCCAAAAGAGCACGAACACCACCAACCAAGAGCCTTCAAAGAACGCAGGGGGGGAAGGAAAGAAGAACATGGGGAAAGAATGGGGCCCCAAACGCCCGAACACCGTCGAGGGCACAGCATCAGAAAGCGTGGGGTGAAGAAGAAAGTCAAAAAGAACCCCGGAAAAAAAGTGTTCTGCCGGCATGACAAGAAAATCGCGCAAGACGGAGGGGGTAAAGCCTAATGAGGGGGGGAAAAACCCAGGGAGAGGAGGGCAAGCTCACCAGCAGGAAAATCAGGCCGCGAACTGAAAGAACAGAAACCAAAAATTCAGTGGGAAGAAGAGGGGAAATTTTCAACTTGAAGGCTTCACACATCACCGAGGGAGCCTGGCAATCGTTGTCCCGGGACAAACCAAAGCGGAAAAAAATTTTCCAAGCTTAAAACGGTCCGGCGAACTAAAAACTCCAGGAGATCGGGTAACCAAGGCGGAAAAAAATCAATGAAAAAAGGTTCAAACAAACTCGAAAATGGCCTCCGAGAAGGAGTCGCCATCCCTGCCAAAAAATCCAACAGCAGGGAAAAACTCCAGGGGGGGGAAGGAAAGACTACACTGGGACCCGCGGAATACGCGAAGGAAAACATTCCAATTTAAACCCGCCCGAAGCCCCCGCCAAAACACATATCCTGAAAAAAGGAAGAAACTGGGATGGGGACAGGGGGCTGAAAGCCACAAGCCCGGATATTAGAAGGAAAAGATGGGTCGCTGATAATAACGACTTCGCGCCCAATTTAGAACAGTAATTGTAACAAGTGGTGGAGCATTCAGGGGGGAGAAGGAGAAAGGGGCTGGAATAGCTTCAGATTCAAACGCGGCGAAAAAAAGGGGAGGGTCTGATTAAATCAAAGAACACTTTCAATGAGTAACCGGGGAGGAGCTTGACTACAAAACAAGTTTTGAAATGTTCAGTAAAGAGGGACGGCGGTGGAGGGGGACGTGTCTCGCCCGTTAAAATCTTCCACGCATGGACAAAAGCGCGGCCCGGGGGGGAAAAAAAAAACAAGGGATTTCCCCGCAACAAAACTGGCACCCCCAGTGCTCTTCAACACGGAAAGGAGGTTCCGACCAAAGGACTTGGACCGTTTTCCGGTATTCTCGGGTGTACCAGATTTGTGGGAATTCATCTTGGTTTGCGCCTCGAAGGAATTGTTGTTTTGGAAAATCACATGTTTGTGTCTGCATCGAACTCCGGGGTTTTTCAAAAAAAAGGGGGATAAAGACAGGGGTTTTCACGGGCCGGCCGTGGGGGGAGGGGGGAACGGCAGAACGTACTTGCGTGATGGCGTCTGGGAAAACCATCTTGGGGGAAAGCTAAAAGGTGCAGACAGCGCCAGGTCGTTCAACGAGGGGGGGGTTCGCTAAGGGGAAAAGGGAAGTCATTCAACTGCTTTCAAAGGGTCCGAAGGAACTTGAGGGCCAGAGCTGCTCAAACGCAAATAAGGCCGTAAACAATCGATGGAAAATGCGGAGCCTGTTTTGGTTTCAAGAACAACACAAACCGTCGGGGGGAGGGGGAGGGAACCAAATCACTCCCGGACCCAGCGCGGAACAAGGAAAGGCACCTGATAACAACTTGGGTCCACGAGAACTCCCCCCAACATAGCGAGTTTCAAAAAAGGGGCAAACTGTCCAGGGGAAGGGTTACAAGGTGGGGGCTACATGTGGGGGGGGGGGGGTTGCAGAGGGGGGGGAGAAGTACAAGAGGAACAAAGCTTTTCTCAGGAACCCTTCTTTTACAAAAAGGGGGGGGGGAGGAAAAACTGGAAAAAAAAAAAGGGGGTCAACCAGGGGGAATCGATGTGTCCACGAAAGGGGGGGGGCATAGCCCTTAAGAAGGAAAAGAGATTTTGCCCTCCGGTAAAAAGTCGCCCCCAATTGGGAGAAAACCCAGAGACCGGGGGGGCACTTTCGCAAGCCTGAAAGGGAAGCCGGCAAAATTCAGCGGCCGCAAAAAACCAAAAATTCGCAAACGGAGAGGGAAGCCAACCGCGTGAAAGTCCTCGCGGGGGAGAACAGCTCGGAGGAGAATTATTTTCGAGGTCTTCGCACCAGCAGACCTGGGCAGAGAAGACCGTGATTGAAAAAACACCAAAGGCCAAAACGTCGGGGATAGGGGAGAAAAGGGTGGCTCGTCCACAATCGAATTCGCAATCCCTGCGGTGAAGCCTCATTAACAACGGGAAAAAAAACCAAGTGATGCCCCATCTTGTTCAGGAAAAAAAAAGTGGCGCAAAGAAAAGTGGCCATCAGACAGGCAGACCAAATTGCGCATAGTGACCGTACTCAGGCGGGGAACGAGGAGGGGAGGGGGTGCAGGAAAACCCGAATGGACCAAAAGGATCGCGCCAAATTCACCCGGTACAAAGGGGAAAAAAGGCACGGAAAATAGGAAAAAGGGGAAAGCGATTCGCCTTCTGGGGGATCGCCCAATCATTAGCACAACCGCCAACCAGGGGGGGTAGATGACAAAGGAAAAAAGGGGAAAGAAACTCCATCCAACAGTCCAAAAACAAAAACCCCGGTGCAAAAAAGGTCAAAATTGAGTGCTCGGGACCTCGAATTGACCAGGGATGCAAATGCCAACCGTTAGTCGTTCAATCGAAGGACACAGGGGGAAAGGTAACCATTTGTGCAAAAGAATCGGCTGAATAACAAGTTTGAGACGGGTTCAGTGGTAGTCGACAAGTGCGGTCAAGACAAGAAGGCCCCACCCTAAAAACCTCAGGGAAACTTACGGGGGACAAAGAATGCAAAAGAAATCAGAAAAGCAAGGTAAGGCTGGCGAGCGGGGGATCGAAAAAGGTCAAAGACCTTCGCGAAAATCCCGTCAGACTCAAATTGCGGGGGGTCCCGTCAACATCAGAACCAGAACCAGGAGAAGAAACATATCGAAAAAACGATCACCCCTTCTAAAAAGGGCAGGATCCTTGGGGTGGCGACGAAATTTCAAAGTCACCCAGATTTACTCGACGAGAAAGAACTTGGGAAAAAAAGATGCAAACCCAGAAAGCCATTCTTACCGTTCCGTGACGGGCCAAAAAAGCCTGCCCAGACGGCCCCCGCCCACACGCTGTAGTGATTCCAGGGGGGGCAGGAAAATGAAGCACGAGTTAGAAGAGAGGGGGGGCAATACTCTGTGGGGATAGGGTACGAAAGGTCGGGATCGGATGGGACAGAAACAGACGCCTTGCCATACCAAAAAAGAAAAAGAATTCCATTAAGAGGGGGACCTCACCCCCCTAGAATATTCTCGAGGAAAGAAAAAAAAACTTCCTTCGACAAAAAAAACGAACTAGTGGTTCAGGACTCAGACGAAGACCGACTTAAGTAAGCCGCCCAAACGCAGTTAGGGAAAAGTCTCAAAAAAAGGGGCTACAGCGTCAAAAAAGGAAAACGAGAGGTCAAGAGATGGGGAAAAAAACCCGAAAAAGATCATCATCGATCAAAAAAAGGTGGGGGGTGGAAATGAGGGCAATACTGTCACCAAGAACCGTGACCGGGGGGGAGGGGGAACTCTTCCGATGAAATCCTTTGGGGCCAAGGGGAAATGCAAGGAAAACCGCACCAGGGGTCCACCAATGTCGTATCAGAGATGCAAGGGAAGGTAAGTTGACTCAATCTCATCCTAGCGATAAAACTTTCCGAATTGGTGAGGGTAGTCCGGGGGGGAAAAACTACGAGGGACGTCGTGGGGGGCTGCGGACAGAAGATGTTCCGGGGGGAGAAAGGAAGTCAGTCCTTTTGCCTTCGGGGGGAAGGGATTGGGATTAAAGGGAGGGGGGAATGGGTGAGGGAAGTTCTGAGTGGGACGCGCCTGGAACAGGTTTGGGGGGAAAAAAAGGTGCACCGTGATGGCGTTACAAAAACGGTGGCGTCCATCAATCCAAAAAGATGCCGACGGAATTGCCGATACAAAGGGCCTCGAAAACACACGAATAGGTTGGGGGGCACCGGTAAAAAATACTTCCCCAGGGGACGGATCCAGCTTTGGGGGGGGGGAAGAAAGGGGGGGGAAGGGGGCAGAAAAGTGTGAGGCCAAGTTTAGCGAAGAGAAGGGGTCAATTAAAAGATCTGAAGAGGAGTCAGGCTGGAAGGGGAAAATAAAACAAATTTGAAGTCATAACAAAAGGTCACCCTGAGTCACAGGAAATCAGGTTTAGGCAAAATCATTATATTGAAAGAAAAGCGCAACTAACTTCGTGGCTCCAAGGGGGGCCGGATGATGACCAAATCGTAAAAGGGAATTCCTCAAGGAATGCGTTCACAGTATCCGGAGTACTTGACACAGGAAAACGATCATTGGGGGGGGAAACGTGTGCGTGCTTTAAAGGGGGGGGATGTCCGCAGAGGGACTCTTCAGGGGGGTGCGGTATGTCATTCAAAAACCGGTGTAGCCTGGGGTGAATGAGGGAAAAAAGTCAAAAACGAAAACGCTCGAGGGGGGGGGGGATCTCGGTCAAAGAAAAATGCGGTCGCATGGGGGGGGTAAAATAGGTTTTGGGAACGCTGTAGATTACTGAGAAAGACATACTGGGAATAGTTAGAGGAAAATCGGTCATTTGGGGGGGGGAAAACAAAACGCGGCCGTTAAAACCTTTTCTGAAAAGAGGCGGACCGTCCGAATAGGGGAACGAGAATCAGAGAGCAGTCGGGGGTGGGGGAGGAGAGGTCAGATGTGATGGGCCAGCGGAGGTGCGCATCAAAGGGGGTTCCCCATTTAGATGAACAACATATCCCCAAGATGGAGCAACGGAAGCACGGGCTAGGGGGGATCCCGACGTTTAAGCCGATAAAGTTGACGATAGAAAAAGGGGAAACCGCCATCGAAAATAAAAAAGGGGACCAGCTTTGGGATGGGAGCGGCAGCCTCAAGAATCCTTAAGGGGGGTTGAAAGAATTGTAAATCCTGCAAAAAGCTCTACGGCGATTGGAATCGGGTTTATTTGAGTGATGTAAAAAAAAAAGGGGAAAAAGGCGGGGACCATGGTGATCGAAGCCGATCGGTTGCGGGAGACCTGGTTGAAGGGAAGGATGGAACAAAAACCCACCACCGGCCCTTTTGGAAAAGGGGGGGGAAGGAATTGAGACCGGCTAGGACTCGATAAAAGCGAACGCACATTACGGGAAGATTTGGGGAGGGCAGGCGGTGAGGAGATCTCAACTGCTGGGGGGGGGGGGGGGGGCCTGTAGGCAAACACCGTGACCGCACTGTCAGAAATACACTCTATGAAGGGAGGGAATCTTCACATCAAAAAGGGGAGATGAAGCCGACCACAAAATTGTTTTAACCACGGACGGGGAACGGCAACCGCCTCATGGTGGAAAGGGGGAATCCGGAAAGCAAAAGGGCGATGGCTAGGACGTTGAAGTGGGGACCGGGGCAAAACTGTGTGAACGGTGGGGGTGAATACGGGGAGGTGCGTTTGAATGCGCAGGGGAAAAAACCCCGAGTCAAGCTTGTCAACACAAAACAGAAAGGAGTGTGCCGGTTGAAGGAAATGGGCGGGACAACAAAGACGGCGGGAAATGTACGGGCCTATTTTTCAGGTGACCGAAAGCTGTTATAAGGGGTGAAGGCGAGCGTCTTTAGGAGGGGGGGGGGGGGGATGTGGGACCTGAAGGGGGAAAAAAACCATCGGAAGGGAAACCCGCCCGGGAAAAAAAAGAAAAGGGCACCAGATTCCTATGGCCAAATTCAATCCGGGCGGTCGCTCTAGAGAAAGAATTGGGGCGTGTATGGGGTCGCAAATTTTCGGGGAGGGCCTGAAAAAGAGGGGGGAGAAAAGGTTTCCCTGCCGGGGGGGGGGTTTGACGAAAGTCAGTAACTACTCAAGGGCTAACCAAACGGGAATGACATTCGGATTGGGAAAAAAAAAAGGCAGGTCGCCCGATGGAAAGACCGGTTAGATGGGAAAGGTGTTTGGGGGGGGGGGACAACTAAATGGGGCCCAACACTGGAAAAGTGAAGGTCGCGGCAAGAAAGCCTCGGAACCTCATTGAAAATAAGAGCGGACGCGAAAAAGGGAAAAAAGACGAAATGGTCTCCAGGAGGAACTTCAAATCAAAGGGGCGCTACATATTTTTGGAAGCTCCGCGGAGGGGAAGGCATGGAAGGGGAACCAGGCACTTTTGCAACCCCCACAGCCGATTTACCAGCTAACTATAAGGGGCGACGCCTGGAAAAAAAGCATGAGGGGTCGTGGAAGTGCTTATGGAAAAAAGGGCCCATCTCGAAGGAAAAAAAAAAATGGTGAATTCCTATGGCTCAAAAAGAATAACAAAGGAAAAAGGGGACGAATAGAGGTTTGCCCCCCCCGTTGGGGGGGACCCGGCACGAGTGCACACCACCTGTGGAAAGCAAACCAAAAGTTGTAAAATTGGGGGAAAAGGGGGCTGAAAAAGGGTGCAAGGACAACTATGGGGAGGGGGGGGGGGAAAGGGTCCTCGTGAAAAAGTGTGTGGGAGCCTTTTTGGGGAATTTGCCGACTGCGGGGGAAGGGAGGGAGAAGGATGAACAACACACCTAAGAAATGGGGGGGGGATTTTAAAAACCAGAGGCACTCATGATCGTGGTGTACAGCCTTCGAGCAGGCTGGAGAAAATCTTGGGCACGAAAAGTTCCAACGAATCCAAGGGGGGGGAAAGAAGATAGGACGCTCTCCACAGGAAAAGCAAAAGCCAAAGGGGGCACTAAGCGCTGCAAAAGACAGCAAAAAGTAGAAAAGAAGGGATCCTGGGGAAAAACACGCCCTCACAGCAAAAGTCCTTTAAGGCCGACAAACACACGCGGGTCCCAGAACAGCGATTCGGAGGGGGCTGGGGAAGAAGGGATCAAGGAAAAACATGGACTGTGACCAAATAGTGAATGAGGAGACAAACCAAGCGAAGAGCTCTAAAATGGGGACCCGGAGAATTAAAAAGGAAACAAGGAATTGGGGGGGGTCTTCAAACTTTACGTGGAAAGACGAAGGGGGTAAGATCAAACAGCCTGAAAATCCCAAGGGGTGTTTGTCCGAAGGAAAAGGAAAAAAAAAAGTCGTTGTGAAAGCTGTTAAAAAAAGGGCGCGACAAGAAAAAAAGGGAAACGCCCCGTCCGAAAAAAAAAGATGTATCAGTGAACAAGTCAACCAACTTGGAAAAAACAAAGAAACAAAGGGGAGAAGTTACGTCAAAATGTAAGGGTATTCCAAGAAAGGAAGGGAACAAAGCCGCCGGGAAAACCTAAGCTATTCCAGAGGTCGCGGGAGAAGAAAAAGGGGGGGAACACAGAGAAATCAGGGACATTGACACGGCGAGGGGAATTCTCGACAAAGGGTTCCTCGGCCGCACTGAGTAAGTGGCTTTCAAAGAAGCAGAAAAAAGGCTGGATTCAATGGGGCGGGGAGGGGGTTTCGGCGGGGGGGGGGGGGTGGATGTTTTGAAAACGCAATTTTTTGTGGTCAAGGTGCAGACATCATTGGGGCCTTTTCAATCTGGTCCCCAGGGGCGAAAACTTTCCCGAAAAGACTGTTGATTCAAGGGGGCGTCTGAGGCGGAACAAAGGAAAGGGAGGGGCGAAAGTTGTAATTGCAAGTGGGGGGAAATCCTCACACAAGTGGGTTTTTGGGGTTTGGTGGGTTTTGCAGTTTTGGGGCCGCCGGGGGGGAGACCGAGTGTCGGGAGGGGTTTTAAAGTGAAGGGAGGAGGACCCGGGAAGCAGGGGGAAAATGCGCGCTGGGGGGAACGGGAACGGAAGACAGGTGGGAAGCTGGGTAATTGGGGGGAAAGGAATTCACGGGGAAAGGAAAATTATTTTTGGGGGGATAATGGGGAAAAAAGATTCGGGAAGGCAAACGTCAAAAGGCGCGGCCTGATGGGGGTTTGTTACTGGGCCTGGGGACGATTGCCCACTGAAAGGGGCTGGGGCGGCCCACGGCGGGTTTTTCTGTTAAAAAAAGGGGCGGCGATGGGAAAGGGGATCAGCAAAGCAAAAAAAAAAAGGGGGGAATGGGGGGGAATTTACTTTTGGTCAACCCAGCCGCGGAATGTTGGTGGGAAAAAGGCGTAATGCGCGCCTGAGTGGAATTTATTCAAGGTCAGGGCACCAGTAGACAGAGGCAGACAAAAAGTCCGACTTAGGCAAGGGTATACGGGGAAGAAAAGGTTTTGGGGGGGGGGGGGGGTTTGACGGGGAAAAGTTTTTAGGGAAGTCGCCCTCCGTCCAAATACTTCTTTTATAAGGGAGGAACAATGAGGAACGGAGGTTGGGGGGGGGATCCATCATGGAGAGCAATGGTCACCCCCCGAGTAAATTGGGGGGTGGACCTTTGCGGCCCTCCAATAGGAATTCCGTTGGAAAACCGCCAAGTAGAGGGGGGTTCCCCCCCAGAAAAAGGTTGAGACATTTCCCCTTTTGGGGGAAAAAGAGGTTTGAAGGGGTAAAGGCGGACACGTCCCTTTGAGAAAGTCAGGAATGGCCGTGGGAAGGTAGGGTGGGTAATCGAGGTACTACGCGGCCAACCTTACCTGGACGCGTGATAGTTGGAGGAACGGGACGTTTATGAGGAGGGGACCCGACCTCAAAGGAAAAATTTCTGGAGCGGGCCGGAATAATGAGGAAAACTGCGTGATGGAAAACAAAAATCGCGGAAAGCTGTATAGTGGAATAAAGGATTGGAGAATCACGGCAGGGGGGGCCTCAAACGTCCAATCCCGTACACCCTGAGGGGGAGGGGGAACGGCCGTTTGAACAGGAAAAAAAATAAAAAAAAAAAAAAAAAGAAAGGTGTTTCACTGAAACTATTTCCCGGGGGAAAGAAAGGCCAAATGTTGTTTGAGCTTGCTGCCCCAAATAAAGGGAACGGAAAAAAAAAAACTCCCTACGACGGTATAAAAAAAAAAAAAAAAAAAAAACAAAGAAAAAGGCCCAAATGGGGGGGGGAGAAAGATGGCGAAACGGCAGAAAAGAAGGGAGCAATCAGCATCGGGGGAAAAAGAGGAAGTCACCCAAAAAAGCCCAGCCCTCGATACAAGAGGTTTCAATGGGAAGTAACACTGGGTCGTGGGTGTTTTGGTTTTGAAAAAATCAGCAAAAGGGGGGGGGGGGAAAAAAGAATCGACTTTCCAGGCCAAGAAAGAAGCTTGGGGAGGCGAACAAAAACCTAGAACAGACAATCAGTCCACTTTTTAGGGTAGAGGGAACCAGAGAAGCTCCGAAAAGAAAAGTAAGTCGTCTAGGTGAAAAAGCGGAGGTCTTTCTTCGGCGTGCGGATTGGGCGCCCGGCAGGCAAAAGGGGGGGGGGGGCGCTGGGCGAACGAGGGGTGTTCTACAAAGGGGTTCGACAACGGTGCAAACGCAAGGGACCGCTTTGTTTTGGTGTTTCCGGGGGGAATGGGGCAGGTACGTCGCTTCCTTGTTCTGGAATTGGGGCGTCGGCAAATCGGAGGGGACTGAACAACCTCCTGGAAGGGGAATCAGGTAAAGGTCACATATCATGAAAAAAAAAAGCTCTGCTCCGGGAAAGAGTGACCTGGAGGGGAACAACAAATGGTCATGATTCCAGAAGGGGGAAAGAAAAGGTTATTAAAAAGACCAGTAAAGGAAAGGGAAAAAAACAAGGAGGGAAACCAAAGCCCTCTCGGAGTCCGCGAAGAAGCCCATGGGGAGAGTGTGCGCTTTGTTTTTGGGGCAATTGGTGGTGGGGGGAAAACCAATACCTGATGCTTCCAAAAAATAGAACTTCTACGGAGAAGAGAAAAGAAAGGCTGATCAGAAGGTAGTGTCAATTAACAAAGGAAAAATTGAATTGGCATCATCGGACCAATAACGGGAGAGGGTCTTAAGACGCCGAACATGTCCCTTTCCAGACGGAGGGGGGGATCTGTATCGCCTGGGATCAATACACCAAACTTGCAGTTCCCTCCTAAACAAGAGCAACGGGGGCGGAAACAAAGAAAAAGGATCTGAATAAAATCCCGATGAGGCCCGGCATCTATGAAACGGAATTAGGTAACGATCCGGTGGAAGAAGTACGATCCGACCGGCCGTTTTATAATGGCCCCGAGAGAGGAGAGAAAATTGAAAGATCAACTGAGGACCAAAGTTGGCCGAAGGCACGGGCCAGGGGGCAAAGTCCTTGGTCGTCGGGCTGGCACCGCAACAGGGACCTTGGTGAAATGCCGCGGAAGGACGTCTCGGCGCCTTCAAGGTGAAAGTGCGATTCCCTCCGCCAGAACCGAAAATGACGGAAAAAAAGTTTTTCAAACCCCTGAAGGGGGGTAGCAAAAGACAATAAAAAAGGAAAAATTTCGGTAAAAGGTCGAAAAGCGATCAGAAACCCCCCGCCTGGATTCTGGAAGAAGAGAATCTCATGGGGGGCCTCTCTTTGAACTAATTCAGGGTGGGAGTGGTACTGCCCGCCCGGACATGGTGTGAACAGGACCGACAATTTTCATGAAGTTAACCTGAGACGGAAAGAGTAAAACGAAAAGGGGCTCAGTCCCCCTCCCCTGAGCTCATGGCGATACCACCTTCCTGGGGCAGGGGTTGGGACAAAAACAGCAAAAGTTGGAAGACTGCCAAGGAGGAACTTCCCTCAAGGGGTGTAATTCGGGGGCCCTCCGAAAGGGGGGCCCTTATAAGGATCATTATCGATCTACGGGAAAGAGAGTACCTCAAGTTGAGGGGGTGCATATATTCCAAAAATCAATCGGGATCACGGAAGAATGGATGGTCGCTAGACGCGGTCTTATGGCTTCGGTACTGAAGTCCTTGTGTGGAAGAAAGCCATTCTTGAAGAAAACTGGGACACGAGGAAGGGGACTGTTTTTGGACAAAAACGGGGGAGGGGGCCCTTAAGAAAAAGGTATTCCAGAGCAGGGAGGAATACTTCAGAAGTCGTTTGTAAGGAAGGGGTGCAAAAGAAAACGAGCCGCCGCCATACTCTGCGGGGGAAGGGAAGGTTGGAGTTCGGCCGACATCATTCGGTACCCTTGGGAGATCGCCTTTAAGGGGGGAAAGTCCGAATCTCCTGGAAAAAAAAATTGGTACTTGGGAAAATAAAGGAGGGCCGGGTGAAAAATAAAAAAATCATGAAAAAGTGGGGGGTTCGTAAAAATGTCTTCACTGGGGGTCCAACTTAGCAATCAGTTTGGGGTTGGGGGAACAGAGAGGAAAGAACTCCAGTGCTCCCCCCCAACAGGAAAAAACTAGTTAAGTTGTCAAGGGGGGGAAAAAACGCTGATCGCAGACTCCAAATCCCAGGAGCGCGTCTCCTGGAAAAAAAACAATCGACATCGGGAGGTGAACGTAACGCACGGGGAAAAAAAAACATGGAAGAAAAAAAAAGAGACGGCAGAAACCGCTTTGCACCGACGGCTTGAAAAATGCCAGAACTCGAAAGAACTGCACTGAAAGAATGCTACTGCAAGGGAAAGGAAAGGGTCTTCGGTGGGGTTCTCCCCCTAAAAGATATTGGTTTTTCGGGGGTGGGGGGATAGAGCCGAAGGCGTGGGAAATTGGACAATTCTTTGCCTTGCAAAAACAGAGGCGACCACCAAAAGCAACATCACCAGTGGAAAGAACACCTTTGAACTGGAAGAGGGAAGGGGACCCTTGGGGAAGTGGGACCGCTGCTAATGCGTGGGACTGGGGGGACTCGCCGGAGAAAAGAAAGGGGACTTTTGGCGGGGGGGGAATGTTGCGGGAGCAAGGGTACCAGAAGAAAGAGGAAAGAAGGCGAAAGACATTAGCAGCAAGAACCCAAGAACGAACACTGAACAAAGGGAAAAAGACGTCGGACCCCGGGAAAGAGACAGGGAGTGAAACATCCCTGCAAGACGGAAACGCGCATAATCCGTGGTGCTTGGGGGGAAGGGAACCGGGATTGCAGAGGACAAGACAATCAGTGAAAGGGGGACTATAAAAAACGTCACTGCCTAGGTGTTCAGACGAAGCTGCTAAGCCAGGCTCCGACATCACAGTGAAAAAAAGGAGTCATGGCAAAAGGGAAGGGACACATAACTTTCAAATCAACGATCAAGAAAAGTAGTTTGCGCGGGAAGATCAAAGAAATTCCGGCCCTTTCCCTAAAAGATTCAGTCTCAAGGGGGAAGGGCTAGGGGGGTAAATCCGTAAATAGCAAAAAGAAAAAAAACAATTTGTTCACGGAGAGGGGCAACGACCCAATTGCGGTGAAAAAAAAGATAAGCCCAGAATTGTCCAATGCAGAGGGAAAAAGAAAACAAAAGGAGGGGGGGACGGAAAAGCTGCCATAAAAATGGATCAGCCGATAAAGTTCCGCCAAAGGGGGAAAAAGAAAAAAGTAAGGAACGTAAAGCCAGAAGTAGCCCAAAGCCCACACAAAAAAACAAACAATAGCGTCAGAAGAAAACATTCTCCGGCAGATTGCGCAATCAAAACTTCAACTGGGGCCGCAACGAAAAAGATAAATCACCGGAAAAGCCAGCATCGCTACAAACATCCGGGAGGACGGGGAAAAAGAGGAAAAAAAATCCACTGGTCAAGAGAACAATTGACGATTGACATGGACAAAGCAACCTGGGAGGAAAAGGCACCGGCTTTAAAAAAAGGGAAAAAACACGATGATGGCCCCCCCATTCAGCCAAACATGAGGTCCACCCAAAAAAAAAAAAAAAAACGCGGGAAAAAAGGGCAAAAACGAATGTTGCAGGTGTGAAAAAGAAAGGACCGTGAAAAGGAATTGGGAAATTACATTCCCCTTGCCTCCGAGCCCGGCTAGCACGGTTTTCCCGGGGGAAAAGGGACAAAAAAAAAGACCACAACCCTTTTCCGTCCGCGCTTGACACTAAAGAAAAAAACGATCGTGGGACTAAGGCCCGGCCAAAAACTGTGTGAGCTTCAATAGTGAACAAACTCGGAAAGACAGTCAAAGACAAGCCTCCACGGCCCAAGAAACAAGAGGGGAGTAAAAACGCCAGAAATGAAGTCAATAATTGCGTAACTCTTTGACCCGCTGGGAGGGGGAGAGAGGAAAAAACACACCCTCAAACGTAAGAACAAAAAAGTGAACTCATATCCGGCAGGGGAAACTTGTCTGAATCCACCTGTTGGCCCACCAAAAAACTAGAAAAGGAGTCTGAGAGGGGTACTCCTCGACCGTCGCGCCAAAGGGTGTTAAAGGAAAGAATTTTAACTGGATGTGGCAAACCTGGCATTGTATGTCTCCGCGGGAAGGGGAAAAACCGGCCAAGCTTTTCAAAGGATGAGGAAAAGCAAATTGCTGGGTCTGAACCTCTTGTCGCTGTCTGCATGAAGGGGCGGCCCAGACGGGGAAATGAAAAGGGGGGGGGGGGGGAGGCCGGTGCCGGTGATTGGCAACGGGGGGGGAAAAAGAACCGGTAAAAGCAGGAAAGGGAATTTTTTCCAGCAAAAAAGCTTCCACTGGGGGGGGGGCCTGGAAAAGAGGGAAAAGTTCCCAAAGGGGGGGTCCACAACTGGAAAAGAGGTGAGAAAAGGCCCTGGGGGGGGGCACATCGTCCTTGATTCTCCTAAAGGTGGTTTCGCCAAAAGAGGGCGATCGGGGGGGGTCAGGGATATTTTTTTGTGACAGGGGAATGTTTGGGGGAGTGCATTTTATCACCGCCCGATTTGGAAGAAAAGCCCCGCAGGAATGCCGTTCAGGGCCGCGTTGGCGTTGCACTTCAAAAAAAACCAAACAATTTATTTCGCTTGGGGGCCAGGGAGAAAGAGTTTTTTTCGCACGCAGAGCCACAACAGGGGGCATGCTCAGGGGCGGGAACGGGCAGCTTCGGTCAGAAGAGCGGAGAAAGAGGCCTTTGAAAAGGGGGGGGGGTAATTCCGAGGAAAAGGGAGGGCCCAATGCTCAAGAAAAGAGAAAAAATAGAATGGGGAACAAGCTGAAGAAAAGGAAACTGTCCTGGAAGCCACCTGGGTTTCAAATAAAAAAGCCACCCCAAACAGGGGTGGTGGCATCCAAACGTACGAAGAAAAAAACCGGGGAAAAAGACGCCAATCTCGGAAATTGTTTTTTTTGCAACTATACAGGGGGGGGAAAGAAGGAAGCCCATTCCAAGCGATTGGGGTT
>Ga0179591_1347002_pt1 | contig 16081 bp, 22 predicted proteins | sample CZOMad2_1_08_16f_FD_182891 | JGI IMG/M metagenome (GOLD analysis project Ga0179591, IMG submission 182891) | Vadose zone soil fungal communities from Angelo Coast Range Reserve, California, USA - CZOMad2_1_08_16fungal (PacBio error correction) | ecosystem: Environmental > Terrestrial > Soil >...
CAGGGTCTGGAGAGATGAAGTTCTCACCAAAAAGAAAAATCTCTTATGGAAAACTCGAGGGCACAGAAAGCAAATGTAAGAAGCAAGTACAACTTCAGTACGGTACCGCCAACGTCTCGGGCCCCGAAGCAAAAAAAAACGAGAAGGGTTTGGGATCATGGGGAGAAGTCTAGGGGGAGGGAATCAATTGTTAACAGTCTCAGCTTCATCAATCTTGAAAAGGAAACATCACGGACTAAGAATCGAAAACGAGCGGCAAGAACCACCGGCGATGGGCTCAAGCCTTCGCCCCGACAAGAGGAAATGGGGATACGAGTGGCATACGTCCTAGGCATAAACGCGATTAAGCCGAGGAAAACGCTTGACCTCTCCCCGTGGCGGAGAGAAACACCAATCATAGTGGACGACCGTCAAGACACGTCTCCTTCCAATTCAGTCTTGGAAAAAAACCCAGAAGAAAGAAGACCGTCGAAAAGTTGTAGGGAGTTTTCAGTGAGGGCGTGTGTCACGCGCGAGAGGGGGGGAGGGAGGTATCCAGGGGAAGTGAGAGGATAAAGACAACCATTAAAAGAGATACAGAACCCAATACTGGAAGTCAGGGAAGACTATCGGGGAGGTCCAAGAGAGGAGGTGAGTTGTGAAAAGAAGAGCCTGCTGGAGAGGATGGGAAAAGCAAGATTATCGAGAGGGAACGATATCGGCACCTCAGAATGGCTGACTTCCCGTGGGTAGCAGGGGAAAGCGCCATTATAAGGCCAAACCCTCGAAATAGAAGGGGGACAGAAAGTGCAGGGGACCAGAAAAAGCAGGTGCGAGAAGACGCCTTAACCGCGAAAGAAGAAGTCCCTACAACAATCAGGAGGTGGGAGGTTCAAGCGGAAAGGGGAAGTGGAAAAAGGGAGAGCGAGGCGTTCAAACGCGGAAGGGCAACCAAGGTGAGGGAAAAGTCTATCTGCTGGTAACCAACAACTGGCTGGGACCGCTAGAAAGAAAAAATACCCCGGCTTGGGGGAGGACTGTTCATCAAAAGGAAAAACTTGTGAATTTCAGATTGACTCACTATCAAACGCAACACCTGAAAAAAAGAAAAAACAACGGGTGCACAACGGGGGGGAGTTGTGAGGAAAAAAGAAGGGGTGATCAGATCGCTCGCCAAAAAAAAAGGAAGGAAGAGTGGTCGCCTCAAATCGGGGGAATGGGCAGAAAACGGAAAAAAAAGGTCCAGTAAAGGGTACTCTGAGGGGAAGCATGGGGCGGATCCGGAGGAAACGTGATTGGGGTAATGGAATAGGAGAAATGTCACCATCTGGTAAGTCTGGGGCAATAAACCCGGAAGAAGACGGACAGTCTCACCAAAGAAGGGGGGGTCAATAAGAAGGGCGGGGCCTTTCACCGTGTTGAAAAAAAACCGAAGACCTCCTTCCCCAGAACGATCGTGTGGAAACGGGGAAACTCAGGTACATGGACCGGGAGCCACCAAGTACTGACGGGGAAAAAAAGAATCGGAAAGTTGGAAGGGGAGAAAATTATGTGGGACGGACGCGAAAAGCGATGTGACTCCTTACATTCTGCATTCGAGTTGAGGGTGAAGCAAAAGGCGGACATCCCCATAAAAAAACTTCGAAAGGGTTCAGTCGCTGAGGGGGGCGCGCAAACTCGTCAGGGGAGAAGGGCGCGCATAAAATTCCAAAATCCCTTTGTTTCAAAACATGAAACGACCGGTCTCATAAAGACTGAGATCCCTAACTGGCGGGGAAGTTATTGAGGGAATGGCTGGAACTTAAACCAAACATACGCTACGGGGGGGGCTCGAAGGAAGTTCCCATCAACTAGGAGAATGATAGTTGCAACCATTCCGGAAGGAAAGTCTCCGGGGTCTGGACGCCGAATGGGGAGCGGCGGGAAAGGACTTAGGTGAGTTAAGAGCGGAAAGATTGGAGAAAGGCAAAAACACATTGACTAATCAAAAGTCAAAGCTGCGCAAAGCGTCATGGAAGCGCAGGGGAGGTGCGATCCCGGGGGCAGAGGTCAAACCAACACGCAGAAAGAGAGACTAGGCGCTGGAAGCTGTGGAAATTCATTCAGTGAACCTCTTCAATGAAGTGGCGAAACGTCGGAAGACGGGTCAGCCTAGGGGGGGGCCCCGGCAGAGGGAAAAACGGTGAACGGCAAAGATAGACAATAAAAGCCCGACTCTGGTTATATCATGATATAGAACGGAAGGAGGGGTCATCGCAGAGGCCGGCGTGAAAAACTTGTCTGCGAAGAAATCGAAGGCGACGGAAATTTGCTTCGAAGTAATCGGCAGGATGAACATTGACGGCTTGGGAAAAGTATTAGAAAAGAAGGGAGAAGGACAATACAGGTCAGGATCCAGCTCGGAGGAGAAAACCTCGGGCGATGATTCCAGCAGGAGGAAGGTGTAACGGGAAGAGGAACTCGGTGCGGGGGAAAGTGAAAGGGCTAAAGATACGGCGCTGCAGAGGAAGGCGAGAGAAGAAATCGCAAAAAAGAACACGCCGGGGGGGGATGATTCACCGATTCGGAGGTATAGTCCTGAAGGGTCGGAAAGATATAGCGTGCATGAGAAAGGTCATGGGAGACTTCTGCTAGGGGCGGGAACGGAAGTTTCAGCTCCAAGCCCCGAAAAGGTGGGGGACGACTTTCCAGTCAACCTCGGATTAGGGGAAAAAAATGCCGTTGTCAGCAGCGTTGGGTGCAGAAGACCGCAAAGGAAAGAGATTTCAGACAGCGGAAAAAAAGGCGGGAGGAAGGACACAACCAGATCGTCGGTGGCAGCCGTGAGGTAGTAAAAACCTGGTTTCTTAAGGGAAAAGGGAATACCCAACGGGCAGAGAGAAAAATTTAACCTATTCCTTGGAAATTTACGTCACTGGAAAAGGCGGCGTAAGTGGCGGGGAGTCATGCAGAAACTTAACAGGAGAGGTTCGGCTTTACCACATACTGATTACCATCTACAAGAGGTTCCCGGGACGTTGTTGCACAGGGGAAACTTTTAAGCACCAATTCTTTGAAACATGATGGGTGACACCGTCGAGAAATAAAAATTTTGAGTAGGGACTTTGGCAAAACAAAACAAGGAAATAACCTTCAAGGCACAGCAATACCTCTTTTTGGACACAAGGGTGTGGTGGGGCGGGAACTGGAGAGGGGGGGGTCATAGTTCGGGGGAGGAGAAGGAAGTCTCGAAAAAAAAACGCCAACCGGCAAAAGGAAACGCCCCCGCAGAACCAGGTCAACCCAGACCTGAGCACGGGAAACTTGCTTTTGAGTGGAAGCAAGAGCTGTCCAAAGGAGGAGAAAGTCAATACGGGGCAGGACACAGGTTCAGAAGGACTAACCCGAAGAGGAATAGATTTCCGAGCTTTTCTCCGTGAAAGGCCTAATACGGGATTCGACAAGACTACAGCGGAGGAACTTACCCTGAAAAGGCGCAGGATAGAGCTTCAAGATAATTCCCAGAATGTTATATCGAAGGAGGTTTGGGAGACTCAAGAGAGCGAAAAAAAACTGGGGAGGGAAAAGAGAAGAGAGTAGAATCTCAACAAGGATAACAAAACCGACCTTAGGGGACCCTAGAGAACGCTGCGCCTCTCCGGAAAAAACGGGAAGCGGTTGGTTTCTGGATATATGGAAAAAGGAAAGAGCGATTCCTGGGCCGGAGACAACTCGACAGCAATGCGATGCGTTGTCGACCTGCGGCTGGTAAAACTGGTATTACTAAAGGGTTCTTAAAATAAGGACCGAGGGAAAGCGAAAAACGAAATCAATAATGGACAGGGATATGAGGGTTGGACCTGAAATGGGGAGGGAGGGTCGTGAGAAAATACGATTGCGGAGGCACGGGGGAACTTGGAATGGGCGCAACTTCCGCGAAAATCATCAAAGACCGACAACACATTTTAAAAGGGGGAAAAAACTAGGGTATGGCTGAGAAATTTTGGATGAAGGGGGAAAGTTGGTCCAAATCTGTGCCTGGTGGGGGGCGAAAATTTACACAGGGAGAAAATTTGAAAAATGAGTGGGCCCAAAGTCAGGGAAAATATATCTGTCATCCGTACGATGGAAAAAAGTACGTAAAAGGAAGAAAAAGGAGCATCCACTTCCTCCGTCGGGGAAAAAGACTGGACAAAGGGATAGGTGAACTGGATCAGCCTTGGGAGAATGGAGCCTCCTGTTGGTCACGAGAGAACATTGCCAAGAAGGGCCAGTGGTTGGGATTTACAAAGAGGACATTTATGAAATCGCGTTTAATGGTGAGGGGAGCACGGCCTGGCATCGGGCGGAAAGACCGGGGAAGGGGTCAGAACGAGGGAGGGGGTATGAAGTATGTGAAATTTTTAGTGGGCATGGTCTCCTCCCAAATGAAGGACCGCCGGCAGAATTGAAATCGTACATGGAGAAGAAGAATGGATCTAAGCAAATCCAAAGAAATGAAATATATAAACCGAAAGAGAAGGAAAAAACCCGGCGGTGGTGTTTTTTCGAAGCGAGAGGGGGGCTACGCTCAGAAACGGCCTCAGTATCGTGACGGGGAACGCCAAGGGGACAAGAAAAGGTCACTGAATCGAAGGAACAGAAAAGGGGGGCCGAAGGATGTGCCGAGGCGGGTGTTTGCAGTGGGAAAAAAAGCTCAGGCCTGCAGGGCAAAGAAAAGGTAAAAGGGCAGAATCCCGAACGAAGACTGCCGAATGTTCGGCGTGAGCCATAAAAAGGACAAACTACAAGACCTGAAGGCACCCGGTCCGAAAAAGAGGGTAATAGTGAGAGAAATTAACTCGGTTATCGTCAAACTACCAGCAGATTCCACCGTAGGGAAGAGGTAAACCAAACCCCCACCAAAAAACCACCAACAAAAAAACCCAACAAAAAAAACCCCAAAACAAAACCCCCAAGAATGGGGGAAAACCCAGATGGAAGTATGAAAAGAAAGGACGCCAAAGGTTCATTAACCCTTATCAAAAGAGTCAATCGTCAATTGAAGGGATCCGTAGGGGAGATAGTGGGAAGAGTGGTTGGGTGAATCGGTAATGAATCGTTCAAAAAAGCCGCCCGCGTGAAGCGCCTGCCGAAAAACGACTTACGTTTGAGAAATCCGGTGGAACCATGGCGGTCCCGGCGATAAGCCAGGATCGAAGAAAGGACACCCGCTCCACGGGACCCATAAAAAAAGGGGGGCTCACCGGTGTTGTCAAATAAGGGCCTAGTTTTTCGGAAAGAGAGGTCGCGCGAAATGGGCGGGATGGGGGAGTATGGTAGGCTGAACAGTACAGCCTAGGAGAACCGAGACAAGGTACGATAAAACGAATTCGAGGGTTCTAACGGGTGGAGAATGTAAATATGGGCCGAAGTGACTGGGTCTTCTCAAGCCGAAAAAAAAATCAAATGCGAAGCGCCCGAATAAACCTCGAAAAAAAGTTCCCATGAGGAAGGTTGTAGGGCTGGCAACAGGTGGGCGATCAACCTGAAGAGGCCATTTTCATAGGCAATAGAGGGGAGCGGCAGGCGTTAATAACCGAAAAAAGGTCACGATGAAAGAAGGTTCCTGAAAGGAATATTTGGGTGAGCCGGTGTAGACTCAATTCAAGGGAACCAAAACTTGGGAAATCGTTGGGAAGAAGGGGGAGGCGGGGGATTTGAACAAAGTTACAGTTGCTGCGCAGAGGTACCACCTCGGGGGGGGGGAACCGGGTTTTCTTTCAATTGTGAAGGGAGAGGAATTTCTTGAGCAGAAAGGAGAGGGACAATGCATCAAGTGTTGTCCATTGGTGTTTTTTAAAAGATGAAAGCATTTTGGGGGAGTAAAAGGGAGCGTCTCAGGAGGCCACGATTCTGGACGAAGAGGAAAACTCGGGAGAAGGGGGGAGTCGATCTGGCAAGGCGGTTGACCCGGGACTCCCCTGGAACGAAAGCTGGGGAGCATGTGGGAGATGTAACGGTGGCGTTGATCGAAAAAAAAAGAGGAAAGGTGAACCTAAGCCCGGTTGGGGTTAAATCTCAACGGCCAAAAAAAACGGGGAAAGGCAGGTCTTCAACCTCTTCGAGGGGGAAGTCAAAGCCGGAGAAGGAATGTGATCACCAAGGGGGGGGGACACTAGCAGGGAAGCAGCAAGTCTCGCTGGTCCGGAAGCGAAATGAAACTGGGAACTTACCCTACCACCAAATAGCAGCGGGGGGAGATTCAGGATACGGGGGGAGACCTACGGTCTCGTCAATTCACAGGCGTGCACGGGAAACGCCGGGGCAAAACTTAGCCGGAGCGGGGTTGTGTTATTTCACGGGGGGACTGCGAGGGGGGGGGGAAGAGACTTTCATCATCATAAATAGGTAAGCCTTAGAAAGAAGGCAGAAGGGGAGGGAGAATACATGGAAGCGGGAATGGGGTCAAACATCATCTCCAGGGAAAGAAAGGGGGGGTCTTAAAAAAAAGATGGGGGATGTCGATGTAATTGGGTTGACTAGGCGAGAAGCAGAACCTGATGCAGCCCTCATAAAAACGCGGGGGAAAATCGCTCTCGACCCTCCCAAAGCCGGAGAAGGGGACAAAAGGAGGGGCTTTCGAAAGAGGAAGAGATCCCACGGCGAAAGGAGGAAAGCGCACGAGTGGTGGAGAAGTTAAATCCAGGGAGGGAGGGCGGTCATTTCTAGATAATCAAAATGGGCGCAGACAGAAGGAAAACAAGACCCTCGGCTTTGTACACTGGAGAGAAGAGGGCCAAAACTAAGGGGGGAAAAGAGGGGTTTGGAAATTAATTCCGTGTTGGGAAAGCTAGCGGGGGCCGGGGCGCGTGAATCTGGAAGATTGCTAAAATTGTAGGAACCGACAAATAGAATGTTAGGATCAAAAAAGGAGCAGGGGTGGGGGGGGGGCTTACCGGTTACGGGAGGGACTTTGGCTGCCTAGGTCGGTGTAGGAAAAAGGACTCCAAGGCTTCCCATCGACGTCTTAAACTCTCTTTGTGGGGGGCTAAGACGTAGAGAAAAACAATGTCGATCTCGCGCAGGTGAAACAAGATAGCAAACAAACAAACAACTAAGGGAGGAGAAAATAGGACAAACATGGGCAAGTCACTGGAGCGAGACTAAGATGTGCGGCGCGCTCTATGAGCGCAAAAAAAAAATACAAAGAGAGGTAGAAGTCTGGGAATTGAGGGAAAAGGTCCCGTCAAAGTACCGTACAGGACTAAAAAGTCTAAGGGAACGCCACCATCCAAAAAAAGCTCATGGGTGGGGGGATCATGTTGGAGGGAGTTGGGCGTCAAAAGCAGCAAAGGGGTAAAGTCTCAGGATCGCGAACCTTAAAAAAAAAAAAGGAGGGCCAAGGATCACCGTTGCTTGAAAGACACTATCTGATTGCTCAAAGGAGGCGGAGCCATACAGACGTGACTCAAAAAGGTATAAGAGGGAAGACTTCTGAAAAACAGGAGGAGCTCGTGAGGGCAAATTCCTCTAGCAGGGGGGGAGCAACGCGATAAACCTGAAAATAAATAAGGGAGAGAGGTAAAGAGAAAGAAGGATTGGCTCAGAGGATAAAATTCCAGGGAAACAATCCCCACCCCAGCGGGACCTCCCCTCGGACTGGCTCTTGAGGGAGAGAAGGAGTTTACATCGCGCGGAATAAATGAGGATGGCCGCAGAGGTGGGACTGAGGACAGACCAAAGACCAATTACAGAAAAAAAAAGAGAATTGCAAGGGGGAAGCTAACCCTCGTGAAATTCAAATCTGTGGGGGGAAAAACCCGGGAGGAAGTCTTCGAGGTTGATAAGCCGAGGCAAATTCTTCACCGCTTTAAGAGGCAAAGATGGGAAAAGTGGGGACCGGCAAAAGGGAAATGAAGAAAAAACAAAAAAAACCAACCCGGAGAAGGGAGAGAGAAGTCGAGTGAAAGGACTAAGGGAGCTGACGACGCCCGTTACGGCGCATCTACGAAGGGAAAAGATCTAAAAAAGAAGGCTCAGGAGTTTTTCCGGGGAAAAGTGAAGTGGGACAGACGGGCAAAACTGACTTGTCTGGCACGCAGGAGTGGCAAATTAAAATTTTTAAATCAGGATCGGGAGGGTGGAAAGGGGAGGAAAGAAGAGGGGGTAACTGCAGAAGACCGAATTACACCCGCGTCCAAGGTGGCTAAAAAAAGGCCAGGGTGAATTGGAGTATTGGCTAAAGATACACTAAACACCAATTCCAACAACGATAGTCAAACTGGGGGGATGTAAGGGTCTAAAAGAAATGTCTAAATGTGACAATTGGATAAGGAAACTTAGCAGAGAAGGGCAATCCTTTTCGACTCCCGATAGTTGGGGGGATAAGGAATAAAACAGACAGGGAGCTAAGATTCATCAGGACGGAAAAAACTTGCCTGGTAGGCAAGGGGGACAGGAAAGAAAAAGGGAGAGGGATTCTAACAAAGCAGAGCCTAAATCGAACCCAAAAGACGAGGCTGAGGGAAAAGAACTCTTCAATGGCCACTTTGCAAGACCGTGGGTTGCAAAACGGCCGCAAGAGGGGAAGCCGCGTCGTGGTTAAAACTGGAAGCCAAAGGTAAAGGACATGCGCCAAAAGGATTCCTTGCTTAAACAAAACTCATCTAAAAATTTGAAGGGGGTGGAAAAAAAGGAACTTTGACGGAAAAAACAAGAGAGCTTCAAAAAAACTGCATTCTCGTAGGGGGACGCCACCTAAAACCAACAGACAAAGAGAGGGATTAAAACGGGTTTTCGCGTGACAGCGAAGGGAATGGCGAAAGATATGGGCGTCCGCGGCGCAGCCGTATACCGGAACTGTCCGGCGAACATTTTGTCAACATGAGGAAACGGGTTCGAGAGAAGAGGAGAGGAAATTCAAGAGAATATAAGTTCGCGCTGCGGAAAGTAAAAAAAAACAAGACGAGAATCAGCGACTTCGCGCAACGAGGACCGATCGGAAAAACTTGCCGATAGGTTAACCTATCGGAGAAGGGAAGGCCGCCTGAAAGGGGAGCGGCGTTCAAGGATTCGATTAAATTGAGGCGAGATCGGAAGGAAATTTGGAGGACACACAGTGTGCGATTCCAACAGGGGAGGAGAGTCTCGTAAAGGAGAAGGGGACGAAGTTGTCTGGGATATGTCAATCAACGAGAAAACAAACCGACGACCAACGGCGGCGGAACTTGACGCGAGCGCAGAAAAGTTCTGTATGAAGTGGGCATAAAAGCCTTGAAGGACAATGGGGAAGCCTTGAAGATTGTGGGGAAGCAGCGACCATACGGGAATCAGGGCAAGCGACATATCACAGAAAGAAACTAGATGTGAGTCAATTCCTAGAAAGGCGGTCGGCACTTTTCGAAGGCGAGGGGGATTTCGTCGATGGGGGAGAAAGGAAAGGTTGGGGGGGGGGGGGGGGGGGGGGGGGTGGGAATGGAATGAAAGGAGCGGGGGCAGTCCTTAACAGGACCATGGGAGTTGAAGATTAAGGGAGAGCTTAACGAAAAAAGGCTCGAGATACCGAGCGAAACAGGCTTTACTATCAAGCAGGGGGCATTTAACAGGTTTTAAGACCCCGGCTGCTGGTAATGAAGCTACCAGGGGAGGACGAGGACGAGGGAGGAGATAGCACTGAGAAACTGCACAAGGAAAAAGCAGGTCCTGAGGAAGGGGGGGCTGACTTTAGACTCCTGTATACAGAGTAAGATAGGAAGGATGAGATTATCTTAGTTAAAAACATTATGGGATAGAGTACTTAGAGGCCACACTGGGGCAACGACAATGTGGCTACACGTTCAAAAAAATAACCGAACTCGGTGAACAGGAGGATTACTCAGCGGAAGGGAACGTGGAACAACAAAATTGACCAATTCAGAAAAGTTGAACAGCTCTAATTACAAACCCGGAAAGTAGTACTCGAAAGGGCCCGTTAGACAACAGGTCTGAAAAAAAAAGACCCTGAATAAAACCGGGATGATCTCACCGGTAACCTAAAATCAGTGGTGACGGGTGAACTGCAGGAATGTCTGAGGTCGGGCGGGAAGTTCAAAAAAAGACCGTAAGAAGATGATAAATTCATGGAAAATCGATCCGAAGAAATCTCAATAGGAGTCGGGGAAAAAAGTGTCAGAGCCCATCTTGTTAAAGAGGGCACCTGTCTAAGCAAATAGGGGGAATCTAGGGGTTATCTTACCACTTGAGTGTAACATCCCGGAGTCCACAGACACTGACATCTCAAAACCAAAGGTTTTTCAACAACTAGAAAATGTGTTGGGCTGGGAGGGGGAGCGTTGTCCCGCATGACGTGGAGGGCATTAGAGAAAAAAAAATAGCTCACCCTCCCTGCAGTGAGGGAAACTAAAAGCTGAAAGCAGGAACACAGACAAGGAGAAGGGGCTTGAGAAACAATCGATCTTATCTAAGCGTCAGGGGCAGAAGTGTACGCAGTCAAGTTAAAACCGCATAATAGGAGGTGGCCGTATGTGGTCGCCGGAATGTAATAGGGAGAGGGGAAAATTTCAAAGAAAAGACGATCCACTCTGGGGTGAAAAAAATACCGGATTTTCCCGGCACCTTAACCGAGGGCTTAAAAGCCCAAGAGGGCTGGGGGGAAAGGAATTGGTTTGGTAGAGGCTCATAGACTAAGAAAAAACAACGAGAGGAGTAAATATCAAGAGCAAAAAGAGAACAAAATCGATACCCAGCCTGCAATTGTTCCTCGGCGAAACGTCTGCGCAGGCTCAGGGAAAAGCAGGTACTTACTGAGGTCGCGTTAGATGTTACGAAAGGAAAAGAAAAGCTACATGCAGGAGAAAAAAATCCTGAAAAAAGGTATCTGAGATCCCTAAGGCGGGCACTGGCGATTACTCCTGACTCTGGCATACGGAAAGCATGGACAAGCTCAAAAAGGGAAGAGACGTTAGGTTGCCATGAATGGTCGCTTTCGTCAGACCTTCGGGGGGGGGGGGGGGGGGGGGGGGGGGGGGGGGGGGGTGGCTCGAGGGTCGAAGATTTTAAATGAAACTCCAAATAAACCTCAACCCAGACACGACCCAAACCAGTTTGATATAAAACCGGGGAGAATGAAAGGGGTATTGTAAGCTTGTTTGACCTGCTGAAATAACTTGTGGGACACGGTTGGAGGGCGACTTTCAAGATGATAAGGTTAAAAAAGGAAACTGGTCCCAAATCGAAAATAATTGGAAGCATCATGGAGGTTAAGCATCTAAAGGAAACTGACGTAACGGAAAGCGAAGCCACGACATCAAAAATGCAGAGGGTAAGTTCCAAAATTTCCACTTAGGTGAAAAGGGGGGGAATCAATCCCGGGGTATGAAAGACCAGCAGTGTTCAAAGAACGAGAGTCCTACAATGAGGTGGGGGGTGAATGGGCGAGACTGTTCACGGGAGCCTAGGGTAAGGTTGGGGTACAAAAAAGAAAAGCTTCACAGCTGCCTTGTTAAGCCGTCTAATGGAAAATGGGGGAAGGGTTTCCAAACAATTGGCGGGGGCCAGGGGGAGGAAGGAAGAAGAAAAGAAAAGATGTAAATCGTACCTGGAGACAGCCTCCTATCGGAGAGGATTAAACTCGGGAAAGGGAGTAGTGCCGAAAAAAAGAAGGATAAAAACCAGCGTTGTGGTTCAGGAAAGGCGAATAAGACAAGCGGCCCAGTATCAGTCTAAATGCACCAGAAAAGCCTCTGAAAGAAGGGCAGAATGCATACTTCAAAAAGGGTGGCCGAAGAGAGGGTACGGGGGCAGGGTTACTTTATAGAAAGGTAGTCAAGACAGGGGGAAATGTTCATAAACGGGGAAAAAAAAAAGAAGGAAAAAACTGAAACACGGTTCGCGTTGAGACATACAAGGCACACGCTACTGAAGGGAGAAAACCTGCTAGAAAGAAGGGGAGGGAATATATTCGAAGGAATAAGAGTGTCAAGAAAAAGCTCTAGCAGCTTCAAAAAAGTCGGGAAAAGTCACAGTGGTAATCCCAAAACACCCCCGAACAAAAAACGAGAACGAAAATCAGTAAAAGACTGTCTGGACCCTTCAATCTGGAACAAGGATGGACGGAGGAGCGACTAACCTGAAAACGCAGCCGTATTGTTCCCGCGGAGGTGGAAATCGTGTTTGGAAGAAAATCTAATCATATCGCCAAAAGGGGGGGATCGCTCTGATCCGCGCCACTGCATTAAGGTACTTGGGAAAAGGGGTGATGAAAAAAAAAGGTGAGTTCCGGAGAGGGCGATAACCTGAGAGGAGAAATTATCCTCTCCCCCTTCGGCAAACAAGCCAGGACTCCATGCCTGGTGGGTAAAATGCCAGGTGGTGAATTGCATATCGAATCAGTGGATCTGTTTGTAAAGGCCGAGGTGACCAGAAGAGGGGTCTCCACCGCACAAGGAAGGGCGAAGTACTTCATGTCAAGGTGAGAATGGGTGACAAACTGGATGGACGGAAGGGAAGAAGGCTCAAAAAAAATCAGGAGGGGCATCTTCGCCAAAATAAAAAGCGCGAGGGGAAAAAAAAAAAGGTAGGACTGAGACCTGGATGTGGCGGAAAGTTGGACAAGCCAGCTACGAAGCATGTTCAGGGGCCGATAGGCGCGAGGCAAAGGAATTTGTGACATCAAAAAAGGAAAATCTGGAAAAAATCGCAAAGTTTGGAAGAAGCAAGGGGTGGAGCCAGTAAGGTCCATGCGGCATGCTTGACAACAGGGGTCAAAACCGATCGGGGAGAACTCTTGGTCAAGCTTTGAACACCGTGAAGGGGGAACAAAGAAAGATATTCAACTCAACGCGGATGGTGAGTAGATGGGACAACTGGCGCTGGCAGTGGGTATGGGAAATAGAACGGGGATGGGTCAAGTGCCAGGAAGGCGGAGCCGAGAAAGGGGGGGGGGTAACTGGCTTTTTGAGGGGGGTCAACCTTTCGGTAACTCATGCGGGCGCCGACACTATGGCCTCCACGACGTTGCTGAGATCAAGGGGGGAGCAAGGCAGGGGACCGGCGCCCAGGCGAGTGGGACGGAGGTTGATAGGACGGTGAAGGGAGAGGGCGCCGAAAAGTAAACGTCAACCTTATGGTCCTGGGGGCCCTCCACCTTGGAGACAGGCGGGGTAATGCGGCGTCTTGGAGGCTCTTGTTCAAGAACCAGGGCACAAAAGCCGCTGACAGAGGGTCCCCGGGAGGGTTAAGCATCGCTTGCGTCAAAGAACATCTGAGGGGCCAGGAAGCAAGCGGAGTTAACAGACCACCAAGAATGAGCAGATGTTAAGCGTCTGAGGAGTCTGGGCGCAAGTAAAGGGGAGGGGCTTCAGAGTTCAAAGGAGCCGCCGGAAAAAGGAAAAACCAATGAGACGGTCAGGCGGGGTATTTCTAAAAGAAAAACAGGAGAAAAAGGGAAAGCTGGTCACGTAACTCGTGGAAAGAGGAGGAAGAAAAGAGGATGATCTGGGTGCTAAAGAACAGGACGGAGTCAAAACAGCACACGCCATGGAAATCCACAGTGGACGGACAGACTGACAAAGATGGGTATTCAGGAAAAAATGGGGGGTGGTCGTCTAAGAAAAGACATAGGAACGGACAAACAAAAGCACGATGGGGAAACCGCAGAGAGGCTCACCACTCAATTCCGAAAAAAAAGGGGCCCCCCACTCAGGGGAGGACCCTACTGGCTTCTGGGGGGGGGGGACGAAGAAAGAGAGAGGCCATCACAAACCGGCGACGTGACTGGGCGGCGGTAAAGAGGGATTGGGCTGCCGTTGGGAGAGGGCGCAAATTGATCCAGTAAGGGGGAAGTTCCCACAGAAGAGGGAAACACCCTCGGCTGGAACGGAACGCTCGAAACCAGCCGGGGGGTAGGACCTGTGGTGGGAGGGGGACGCTTCGGGACAAACCTATCGTGTGTCCGGGGACGATTAACGAAATACGGGGTTGAAAAAGGGCCGAAAGCAAAGACGACTTCGTCACCAGGACACACAAAAGAAAGCGTTGGGGTTTAGACGTTGAAGCTCGAAGGGGGTTTCTTTCAGAACTGTCCTTTATTTGACCTTAGGACCGGGATATGCAACCATACTAGAAGGGAAACTGCTGGGGGAGGGGGGGGGGAGGGCTATCATCAAGGGGGGCCGGACAGCCATTCGTAAATGAAGGGGCAGCGTTAAAAAAAACCAACACACAAAGGGGATATGAAAAAGAGTATTTCTTCACTGAACCTTGTAGGAGGACGGCGGCGCGAATTACTCACAAAAAAAAGAAAAAGCGAGTATTTCAGTACGGTTGCATGAGCAAATTGTAAGACGGAAAGACAGGACAAGTACTTTCAGCATTCCAAGGGACGCTTTAACCCGATACACCTGCCGAAAAAAGCTCAGGGGGGGGTGGATCATTGTAGATGGCTTACAAGAAAAAGGGGAAGATTCAAGAGGAGAAGATTCCTTAACATCCTCAGGGAGGAAAAAAGAAACGGTCTTCAAGAAACAAAAAGGCCTTAGTATCACTACTGAGGGGGGACCGATGCCGGCACAAAAAAGGGGAATGAAGGCGTGGGAAGAAGGATATCATCATCACGCGATTCAGACCAGAAAGGCAGCAGACCCCGTTGATCGTCGACCCAAGCCTAAAAAAATCAGCGTTAGAGGAAAGGGAAGAAAGCACTCTAATGGAAAGCGCTTTCGCAGGAGACCAGAAGGGAAAGGTATCCCCGAGGAAGGCCTTTTGACTGATTGGAGAAGCGCGGGGGGAAAAAAGTCTGGCTGGAGGCCGAGAGGCTGAAAAATTCTCGACGTCCAAAACCAAGGAAATCGAACGCAAACTCAAGAAGTCCTCGGGAAGAAGAAAAAGGGTCCGGGCGCAGCTGTGAATTGTGACAAAACATGAACCTTAAAGGATCGCTTGTCAACCCTAGGATCAGAGGGACGTGAGGAAGGCGGCACAGATTAATGCTGAACTGGCCAAGGCGGGAAGGAAACTAAAAAAAAAAAAAAGAAGCTCAGTTCTCGAAGGGCAAAATTAAACTTAAGGCGAAGGGGAAAGAGAAGACGCCCGGAAAAGCGCACAGAGGGAAACGATCAGATCAAATAGGCTTCAGAGGGGAGGTTTAACGGGGAAGGAGGGAGGGGAGCCTACAGCGCTTGACGGAGTTCAAGATATTATTTACAATTCCAGGGATTTCCATCCGGACGCTGGTTTTCCACTGGGATGAAGACGAGAGCCGAAGAAGAAAAGGTAACCATCTTCTTTTCAGACCGGGGCGGAAATGGGAAACCAAGTCTTTAATACTTTACTTTAAGGGAGGTGACGATACCAGCCCACCCTCGACATCATCACAACAGGAAAGTGCGTAAGTGGAGAAACGGGCAAATGCCCAGGGCCAGATCGGGGATCAGACACCACCTGAGAAGGAGACCAGTGCTCAGCGACCAGGAAGGATAATGGAACGGACAAAAAAAAAGACCTGGAACTCAAATTGGAGGACGGAAGTCGGCAGGTAAAAAGTTAAGGCCCTGGGGAGGCACATCAACTCGAGCGCTGATGCATACGAATCGCAAAGCACTTCCCATTAAAAACGAAGCAACAGATTGGGAAGAATACAACTCGGTGGCCACTTGGGAAGAAAAAGTCAAAGCCTCAGAAAGAGTGCATGCAAGAAAGGGTAAACGGGGGAAAGAATGGAGAAATTCCCGGAAGGCAAACAACCAAGGAGGAAGGGAAACCTAAGAGTAAAGAGGGATTTCGACCGGGAAAAAAAGGTTGAAAAAGACGGCGAGCGGCCTGCATGACCCTGCTGCCTAACAAGGGGGAGGGGCGTTCAAACATGGGACAAGAAAAACCCAACTGAGCAGCGAAAAGTTGGACCGGGAGCGGGGTCTAGAGTCGCAGGCTCGCAGTGCGGAATCGCGACTAGAAAGACCTTCCAAACAAGTCCGGCAGGGTTTACATTAGAGAAACAGTTCAGAAATAATTAGATATTCCAAGGGGGTGCGTGGATGACTACTAGATGCTGGAAGCAGGACGACCGAACCATAAAAGACGGAGGAGGGAGGAGAGGACTAGCCTTCCATAGCCTGCTCAGGGGAAAAAAAGTCGGAGCGGAAAT
>Ga0179591_1171904_pt1 | contig 16078 bp, 20 predicted proteins | sample CZOMad2_1_08_16f_FD_182891 | JGI IMG/M metagenome (GOLD analysis project Ga0179591, IMG submission 182891) | Vadose zone soil fungal communities from Angelo Coast Range Reserve, California, USA - CZOMad2_1_08_16fungal (PacBio error correction) | ecosystem: Environmental > Terrestrial > Soil >...
CGAACTGCTTGACTCTCCGACACCTTCAAGTGTGGCCACCTAAGGTTGCAAGGGAGAAAAGGAGGGAACCGAAGGGAATGAAAGGGAAGTGAAAATCAATTGACGACAAAAAAACGTGTTGCCGTAAAGGGACTAAAGGGGCACGGATAAAGAAAAATGACTGTGGGATAGAGGATACCCTAAACAACTTCAGGAGGGAAGGGGAGGAGTCGGGAGGGGTTGTAGTAGGGTCCAAAAAAAGGGCCGATAAAGAAGTTTCAACCGGCAGGAGAGGACAATGGGGGTCCTTTTTCCGCCGGTATAGCAATTCTTCTTAGTAAAATCAAAACGCAAAACTTGCTGTAAGGAGGGTACACCAGGTCTTCTACTGGAAACCGGAGAAAAAACATGAAGCTAAAGTGGAAGAATCCGGAGAAGAGGCCGAACCACGAATTGGTGTTTCCCACGCCAGAGGACGTGTCGGACCTGACACTTGGCTAAATGGGGGGAAACCAACAACGGCCATTATAGTGTCCGGGGGGAACTTTTTTATATTGACTATCTAGGACCAGGAGAGGCAGGCACAACCAAAAAAGTACTGCAACAGACGGCAAACGAACTCAGACCGACCTTCTTGGGGGCGAAACATGGACTGCAACACCATACGGTTAATACCACACCGAAGAAGAGGGGAAGCGTCACAAAGCAAGGGTCGTCGGACAGCCCCGACGAAAGGGTCCAGCTGGATCTCTTCAGCCGGTGGCAACCAAAAGGCATCTCCTGTCTCAGGGCGTCGTCGCCGACTCCCAGCGGGATTGGCAAACCCTTCCAACGTCTCCACTGGCCACTGCCACCGGACCACCAACGAAGACCAACAGAAGAAAGACCCTCCATCTCACTAAAATGACCCTTTCTTCTAAGAGCCGGCACACGGACGCTCAAAAGGATGTTGCAGACCCTTAATCATGCCGAAAAGTGTCAACGGAAACGGTCACGAGGGGGGGAGAAGTTGACCAGGAGTCAATACAAATAACACGCAGGGCCGGGGGGCGTATGTGCTCAAGCAACGAGTTTTGACGCTGGTCAGAGCCCTCAATCAGTGCGTATGAGTAGACAGGAGGTAGACGACTCCGGGTGGGAAAGGGACGATCGCAGGGGGACAGAGGTCACAAAAAAAAAACCCTCTCCTCACCAGGTGACTCCCCAGGTCAGAAAAGAAGGATAAACAAGGGCAGAGCGGTTCCTGGCCTGTTCGAGAGAGCAGATCACAAGAAAAAGACATAAGCTAATACCGAAGGGAAGATAAAACAACAACAACGGTGAGGGGAAAATATTTTCGGAGACTAACCGGCTCTGCGAGCTTTTTAACTGCGATCTAATACTACCGCGCCCTTGCTATCCTTCAGGCTGAACCGGGGGGAAAGACGGGAAGAAATGTTGCAAGGAAAGCAATGGATAGACGGTAAATAAGGATAGTAAAATTGTTCAAAATCCGGCACCTTCAACAGTTCAGATGGAGTCGGAGGGAAAAGAGAAAAGGAGGGGGGGAGAGACAACTTAGGCCAACGGAAGGGGCTTTTGGGTAAAAAAAAAAAGACTTTCAAGGGAACGAGGTTACCTATCGTGGGACACACTTTGGAGGGGAAAAGGCTTAGGGGGAAGAGAAACACTAAAGGGGGAAGGGGAGGGGGAAACAGGTCAGCGGGCCTATGTCAGAGACAAGGTTGATGTTCGGCTAGTGGCTCACTTTTCTCATGCGGGGTTGGTCTTGGTGTTCTGGGGGACATGGAAAGGAGAAAGGGTGCCGGGGGGGGTGCAGTCTGACTTTAATGGCTCGACGTACAAAGTGCGCACCCTTCTCCGTGACTCCTTCTTATACGTCCATAATTTTACGGGAGTCTTGGTTCAGAAGAAAAGGGGGGGAAGAAAAGGAGGGGTGGGAAGAAGGACGGGGGGACCTGATTGAAAAGGAACCACTGTCAAGTCACGTCGTGACTCTGTTGCCGCATCTTTTGGGAAAGAGAGAAGACGACTAAACAAGAGGGGGGGGCATCATAAAAAGGGAGACAAGACTGGAGGGGGGGGAACCAATCGGGAAAGCACGTGGGGGATCAAAGAGTGAAGAATCACTAGAATTCTAAAAAATTGGAGATGGGAGGCCTCTGTCACGAAGTTAGGCTTTAACGGTCGATAAAATGTTGGGGAGAAGGGGGGGACCGGCGAAGAAGGGGGGATGCAAAAAAGAGGAAACTCCGACTTCTGGTTATCTACTACGAAGACGTGAGAGAAAGAGCATCGTCTCTCCGCGAGTTTACTTCCGGGGTATGAAAATCAAGTTGTGGGGTGGGGCTACAGAGGGAAAAAGGAAGCGACGAAAGAGGAAGAAGTCGGGAAAGGGGGAGAGGGAAAAGAAAGGGTTCATCCAGGTGGCACAATTGTGGGAAAGAAGTGGAACGAAAACACGGGAACTCAGGGATTACTTCTCGCTAAAGACCTGACCTGGGGAGAAGGAGGGTCAAAGTCTTTGAAAAAAGAAGGCAGGAGTCAGGAGGGAAGAAGGTAGGGGGGAGGGGGGAGGTCAATAACAAGGAACTAATAAAAAAAAGGTTTCTGGTCAACATTCAATCGACTGTTTAAATAAACGTCAGGAATGGACATCACAAGGGAGAGGGGGGAATACAGGAGGGGGACTCGAAGTCTCTGAAGGGGCGGAAGGGGGAGGCAATCTCGTAGACGACTGGTCGGACACCTGGGTGGGGGTTGTGGGGGGGTGTGGGGTGGGGGGGGGGGGGGGTTTTTTGGGGTTTGTTGGGTTGTGGGGGGGGTTGGGGGGGGGGGGGGGTTTTGTGGGGAAAAAGACTGGGGAAAGATCAGGCGGGTATTTCCCAAACGGAGGAGGGAGACGAACAAGGGGAGAGAAAAACCGGTACGCGGCGAGGATTGACACGACAGGTAATCAGATGGAAATCAGGAAAGAAAAGCGTGCCTGGCCTTGCGGGGGGGGGGGGTTGGTCGGAAAAGGAAAGGAGTTTTGGAAAAAGGGGGGAGGGGGAGCCTTGAAGTGCGATGGGAACCGCGCTAAGGAAGGGTCAAAAGAATCTCGCCTTACCTACAAACAAAAGAATTAAATTCAAGGTTTAAGAAAAAAAGGAAGACTGGGGAAGAAAATAAAAAGGGGGTTAATATCGACAATCTGACCTAGGTCGAGACCGAAACATGGAGTTACCATCACCTACGACAAGGGAAGAGAAGGCGAACCGGCTGAAGACAGTAACTTTGGCCGAAGGGGGACCGGGGTGTTGATTCGCAAAAAAAGGCGAGGGGGTCATACACCCCAAATCCGGGGGTCTCTTAAGTCCGCATAAAAAACTGTGCCGGGGGGACAAAAAAGACTGACAACAGACGAACCGGCACGTCCGACCAGGTTCTAACGCAGCAGGGGGGGGGGGAGGAAGGAGAGAGAGGGAACTACGTCACCAGCGCGATTTGCCCAGACTCGTGAAGTCCCTAAGTTGGGTTTTTAAAATGCAGGGGCAGTAGTAAACAGTCCCCCTCAAGCGGGGAGGGCAAATGACAGAAAGGCCATAACGGCAAACGTTCGCAGAGGGTAAGGGAAGACCCTGGGTACCGTCTTTCAACTTAATTGCGACTAGCGCAATAAAAAAAAACCTTTTTAAACTCCCGTCCGGACTTAACGGTCACACGCCTACCTTTCTGGTAAAGAAAAGGCCTCCTACGGGGCTGAAGGGGCGGTTAGGACTGGGTGGGGCAGAAAAGGAATGGGGAATAGTCGGCGAACGAACACGGGCCCGGAGCTCATCAAGAAAAAAAAAAAAGAAGCGGGAACAAACCCATTACTATATAACTGGGTGGGCCGCAAAGGGGACAGGGAGGAAAAAAAAGGGAACCCTGTCGGGTGTAAGAAAAGAGAAGTGAAAAGCTGTCGGAAGTAACCTTTTGTAAACGGGCTTTGCAGAATTAGGAAGTTCCCTTATTCCTATGACCCGGGAATAAGAAGGCACGGCAGACATGAAGGGAGACAAGAAGGATGAGGGGAGTCAAAAAGGAGTTACGAGAGGACACCAAAGAGGGTCCATACCAGCTACTAACTTGCACCCTCAGCCCCCTCAAAGAGACGGGAACCACCCCTAAGTGGAAAAGAACACAGAAAGATTCGGCAAGCAGTTGTGAAAGGAATAACAACTCCTCGTCAAGTCCCAAGAACACATACCTCTGAACCGGGGTAAGATAAGACGATAAATACGAGAGCACTTGCGACGGCCACGCAAAGACTGATAGCGGCGCACGCGACTTCAACAACGACAATCAAGAAAAACGAAAAATATACCAAAAAGGAGGAAGCAACAACTGCACCTACACGCCTTGGAACCATCAGAGAAGAAAAAAGCCGCTCGGCGAGGACAAACAAATTCACTTCGACTAAGGAAGTAGGTGAAAATACTGCAAAAAAGTATAATCGGGGTACATGCGTAGACTATCACAGCTGCCCTTGTACTCATTGTCCCACGCCAAAAAAATAAAAACTAGATAAACAAACGAACGCCTACTACCCGGGGAGGGATGACTCCACTTACACTAAAACCAGGAGCACATGAAAAGCCACAACCACCTACACAGAGGGGGTTGGATCGACACTTTCCCTCGTAAAAAAACTTGAAAAACAAACTACGACACCGGCCGTGAAGGGGGAAAGGGCGCGACGCTCTACGGAAGAAAAAAGGCAGGTGTCATAAAAACCGAAAAAGGCAGGGAACCTACACTGGAACCCGGACGGCGGTACAAACTACCTAAAATAACAACTGGGAAAAAAAAAACCTGACTACAGACCGCCGGCCGCCGTATCCTGCGGGACTAAACTTAACGGAAAAACGCGGCCGGTCGAAAATTCGCAAGCACAAGACAAGAGGAACTACAACAACAGCAGCAATACTACGACTCGGCGGAGAGCGGAACTAAGCAACGACCAGCTTGGCACCGTCATAGAGACTCAAAACAACAACGGAGGATTGTACACTATCCTTAAGAAAAAAGGTCTTGGTAGGGTCGAAAAAACTTGTCGAGAGACTGAGTGTTGTTAAGTCAAATTGGGCTTGGTCATGAGGGAACCGAAGGGGAGGGGGTACGGGAAGAAAGTAGTAGGGAGGGGACTGGTCGGACCGGGAGTCCTTAACATGAGGAGGTTGGCCGTACAAGGGGTGTGAGACAGGGACTTGGTACAGCAGTCCGTGGCCGGTTAGGGTGGGAACTTGCCGCCTCAGGGACTAGCTACTCTTCCGGGTGAGGGAAGCGCGTCGCTGACCCTTTTACACGGCAAAATTTCTGGGGGAGTGACTTGTGGCCCCCAGGAACTGGACCGTGGAGGATAAACAAACTAAGGGTCTGGGGGTTGGGTGGGGAAAAGGGCCGCGTGGGGGTGTTTCGGTGATCGTTGTCGGACGCCCCGCCCGGGCTTATTATGGGGTTGTGGACGTCAGAGGATAGGTTGCGTGGACCCGGCCGAAAGTCGTAAGGGTCGTACGACGAATGGGACCAACAACAAGGATCCGTTGTGGGGGCAATCTGGCGGCGGTCATCGGAGGGGGAAACTGACGGTGGTGTACCGATCCGAGTTCTTTGTTCAGGGAAAGGCGGAAGGGTACCAGACGGGTGACGTGGTGGTATTTAAGACGAAACGGTAGTGGTGTCGGTTGAGTTCAGGGGCGAGTAGGTGTCGTACGGAGTAGTGGCGCCGCTAGATTCTGTTCTTGGGACCTGAGACAGCTGATTTACGTGCTGAAAAAGGGGTAAACGGGTCTGGGGATGAATTGTTACCTCCCTGAAGAGTTGTAGGCGTAAGGGGGGGGGGGAAAATTCTTGCCCGGAGAGGGTCGGTAGTGGATATCCGGCTGTGAGGGGTAAAAAAGTACTGTCGTGCCGTCTGAGCTTGGAGGGAAAGACGGGGCGAGTTGAAACGAGGGGGGCCGAAATCAGCAAAAAAAAGAAGGGTCGACGCTGGGTGAGGCTCCGTGCCCGTCGACGAAATGTCCGGGAAAAGGATAAGGGGAACGAAAAAAAAAACCCAGGGGAAAAACCTTATCAAGACTCTTTACCGTCGACGGTAGTTACACGACATGGGGGCGGGCGTCAAAAACGGACCCAATGACCAAACGTCATATCGGTTTGTTTCCGTTGGGGCGTATTTGATGTCGACTAGGGGGAAGTATCTTCTGAGGTAACGAAAGGAAAAAAACGCAAAGCCTCCGAAAGAGCAACCAGAATACCACACCTATACGGAAAGTGTGAGCTGACCTCAAAAGCGGCAAAAAAATGCCTGGGTATCAAAGCAGACGAGTCAATACAGGTATGTCTCGTAAGGGGGAATAAAAGGACGAGCAAGTAGCCGGGCAGACGGGCACATTTGATGAAAAAAAAAAACACAGTGAACGTCCTGGTAGAGAGGTCAGGTGCCCGCAATCGGGAGTAAGGGGGGAAACCTCCCCGAGACAAAAACCTGTGACTTCAAATGAACCTGCAAACAAAAGGGAAAAGCGAGCTGGGGACAGGTCGTCCCAAGGATCTTGATGACCGTAAAAAAAAAGGAAGGCGTCGACTGGTAGGAAAGTGCGGGGATTTTAGAAGAATGTCCACCACAGGCAAAAAGGGGAAGTAGGGGGGGTCCAGAGACACCGGCGTGGGGGTGTAGAAATCCGCCGGTTCGGGGCGAATGCCCACAAAGTTAAAAAAGGGGAAATTACGGCACCCGGCGGAAAGGAATGGGACTTCGGGGGGGACATTGGGGGTCCAGCCGGTGCCGGAGTCGAAAGGTCGAGTTTTAAACAGATATAGGAGGGTAGGACAGCTTTGATGGGCCCCTATCCTGGACACTTGACGTCTGGGGGGTCGTTATGTATGGCGGGCCGGGTCTTGTAGGGTGGGGACCTAAACCGGAAAGTAAAAAAACATCGCCGTCAACCGAAACCTACGGACACTGCAGAACAGGACAAAAAAGGAACCGGAACCCGCTAACGGTAACCTTAGAACGAGGAAGGGCGAACTCGCCTATAAAACTGTCTTGATCACCGGGGGGGGAGCAAAACAGCAAGCCGTCCTACCGACTCCTTCAGCTAAAGGGGGGAGTAACCGACACCACCTTTTCACCATGCAGGTGGCCAAAAAGCGAGGCAGACCAGAATTTCCCCGCCAAGGCCGAGAACTGGGGTGGGGGGTAGGCGCACATCCGCCGGAGACCGAGTCGGCTGCGGGTATTCTTCGTTCGGGGAAAATGCAGGGACTTTAAAAGAACGGGAATGTCTTCGCGTAGATGGAAACGAAAGACAACAGACTGCTGCGGAAAACAGACCGCAGGAGGTGGTGGCAAAACCGAAGTTGGTTTTCACAAACCAATGTGGTTCTAGAGGGGAAAAAAGAGAAAAACGTGGCCGTACACGCACGAAGGGGGCCCTCAGGGGGGGCCAAGAAACCTCGTGGGAGGAGAAAGCCCCCCCGAAGCAGGCCGGCATTTCGGGCGGGAGTCAGGTAAGTTCGAGGCGCCACACAAGAGGAGGGGACAGAAGTACCTTCTAAGAAGCCATTGGTGTCGTTGGGGCGCCGGGGCGCACGTCTGGCGGATGAATCACCGAAGTCGGCTGTCCTCAAAAGCGGGGGTCCCAGAAACGGTCCCCGACCATGGCGCAGTCCCTCATCATGGGGCGACGAGGAAAAAACTCGAAGAAAATGGGGGGTGAGCCGCCGACCGTGTAGGGCCTTGAAAGAGGTGATAAACCGTTCTAAGCGGGTCAAAAAAACGCAGGGGGGCCTAGTTTGCAATGTACTGCGACGTCGTTCCCAGTCGCGAGCGCAACACCTGGAAAGGCACAGAAAACTGGAAAAGACGCCGTGAACTCTGGGACCTGAGGGAAAGGCAAATCGGAAAAACACTACTGCGACAAACCTTATAGAAGTAGAGAAGGGAAAAACAGGTGGAGGTAGCCCCCGACGCGTCACCGTATGTCGAGTCAGGCCGCCGGAGGATGCTAAACGGCGGGAGACCGCAATTTTTCTCAGGGAGCAACTCTACTGCAAACCTGAGGTATCCGGGGGCCACTGGGACCATCCCGAAACACCACGAACAATCCTATCAAAAAAAAGAAGGAACACGGATTTCAAAAAAGGGGCGACCTCTTGACTCGGAACCCCTTAATCTAGGAGAGGGTGGGGGGGAGGACACTAAGCAGGAACCCATAACCGGGGTTACCAACTAGAGGTCAAAAAGGGATTGGAGAAAGGTCCATGACTTAGTCACTAACAAAAACAGTAAGGTTGGAAGAGTGGCGACCTAAAAGAGGTTCCGAAGGAAAAAAAAGGAAAGCATCTTGGGGGGAATTTTGTCAGGTGCAGGATTAACATGAACAATGGACTGGGTAATTACCTAATCAGAAGAAGTGATTTTACAGGGGGAAAAGCCAAATTGCGAGAGGGAACAATTCCCGCTCCTAACCGAGGGGACAAAAAAAAGGGGGTCAAAAAAACAGGAAGGATATACAAGGGCGAGCGGGAAGGAGTTCTAGCACCGCAAGCCCATCCGAGAGGAAAAGACCGAGACAAAAGAAGAACAACAACTTATAGTCTGAAGAGAGATATTTTCCGGAGCGAACTGCGGGGAGCTTCTCGACTGGTGAGCACGGGGAAAAACAGGGGACGCTCGCCCCTTGGCTATCAGGAACTGGTGCTGAAAAGGGAACTCGTTTATTCAGAGTAAAAGTTACTATCAGACTGGGACGGAACTGTAAATCCTTCGGAGTAAATAGAAGAACTGTTCGAAGTCCTTCAAAATGACCCAAAGGGGAACCGTTATGGTAGGAATACGCAACAGTCAACTCTTGGCGTAAAAAACGGGGACTGCCAAAAGACCCTTCTGGTGGAGGTGGAAAAATCCAGAGAGCTGTCGAACTGTTAAGGGGGAAGCTTTAAACCACTGTTCGGGCACGGCTTTAGGGTAACCGAAAAAATCAATTTCTAGACTGACCGCAAGGACGACTGTCCTAATCAAGGGGGGAAGGTTACGGTGCTCGGCGGGGGGAAAGAGAATAGGACTGTGGGGAGAGGTGGTTGACTGGAAGGGGGTCAAAGAAATACGTGACCGGGGGTTGCAGTAGAGGGCGTCGTCGACGCGAACAAGGGGGGGGAGGAAGGGGACCAAGAAGCTCCTTTTGAGAACGGTATAAAAAAGAAAATTGGAAAGTGACGTAAAAGTCCGACGCCTGGAGTTGGCGATAGACGACGGAGACGGGGTGGAACCTCATTTTGAGAAGGAGGTTGCTTCACAGAACACGGGGAACGGGGGAAAACGTATAGGGGGAACGCTGGTCCGTGCAAGGGGGTAAAAAAAAAAAAAAAAAAAAAAAGGGGAGATACTAACTCCTAAACAATTTCAGATCCCATCTTCCATCACTCTGGGGGCAACCGAAGTCGTCAGAGGGGTTTTTATAAAACTTTGGGGAAGGAAAAAAGGTCGGCTAACACCAATGCGAGGGGTGACTTCATCTTCAGCAGAAGGAACTTTAGACTAGTGGGTTAATAAAGGGGCCATGCACTACTAACGGGGGAACTCTTCCAAAGACGCCGGAAATGGATCTAAGAAAAAAAGGAATAAGAAAGCTATCTTGCTTCAACGAAAATTCCTCTCAAGTCGAGTTAAGGGAAGATATAAACTTTTTTGGAGAACTCGAACATTTAAGAAACCTCGAATTAAAAGAGTAGAGGGGGGGGAAGGCAAACGACCGGTTTCTGGCCATCGATAAACCGGTTTCGGGGAAAGAAAAAAACGGTGAAAGACAACGGGGGACTGAAACAGAAAACCTCGGGTTCGACTTGGGATCGGCACCAAACTGAGGGGGGGGAAAACACGAAGGCGAGGAGGGAAGCAAAGTGACTGGGAGGGACGGAACATTACAAGGGAGAAGAAACTTTTCTGTTTCAAAAGAGCTACCGGGGAAACCGGGGAACGCAGGAGCCCGAAGCCGCCGGGAGACTTCTTAGGTTGCGATACAACAGTGTCAGTAGAAGGGGCGGGCAACTGGTTCGTAAGAAGAGAAAGGAAAATGTAGGGAAATGTTGGGTTGCGTTACTTACTGAGCTCTTGACGGCGTGTATGGAAAGAGGGCACTGCGGGCGCTAAAACCGGTGAGCAAGAAGAAGACAGAGGAAAGCCGGGTCAAATCATAAAAGGGCATCCATACGCGGTTCAGGGAATGCATTTGTTGGGCCGCTCCCTTCATGTTGGGGAGGCTGTGGCGCTTGGAGGAGATGGGAACCGCGCTAAGGGCCTGTCAAAAGAAGAGAACTGAAAACTCTAAAAAGAAAATGTCAGGTCAGAAATCTTTACAAAAGCTGGGGGGGGAAGAGGACGCGCTTGAAGATTCAGTAACAAGAGGAAAATCGGATACGCAAAAAAAAAAGGGATGAAAAGGACCAGACGAAAGGACCTAAGGCAGTCCGACCTTTATGAAAGACCGGAAATTTTAATCAAAAGTGGGAAAAAAAAAACAAGGTGTTGGATGAACGCCACCGAAGGGAGGGATTGTGCACACCCCAAAAAGGGGGGGCGCGGAAGAAAAAAACTCCAAGGTGTCTTTTGGGGAAAAGCGTGAACACCACGACACACGTCAGCCAGTTCTCAAGCCTAAGGGGGTGAGGAAAAAAAAAGTCATCAAGAAGGGGGAAGAGGGGGGGAAAAAACGAATAGTCCATAACGCGGGTTGGGGGGGCATGTAAAGTCACCGTGTCGTCAGGGCGTAGTACAAGTAAAGACAGCAGGGCGGGAAAAGGGAAAATAGATCCAGCCGGAAAAGGTACCTGAGGTGGGGGTTCCCTACAAAGGACTCGGTGAGGGACGGAAGAATCTCTACAGGCAGGACTAGACCTATCATGTATGACTCGTCCGTCCCGGCTTAACCAGGTAAAGAAGACGACCGTGCTGGTCAAGAGAGAATCCAGGAAGGGGAGGGCTTTAAGTACTTGGTCGTAGACGTGATTAGAAATAACGGGGGAGCTTAAGAATAAAGAGCAAGGGGCCTTCGTCTACCATACACCGAAGCCAGGAAGAGAAAAAAAAAGAAATGAAAAGGGGGAATTCCTTAGGGCACAACGGGTGTCGAAACTCAAATTAAAGGTCTGGGGTGAGAAAAGAGAAAAAAGGTACAGGTCGGGTGAGGTTGGGTGTAAACTGCAACGGTTTTTTAAGAACCTGGGACTGTGTAGAATGACAGATACTTCAAGTAGCATCGTCCAGGGGACTTCAAATGAAGAAAAAAACGCCCAAAAAGGGGAAATGGTAACAAACCGGCGTAGGGAGGGGGAAAGGGGACGTCACTCTCAAGAAAAAAGCCTGAGGTCACCATACTAAAAAAAAAAACTCCTACGTCAAAAAAGGACAGCCGCAAAAGAAAACACATTCACAAAGAACCCAAGATCGCAATCATGTTCATTAAACTACTACAACTCCATAGTCAGTGGGAGAGGAAACCCGCTTACTAGGTTCAGATAAGCGAAAAGAACGCTATCATCTTCTACCTGGGACCACGGCCACTACTAGCTTCAAACTAAAGGGGAGAACACAGCTCTCTCTGAAGGCTAGAAACCCATACCTTACCCTAGAGGCACTCCACCCAACGTCACCTACTGGGCAAAGACAGAAAAAAAAAAGAAACCATCCCTCTCTTCTAGGAAAAAACCAGGGGACGTTTCAGACTTACAGACGCCAGACGGGGGAAACTTATAAAAAAAGGGGGGGGAAAAGGGATCGATCCTTACAGAAAAAAGTGTCGCCGGGTCCACTCCCCCCTCAGAAATGCCCGAACAAACCAACAAAAACACGAAAGGCCTACGACCGGCTTGAGGAAGGGGAAAAAAGATCACCGAACAAAACCTTACCGAAAAAAAACAAAGCACCGAAAAGGGGTTGGTCGCACTTTCACAGACAAGAGCGGGGGCAAAAAAAAAGACTTTCAACGAAAATGCAGGAAGGGGGGAAACGTCAAAAACTCGCTCGCTCACACCCGCCATGTACTAATACGAAACCGGCGGCAGGGGGACTGACAACTGGACCCCGGAAGGAGGTCAACAAAAGAACCTACGAATAAAACATGTCAAAAAGGAGAAGGGCAGCCCGGAAAAAAAGACAAGTGCCAATAACGAAAGGGGGAGGAACCGAAACAAAACTTCCTGGTCCTCAAGGACAAAGCCACCTACCCTAACTACAAAAACCATCAGTCAAGAAGAAGACGAGTCGACAGCACCGACAAAGGGGAAAAGGGGGGTCAGACTCTCTAAAAAAAAAAAAGGAGGAGGATGGAGGGGGTGAAGGGGGGGGAACAATCGTTTCTGTTAGGTCTCTATCCCTTCCCGAATGAGTAGACTTCTGGGGGTTTTATTCAAGGTGGCGGTTTGTGCTTGGTCAGGCTACATGGAAGGAGGGTGACTTTGTTGAACGGGAAGAGGCAAAAAAGCCGTCAGGGGGTCGGAGGCTTCTTCAACGGAGTGGGTTGACCTGAAGGTTGTGGCTGAATTGTTTACCGACGTCCGGGGTAAAAGGGGAGTGGTTTAAGAAGTGCGGGCGTAGCGAAATACCAGGGGAGGACCCCACGAGGATCGCAGGAAAGGTGGACATCATGCCTTTTAGATGGGAACGTAAATTGTTTGAAGAGAACGGTTCTTTTACCGTGGAGAAAAACCCTCGTAGGTGTAGGGGGGGGGTGGGTAGGAAAGGAGCTGGGGTAGGGGAAGGGTCGAAAGGCCGAAAGGGGCAGGTCTGGAGGTTTTTTTGTTTCGGAAATCCTGTTCACGGATGGGGGAGGGGAAAACCGTAACCGACAAGGGAGGACGGGGATCGTCGGGGAGAAGGGAAAATCTTATCCGGGGGAAATGGAATGGAGGAGGGGGAGCGTCGAACTTACTGGTGTGGACAAACTCAGAAACGGGAGGTTGGGGGTCTTCTTCTGCTGGAAAAAAACAGTGCCGGGAAGGGAGGGTGGCGGTGGGAAGAGAGGGACGGGTTCTTGGTTAATCAGGGTGTCGGAAAGCGGAAGTGGAGGAGGTCTTCGTGTCGCCTCTCATCGGTCCGGTGGGAACTTTGCCCTTGGTCGCAATCCTGCTCAAACTCTTATGTCGGAAGGTGAAAAAAAAAAACCACGGGTCATCGGTCGGGGATTGAACTGGTGAAACTGAAAGAGGGTGGAGCGGCTACCACTGCTGACGAGAGGTCGTGGTAGGTGCGGAGCACGGTTCTGGAGGTAGCAGGAGGGGAGGGAGGGGTGGGCAGAAATGGTTCTTTGGGAAAACGGCTGGTTTCTGGAACGGGGGGAACGGAGGGGGAAATAATCCCTTTCAGGGAGGACTTGAAGTGTGGGGTCTTCCGACAAAGGAAAAGGAGTCGAATACAGGCAGGCCTAAGGGCCTTATCCGGGAAGGATCGCCACTACCTGGAAAAGAAAGGGTTACGGAAAAGAAATGTCACCTTACCTCCTTCTGGACAAAATTTTGGGAAAGGGCTTCAAGAACTGGTGAAACAGACTGGGAAGGAACAGGCATAGACATTGGGGGGAAAGAATGAATGGTTTCTTAGTTTGATGGCGAATCAAGGGGGGATTGAGATAGTCTGACGGGGGGGGGGAGTAAGCCCGCCCAAACCCTAAGGAAAACAAAAATATGAACCTCCGCACCGCCAGGGGAAGTGGAACTTGACCATCAATGGAGGAAGTAGTGACCGGGGGGAAGAACGAAACTTCCGAGCATACAGGGTGAGGGGACCGTTCCGGAAGGACAAAAGGGCCTGAAACGGGAACAAGGGGAAAAGGGGGGGGAGGGCCAACGGAAAAAATAAGGAAAAATGTGAGTTCCAGGTCCAAGAGGGGGTCAGTTCCTCAACTTGGAGGGAGTAACTTTACGGAACCTCCCCCGAAGAAAAGGGTGACCTTGGAGGACCGAAAAAAAGAGGGCTGAGGAATCTTTTGGGCCTTCAAAGACTTGATGCTTGCATCACACAAGGGAAGTCGTCGAACGGGTGATTACTTGAGGGGGTGTTTGTACTCTTGTCCAACCGGAAAAGGGGGGAGGGGAGCACCGAAAAAGGGAGTTGGGGGTATCACTAAAGGACGGGGTGGAAGACAAACACCCCTTTCCCCTAGGACAGTCATCTATAGGGACACCCTTAATAGATTACTAGCGGAGGAAAGGGTACAGCCTGGTTCCTTCGGCGACTCTAGGTCAAGGGAAGAACGGGGGAGAGGGCGAGGAAACGCTTTCCGCTCATCCGAAAAAAGGGCATTGGTTGTCCGTAGAGGGCGCCAGGGGGGGGGAGTGTTACCTGAACGTAGCGGAAGGGAGGGGGCCTCGCCGAAAAGGAAAAAGCAGCAAAAAAGATTGAACGCAACACCCCTGTGAAGGATTTACTCCGAGTGCATTTCGACAAGGCCGGAGGAAGGGATTAAGCGCTCAGATGTTAAAACCCAAGACTGGAAGAACGGGTTAATGAAATGCCCTCCTCAAGTGTCCATAAAAAAGGTAAGTCCTCGGGACGGTGAGTAAGAAACAACCCAAAGGGTCTACCAGTAGGGTAAGGCAGGGAGAAGGGGTTCTACTAAAAGGTTTGCACACCACCTAGAAAAACTGTTGGAAAATCCGAATCTAAACTAGGGGTCGTCTGGCGGGAGGAGGGAAGTTCACGTGAAAAGAGATGGGATGGTGGAAAGAAAGGCCTCTTCAGCTTAGGGGGAGGACAAAGACCTAAATGATGCGGAAAGAAGACCAGACCGTCAGGGGGCCCTAAGGTGGGTGCCGATCACGGAGAAAGTGGGGGGGGGGGGGGGGGGGGGGTTCACCCCTGAATGTCTCCGTAGAAAGGCACCCTTTTCAGAGAAACTTGTTGGCAGGAAACACGAGAACAGGGGGGAAAGAGCGGGGGGGAAAGGAACCAATTCTGTGAGCGACCACGGAACAGACAGTCCATTCGCTTAGTCGTTCATTTAGGGGAGGACAAACACAACGGGCGTAGGACAGGACTAAACCTAGAAGGAAAAGGACATTGTGTCGTTGCAGAAGTAGAGCCAAAAGAGGGGGGAGGAAAAGGACAGTCAAATCATCTTGCTTTACGAGTCCCCGTCTTCTCAGGCAACGGATACACATAGCGGCCGTTTCAAAGACCTTATACGGATGAAAACCATAGAAATTTGTGTCAGAATACGACCGGGGGGGAGTCCTGAACTATTTTATCCAAACGCTACTGGGGCTGGTCAAACCCCCACGCAATTCTGGGCCGGGGGAAGGGTAGATTCTATAGTCGTCTTCGTCAAGAAAAGAGGCAAAACCAGGGGAAAAATAAACATACGGGCAAAAAGGCATGGACTGGCCATAAAGTTCAATAAAGCATCTACCCATACTTCTAAAAACAACGAGACTTCGAGGAAGGGACACACTACGGGGAGGAGGGAACAAAATAAGAAGGACCCCGGAATGGGATCTTCTAAGCAGGTGGAAAAAAAAATTCGCCTTCTTGAGGAAGACTATCGGGAGTCCCTGAAGCAATCGCTGAAAAAAAGAAACTTAGAAAAGGAAAAGGCCAGACCTATCCACCCATATACAAAATGAGGCACGATCAAATCCCTATCAACAAATGAAAAGGTCATTTCAGAAAAGAGGCCCTCCCAAAGAGCTCTAAAGGGAGGGTTTGAGAGGGGACAAAAGAAAGGAAAAACCAGGGGACACATAAGGTAAACAGAGTTTCAACAGTTGCGAAGGAGAAATCAAAACAAGAGGACATGGGTCCGGGTGATCCGCACCGCATTGGGACATGCCGAGTGAACACAGCTGCAAAACTTGTTTCATTTTAAAGGATAACCAAACTCTGGATTAAGTGGAAGCCGATTAAGGAAAGGCCGCTCCCTGGGGGGGAAGGGGAGCTGGAAAAACCTGAAAGGGGAGCAGAAAAACGAGGGGTAGAACCCGTTAATAACCTAAAGGGGGGGGGTAGAACGTTTGCGATAATTGCAACGGGGCGCTGACAGCCCTCATAGAAATCACAAGATCTCAGAAGATCTCTCCGAAT
>Ga0179591_1337066_pt1 | contig 16077 bp, 11 predicted proteins | sample CZOMad2_1_08_16f_FD_182891 | JGI IMG/M metagenome (GOLD analysis project Ga0179591, IMG submission 182891) | Vadose zone soil fungal communities from Angelo Coast Range Reserve, California, USA - CZOMad2_1_08_16fungal (PacBio error correction) | ecosystem: Environmental > Terrestrial > Soil >...
AAAGAGGGAGATTTGGGGGAAAGTAGAGGGGGGGACGGAGCGATCGATTTGAAGAGGAACTTGATTTTTCGTAGAGAAGATGGCACCGAGCCCGTAATCTGGGAAAAAGTTATCGTTGTCAAGGGGTCCGCAATGACCAATGCTAAAAGGAGTCGATAGAAATTCGTCGCGCGAATGGGGGGAAAGAGCTGAGGCTGACGGTCGTGATTAATCCATACTAATCCTAATAAGGGGGAAACGCAGAAGGCATTCATATACCTATCCTCTAAGCAAAAAGGTCAACAGGAAGTGCTGATCACTCTTCAGGAAAAAGTTCTATGCTGAGTCTTTCTGTCTGGGAAAGTAAAACGGGCGTTCGGAAAAGGAAGGTTATGACCGTGGATGCCACGCGAAGACTGAAAAACGCCGCTTTTTCCATCTGAGAAAAAGAAAAAGTGAGGCCGGATGGATGGAAAGCCTATCTATTTTTATAGAAGGGGGAGAACACCTGCGGAAACCGCGCCCGTAGGGAGACAGGAGGTAAAGCAGGGAGGGGCGGGGGGTCTATAGAAGTCATTTTTTTGCAGAGCTCAAAAAACGGAGGGTCTCCAAGATAGGGCAAGGGACCCGTCACGGTCGGAAGAATAACCGGGGAAAGGGGATCGCCCGAAAAAACCATTTTTATCGTGTCTGCAAAAGAAAGAGGAGCAGAGTGGATGAGAATGAAAAGATCTCTGACGGAATCCATTTGAGAAGGAGGGGCAACGAACGGACTGAAAAGAAGGCGAAAAGAAACTACGATGGAGGTAAAAGCTCTTTGTTGGGAAACACGGACCGCTGGACCTCTGGGGGGTAACTCCACGCTCACGGGTGGGAGTTGATCCATGTCGAAAAAAAAAAAAAAGGATCATGACTTTTGAAGGGGAAGAAGTCTCTGGCTTCAGAGAAAGGTCAAAAAGGATCAAAACGATAAGAATCGGGCTGAAGCGCTGATTTCAATGGGAAACCGCGAAGGGGGGAAAAAGAAATCTTTGGGGAGAAACCACAATTGTGACGATAGATAACAGTACTGACGAGGGCCAAAAGGCGAGCGCACGCGGGCAGGGGGGGGGACGTCCTCAGAACTGCCTTCGCTGCCAGGGAGGGGAAAGGGCAGCAATCCAAAGAGGACGGAATCCTGAGTTTAAAAGGGACAAAGTACGACTGAGGGGGGGAATGAAAAATCACTGGGCTGCGTGATAATGACATTATCTATTCCTGCGTCGGGGGGACCAGTTGCACCTGAGAGAAGAATTTCATCTCCCTTTCCGTTTAGGGAGAAATGAAGTTGTGGTTATTAAGGAAGAGGGAGGGGTGAAGGAAAGATTCGAAAAAGGGCGGCTTCTTTTCATTATCCTGACCGGGAAGGGGTCTTCCCAGAGGAAAAAAACCACTTACAGGAGTCCGGTCAAAAAGGGGGTTAAACGGAGGGAAAGAAAAGGAGGGGACCCGGAGAAAAGGGGGAACAGGTTTTTTTCGCCAAAGGACCCAGTTGCCTAGTTACCGTCACCATGCTGGGTCAGAAAAATGGAAGCAATTAAGCGTCAAAAAGGGAAAGAGCGGGTGACGGGTCGCTATCAAAGGGAAAAAGACTGGCTTCACACTGGGAAGTGACAAAGAAAAAGTGTGGCACGCTTTGTGGGCGTCACTCCCTATCACTCTCACAACAGAGGGGAAAAGAGAAATCGTTCGGTGTAAAAAGGAGTCCCCCACCTCTGGGCCACAGCCGGGCGCATCTTCGAAGGGAAGGCGTCTCTTGAGACCCGGAGAAAAAAAAGTCCACAGAATAGAGCGACCCCATGAAAAGGGCAAAAAAAGTATTCTTACCAGGGGAAACTCTAATCTTCAACTAAAAAAGAGGAGGAGGATTCTAAAAAAGGAGTTCCTTTAATCCGGGTTTGGTCCCTCCGACATACTCGGGGAGAGGGGGAAGGGTTTTACACCCCCTCTGGGAATTGACCTCTCGTTCCAAGAAAAGAGAACCGACCTTTATAGAAAGGCACCACTCTTCTCTTCTCTAGAAACCACCAAAAACGGGAGAGAATAAATGAGAACTTAACGGAACAGTTCTCACGAGCATGGGGGAAGGAAAAACACTTTTGGGTTCAGAGAAGTCAGGTGCTGCTTGGGGAAAGAAAGGAGGCATCGAGACCTATACCGGGAAATTTTTTGCAGCGCTTGGGGAAAAGGAAAGAGTCACACCAGACCAGTTTCATAAACTTCCTGCCAGAACGGGGGCAGGCAAACTTCGAGGCTCAGAACGAAAGGAACAAGAGGGATTTTTATAAAAGGGGGGATCGCATTCCCGATGGCACTGGAAAAAAAGGATGGGGATATCGGAAAGGGGGTTTTCTGCTTGACTAAAAAGTGATCGGATAAAGGAAAAAATCAGCTCGGAAAAACGCCTATTTCTACTCGGGGGGGGGGAAAGTCCTGATCAGTCAAAAGCAGAGGGGGCTTGAAAAAGAATAAAGTGGTAAAGAAGGGATGAAGGGGTCTAAAGGGCAATCAAAACAGTCTCTTGAAGGGGGGCTTTCCAAAACGTGGAAAAAAAAATCTTCCCTGAAAAAAAAAGAAACCGAAAGACGATAAGGCTAAAAGCGGGGGGGGGACAATCTTTTGACGGGGGAGTAACGACAGGTACACCTGTAAGGGGGTCCCAGTCCTTCATTTGGTCAAAAGAAAGGAAAGGGAAATGACTGTCATGCTCATAAAAATCGCTTTTTCATCACCGAAGAGGGGGGGAGCAAGCTATTTTGGAAAAAGTACGTTTCCGACGGAGAGGGGTCCCAGAAAGAGCAAAGGAAAATCGGTAATTGGTTTTTTTCATTCTGAGGCAACAAACCACCCTTGCCTTCAGGGGGAGAAGAAGAAAAAGGGGGAGGCAGAGGAAACATCTAGATCACAGTAGGGGGGATATCCGCATGGGTGAAAAGGGGACACAGTTGTTCTCTCCACAATAGAAAATGGGCAGGCACACCCCGGGAAAGAAAAAAGGGGGAAAGTGTTGTGGGGGGGATCGGCTCTGCAACGGAGAAGAAGAGCTCCGAGCGTTTCCATAAAAAAATTCCTCCCGTCCAAAAGACGCGCACCATACAGAGGCCGAAGAAGGGGGCAGGCAATTCCCTGAAGGAACCGGCCGCCTCGTGGCTGTGGGAAAAAGGAGCTTTTCGGCGATCTGCTGACTAGGAAACGCGCTCGCCATCCATGGGGGTGGGAAAAGAGGGGGGTGGGAAAAAAGCCCCTCACTTTAGACCGGGGGGAAGGCGGAAGAAGAGAATCGTCTTCCTCCTCCTAAGAGGGAAAAAACGACGCAAGCGAAAATGAAGAAGGAGAAAGAAGGTGATCAGGGGAGGGGCCCCTTTCCCAGCGATAAGGGCGGTCGGACAAGTTCCGTACTGGACTCGGACGGAGGCAAGAAGACAAAGGAAAAGGGAAGAGAGCACAGAAGAAAAAAAGTATTCCTGAGAACCGGCATCGAAACAAATCTCTCAGGGAAGGAAACGGCGTCGCTCTCAAACGGGGGAACGAAGGACGCGGATGGGGAAGAGATATTTGTCGAACTAAAGAAAGGCGATACTGCGACGACCTCTACCAATCTTAAGGGAGACGTAAAGAAAGAGCCGTCCCCTCAGAATCAGAAGGTCTACTCCAGGGGAGGGGGAACTTTGATAGCAATTATCACAGGAGAGAAGTCGTATAATCACCGAGAGGAGCGGGGGGCTTTAATTAGACTCGAAATGTAGTGACTTCCAAAAAAACTTTCCTACAGTGAGGGTGAGATAAAGAACTAAAAGAGAGCATAAAGACCCTAACCGCAAAAAAAAAATCTTTCAACATGCCAAAGAAAAGAGGTCACTCTTCAGTTGAGGGCAAAAAAGGTTTCGACGGGGGAGAGTAGGTTCGTTGCGGAGGGCATGTTACGTGGAAAAAAAGATCGCGAGCGAGAAGTTCTTTAAAACTGGCGAGTCAAAAACAAGAAATGATGATTGCGGGGGGAGAAAAACTCGAATGGGAAGAAACAACGGTGTCTAGAAGAGTCTGATTAAAATTTGCAGGAGAGTATCTCCTGGGGGGACATTCTTGACGAAACCTTCGGACAAGTTAATAATTGTCGTTATAAGAACATTAACAAATTAGGGTTGGGAAGCTGTCACCCGACGCTGTCTTTGTTCGCAGTGCATCTGTAAAGCAGTGACCATTATCCTTACGAAAGGGGGATACGGGGAACTTAGTCCACCAATGGAAAAAAGGGTATAAGCGAGTGGGTATGAAAGGGACTTCAGGTGGGGGTTACCTTCAGAAAGCCGGTCCTTTCAAAAAAAAAAGCAAGGCCCTGGAAGTGATAAAGGGAAAAAAAGTCTTAAAGAGGGAAAACTCGGGGTATAACGAAGATTTCTTTCTCACTTGAGGAGTTTGGGCGACAAAAAAAGAGGGAATATAACGTTTTGGGGGAAGAACTCCTCACGAAAGGGGGTGATTTAATTCTTTTTCGGACAGGAGCAGATAATAGATCTTAAAGAGAAACGCAAGGGGATGGCAGTCAGATCTTTGAAACTCTCCTGCTAATCGGAGCGTTCATGAGAGTAATTTCAGATACCGTGAACTGAAGCGTGGTTATTGAAACCGCGCCGGAAGAAGACGAAAGGGGTCCGCGGGAGGGGACCATCGATGCGGCGCGAGGGAAAGAGAAGGTGGATGTTAGTCCTAGGAAAAAAGAGTCCCCGGAAAGCCCCCTAATTTAACCTGGTCGGTAAGAAGGAATACCATCTCGAAGTGAGATAGGTACCAGGTGGAGAGAAAAAACTCCTCACTGGGGGGCATCCTTTAACTGATAAAGGAAGAGGATTTGCCTTAAGGAACTCTTTTTCACAAAAGAGTGCGAAGTTAGGACAAGAAGTGGAACAATTGTGATTCGTGAGAAAGGGTCCTTTATTAAAGAAAACGGAAACTCGTTGTTCGCACGCGATCTCAGGGGATACGGGGAAAGGACGCGCGTTAGAGATTCCCTCTGGGGGTTTAAACAGGAGAGTCCCGGGATCAAAGGAAAAAAAAAGCCTGTCCACGGATGGAAAAAAACGGCCGGGTGTGTAAAAGGAAAAGGGAGCCAGTTGCTATTGAACAAAAGGAAAAAGCTTTGGTCATACTGACCCGGAAGGCGCGTCAAAGGCGGGTCAAAGCGGTTCGCGATCCTGAAGGGAAATGCTACGTCTGAAGGATGAACGATTTGTAAAAGGGCCCTCGGTTGTGTAATCGGAAAAGTCACGGCCAGCGGCATCAACAACAACAAGGTGGGATTCGAAGGAAGAGAAAGATAAAAGTTCACAGGGGAAGGGGGCCCACCTTTCTCAGGATAAAAGCACTGGTTCCGAAGAAGTACCCTGCAGGATCTCGAGATGTATTACCAACGGACTAAAAAGGGGGGAGGGACAAAGCATTGTGAAAAAAATTCACTGGAAAAACGTATGCTAAAACCCCTGGGGGACGCTTGCCTTTTCATCCGAAAAGGAGGTGGTGGGAGAAGACAGCCTGAAATGTATGGTTTTCAACAAAGAAGAATATCACTTACGCAGGAGGGGGGAAGAAGGGCGAAAAAACAAAGAAGACTAACTGGGAAAGATAACTCGCACGGATATTACTAATAATAGGCACAAACCACTCTCAGTTGAAAAATTAAACTTAAACTGGCCGCTGAAAGAGGAGAACAACATTTGTAAAAGGACGTACTCAGCACTCCTCGAGGGAAAAGATGAAGGGGGCACTGGGGAACTTTTCAAAGAACAGGAGGGGGGCGGGAATTCGCCTCGGAGAGTTCCGTAAAAGGGGGGGGGTAACCTCAGGCCTTCCGACCGGGTAAATTACGGGGTGTGAAGGACAGAAAAAGTGGAACTCAAAAAGAGGAGCTCTCTTACGAACCTTCCGATAAGAGTTTTTTACTAATCGCCGAAATTAGGCATTAAGAAGGCGTCGTACTTGGAGGGAAAGTTGGTGGAAGGACGACCCAATCATGGGGGGGAATTCTGACGCGACGTCCTCTAGCAAGGATCCCCTCAGAAAAGATTCGAGGAAGTGGGGGAATGAGCTCAAAGGGGGGGGGCTTAATCCCAGCTACGGGGCCCGATCAAAAAGGATCGTACTTCACTGAGAGAAGGGTCAAGAAGGGAAATCCAAAAAAAGAGTTATCTTTTCTTTCCAAAAGAAGGTATACTAGCGGGTCATCTGGGGAAGTGCCAACCCAAGGGGGAAAGAAAACAGTAAAATGGAGGCTGGACCTGGGGGGAGCCATCAGTGAAGTCTCTAAAGGGTAAAGGCTTTTTATTTCATTCAGAGTTGTTCTAAAGGGCTCAGGAAGGGTTCGCGCAATTGGAGAGGTTAGCTAAAGTTAGAAATTTTAGGAAAAAGATAGGTTTCCTGATCTGGGAACTTCGGCGAAAGTAAGGTTCACTTAGTGACATGTCACAAGTTCCTAACTATGTCCCCTCAGGGGAGAAAAAGAGGGTGTTTTTTTTCCGGATGGGAGGCCACGCCTGTGCCGGGTGGACCAATAAGAAAACGAACGTCAAGGGTGTCCGGAATTACGATACCGTTTAAGAGGTGAGCCCAAGGAAAGGGTGGGTCTCGAAGTGTGGATCAGAAAAATAAAAAGGGGTTTGGAACAAAAGAAAAAAAAAGCATCCTGCGAGGTGTTTTTAAGGGGGAGGACTCTCAGGAGTGTTCATCAAGCTAAGTGTAAAAGACCGAAGACTCTAATAGCCTTCCTCACGAACAAAGCCGCACCAGACAACAAGGGAGGAGAAGGTTGTGGAATCAAAAATGAAGAGTTAAAACCTTCCATCGTGGCTGGGGTCTTATCCTCGGTCTGGTCAAGGAGGAGGCGGGCCTCCGATCCGGGAAGACAGTCCCCACTGTAGAAGGGGGGGGGTGTCTTTTCCGAGACACTACATAGGAAAAGAAACTCAATAATGGATGGGCTAAAGAAAGGGAGAGGGTCCGTGTAGCAGAAGAAACCCCATTACAGCGAGAGAAAGACAATTGGCCCACGGAGGACGGCTCTTCTTCTACGAAGATAGTCTATTGGAAACAAAAGAAACTCAAAAGCAGTATCGTCCTTCCAAGGAAGAGTTTAAAAAGAAGAAAGGAGAGCAACCAGCTCTCGAAAAAGGAGGAGGAAAATATCTTTAAAAAGACAGGGGGAAAGGAAAAGGGGGGCTTTCCGGGGTTCTATACTGCGGGGGAGGGGTCGCGTCATCTAGAGAAAAAATATAGCATCCCGACAAGCAGGAAATTGCTCTCGTTAGGAAAGGAGACAATTAATCACGGGGAGAGATATCAACTCCGGGAAGAAAAGAATTTCCAAATATGCTTAGGAGAAAGTTCCTCCTCTAATAATAAAGTGATGGGAAAAGGGGGGAACCTCGAGCTCTCCTCATCAAGAGACCGAAGCAGAAGCTCCGATTTGCAGAGAGTACTTTTTCTGGCTACATTGAGGGGAAAGAGTTGAGGGGTCGAAAAGGGGGACTGTCTTTTTGCGCGGGGGAAAGGGAGAACGGAGTCATGGAAGAGTTTATGCCACTCTGAATGAAAATAGGGTAGGTCCGGCGAATCCCACCAACAATCACAGAAGATGAGGTCTGGGGGAGTTCCACCTATTCTATTGAAAACAACTTTCTAGAAAAACGGAACCGGAGGAAGGGGAAGTTATAAAGGGTTCTTCCTACACCGAGGGCGGATGGTGTCGAGAAGGAGCTCCTTTTGGGTTTTAATTCCAACACCTGAGGGGGGAAGGGGGTAGGGCCGAGACTTGAACGTTCTAATGAAGAAAGGGTATGAACGAAATAGCCGGTTCACACCAAGGGGGAAAAACAGCGATTCGAAGGGGGGGGGCGTATCAGTCTCGAAAAAGGGAATGAGAGGACCTTAATCAGGGTGCCGGCCTGGAAATAAAGTAACCGTATTACGACCTAGAAAGGGGGTTCAAGAGTTTACAGAAACTAACCTTACAGATGGCTGAAAAGTTTAGGGGGGATCGCTGAGGGAAACCCTCCTGCCTCTGACAAAAACGTTGGGGGAAACAAGTCTAATGGGGGAGTAAAGGGGGAGGCCTCCTATCGTCCTTCGATCATGAAGGGGGGAAGGAACAGCGTCTTGCCTTCATAAAGTTTGCCAGAGGGAAAAAAGTCCTCATAGGTCGTCTGGCACGCGAAGGGAAAAAGGGGGAGGGGGACCCTCTCATAACTAAAGAGAAGAGGTTAGTTCCCTCGCCACCAAAAAATGACTATCTCCCAGTACCGAACAACTTCCAGTCATCCGTCGGAAAGGCGGCCACTTCGTAAAAAATCAAGAGTGGGAAGACTGATGAGGGAGAAAGAGGCCTGACGCAAAGCAGAACTCCCCCGAAGTGAAACTGTCTGAAGGAAGGAAAACCAACTCTGCCGAGAAAAGGCTCAGAATGATAATCCAAAAATCCTGGAAAGAAGGTAAAAAAAAAGGGATCGAAGGTCTCTCTTCGGAAAACCAGGAAAAAGGTTGGTAACACCAGGATAAGATTATGTCAGCTGGAACAGGTTAATTGTTTCGTCACGGGAGGGGGGGGGGGAAATAAATGTCTCGTCGTTGTGCCGTGAGAGGCTAGCCATAAAGGGAGACCTCTCTGTAAGTGATAGGGTCCGCGATGGTTGAAAACAAAAATGGGAGACGATTATAATTCGGAGAAGGGAAAAAGAAGTATGAAGAAGGCCTGTTTTTGAAACGGGGGAGAAGAACATCGGAAGGAGGGGCGGAAAACATTCTGGGGAAGGACGCTTCCGCGTCACCAGCATGCGGGTCATAAATAGCTATCCGGCAGGTTCTGAGGGAAAAGGGAGACAAGGGTAAAAATGGAAACCGGGGAAGGGATTTTTTTTCATGGGGGGAGAGTCGAAGCACTCCGGGGGGGAAGAAAAAACACTTATTAGTGGAGGAGTAGGGTTTGACAAAGAAAGGGGATTAAACCACCGCCACACAGAGCAATCTCACTAACACAGGATGCCCTGGAAGTATGCGAAGTCACATATAAGTAAACGAAATGTTTGACAGGGAAGGAGGGGGGTACATTACGCGAAGGGAAAGACTCATTCCTAGCAAGCGACCGGAGGCTCAAAAAAAGGGACCTCTTGTCTTTCAAAAAACCGGGAAACAGGATTGTGTGTAGACGGAGGGGGGATGCCCGGACTAAAGGGGGGTTTCAACTTCAAGAAAAGTAATGGAAGATAGAAACAGATTCTCAAGCCCGACGGGAGTCGATTGAAAGAACAAACACGCGGAAATTCCTCAGAATCAACTCTCAGTGATCAAGATCACAAGGGGAGGAAGAATCATCTGTAAGGAAGGTGAAAAACTGGCTCAGGCCTACTCAGTCACTCCGCTAGGGAAAGAGACGGGTTTAAAAGGTCGGGGAAAGTGGGCGGGGAAGGGCAATACAGATACCTTTGAAGGGGAGGGCTGGGGAACTCAGGCCGAAGGGATTTTCAAGAGGGGGGCCTTACTGCCGGCCAAAATCGCCGGCAAAGGGACTAAAAAATAGCGCCGCAAAAGGGGGGTACGAAGCTGCCGCAAGGAAGGGGGAGTCATTGTAATACATCTGCTGAAGGAAGGGAGAAAGAGAAGTTTAACTACCCAAGATGTATGAGGGGGGGGAGCGTGTAAGGGAGGAAAAAGAGAAACTCTCAAGAGAATTCTCTTAGAGTTTGGGGGGGAAAAAGCGCTTAAGCCAAAACGTCAAAGTCATGAAAGGAGAGGTCGGAAGACGGTCACGCACAAGAGAGAGGAGTTCTCTGGGGGGTTAGCTCTAAGGTCCAGCGAAAAAGCCTAGCTCTAAAAGTGCGCAGGGAGGGAGGGAGTGAGCACGGGGAACGGGGAAGGAAAGGACTTTAAGAGGCATTTCTCAAAAAAAGGGGGAAGGGGCAGCGATAGATTTCGCAGTCATTCTCATAAAATATCAAAAGGGGGTGCATCATCACAACAAGGGGGGGAAGAACTAAAGGTTTGTCGGGTCTAAGCAAAAGAAGGGCGGCTTCATTTTCACATACCTTTCCCAAAAGGGGCAATATAAAAGGGGATCCTCTGGTTTTTGGGGGGAGCATGACAAACCGGAGCAGGGTGGAACTACAACCCTCCGATAAGAACGGGGTCGTGCAGAATTGACAATTCCTCTACCGTTAACGGCGAGGAGATCCAAAGGTTTGAGATACGCACCACAGGCTCCTCAAGAAGGAGAGTTGCAGCCCTAACAAGGCCGGAATTGTTGGGGGGATTGAGGACTAAAAAAAGGGAGTTGTCATCTCGAAAACCACTTCATCCTCTATGGAAACCGGAGCACTACCGACGCGCACAAAAAGGGGAAGGCCGCCGAAATCGTTAAGAAGTAGTTAGAACCTTACCGAATCAGTTGGCTGGGAGTTCTCGGGTCTCGGGGGAAGAAAGCGGGACTGACTCAGCTCATAAGGAAAGAGGCCCTCACTGACTCGTTCTTTCGGAAGGAGGAGAGTCAACGAAAAAGGGGACATCCTCATATTTGGAAATGGTCAGGGGGGAGGGATATCATCAAGAGGGATAAGGAGACCTTCCCTGGAAAAAGGGGGCGTCTACAATTTCCCAGCTTGGAGGAGGCTCTTCTAAAAGCATCATTTCCGAGTGGTAAAGAAAGAGACCAGGGAAGGGAAAAAAAACGGCAGAACGACAAATCTCTCGATGGGAAAAGAGGATCAAACAAACAACAACGGGGGAGGGACGGTTCCATCGAGATATTTGAAAGAGATGAGGAAAGACTGGGGGTTTGAGACTAATCGAAGAAGAGGGAATAAGAGTCCGTCCAGAGGAATGGGAATTGGAGGGGGTCAATTTTCCTTCGGGGGAAAAAAGGAGACTCGATAGAGGCGAGGAGGAAATTTCATAGAAAGACGATCTCTGTGTCCGTGAAAAAAAAAAAAAGACATCCCGGGGAAAACCTTTCCTCCGGGAAAAAGGGCGCGCCGCACAATAATCAAGACGGGCAACATCAGAAAAAATTCTGATCAGAGGAAGGGAATTTCGGAAGATGCGGTCTGTCCTGGTTCGGAGCGTGAGGAACTCGCATGGAAGGTGGTTCCAAGGAGGGGCCACTCTCTTCAGAAAAGAAGTACTCCAACTTCGTGCCTGAATGAGGGTGGGAGGACAAGTCTACTAGAAAAAGGGGGGCTATAACACCTAGGAAGTGGGATCGTTCCAGTCGTTTAAGAAGGACGAACACCGGCGGGTTTCGATAAGAAAAGAATGTTTGGCCAGAGCAAATGAAAAAAGGGGGGGGGGGACGCACTCTAGGGGAAAGAAGGACAGTTCTGTGACCATGAAGCAGGGGAAAAAAGGTACCGGGATCGCCGAAAATAAGTTGTGCTCGGTGATGCAAACAGCGATGGAGGAGATACAGTAAATCAGTCAAAAGCATCAAGAAAGGAGAGAAAGTGGGAGGCCCCTTGAAAAAAGGAAAAGTCCGCGTTACGGGGAGATGGCTAAGAGAGGGGCTTCGAACGGAGGCGGTGTGGTCCCCTGCCGGGCAAACCTTGTAGATCGGGAAAGTTTGCCAGCCACGCTCAGTTGGGGTTGATTGAGGGGGAGGACGACCTTCTCCGTAGGGGTGAAACTTTTTGATCTCCTCAGGCTTTTCTATCAGGATCAAAAAGAAGGCGAATCGAAGCTCGAGTTAAAGTGGGAAGAGCATGGAAAAAACTCAGCACGTTCCCTCATAAGGGGGGGGGTTCCCGCGAAAAGCTCCAATACGGCCGCGATGTCAGGGAGAGAAGGATTCGGCGCTAAAAGTGGAAGGTTCGTCCGCGAAAAAAAAGGGGAATAAGCTTCCTTCGCTGCCAAAGGGGACTGGCCGGCAGAAAAAGGAAAACTTGCGGGGGGGCTTGGGGAAAAAGCTCTTGAAGACTTCCTCGGTGGGGGTGGAGATTCTAATGAAAGAGGGGACGGGTGGGGGGGTTAAAGGTGTTACAAAAACGGATCCGTAACAGTACGGAGGAAAAAATTTCTGCGCGTTTTTTTCAAAAAAACAGCTATTAACAGAGAGGGGAAAAGAGGGCCTTTTAAGGGGAATGATATTTTTGTGGTGAGAAGTAGTAATCCTGAGAGAAGTGCTCGTATCTCGAGAACGGTCCGTAGGAGTTTGGAGAAAAGGAGGTAGGGGGAAAAGTGATGAGGGGGTTGACACAAGACAGCGTCCGGGGAAGGTTCGGATTCCCAAAAGCCGGAAACGGATGAAAATCTGGAGGGGGGGGGGGGGTGAACAGTTGGGAAAGGAGTTGGTGCTATTGACGAGGGAAAAAAGCTTCAACAAGAGAAGACCTACCTGGTGACTCTTCGCAAGGAGGGAAGGGCGGCTTGTGAGGGAAAAAGAAGGGAATTTGGAAAACGCTCGACTTGCGGGGAACACGTGAAAAGAGCTGTGTTTCCCCGGTGAAAGTGTCCGAAATAAAAAGAGACAACAACAACACGGATGAATTAAAAAAAGGGAAAAGATCTATATCTTCGGGATTCCGATTCCCCCAAAAAACCACACAGGCGCACTAAGGGGGCGCGAAGGTCGCTGCGGAAATCATGATAAAGAAAAAAATCTGACCGCAGGAAGGACAGTGTCTGAACCCGCAGAAAGAAGAGTCAAATAACTTGGAGGAAGAGGAGAAAAACTGGGTTAAGGGTCCTTTTCATCCGTGAAAGGGGGTTGGCCCCGATGTAGAGTTCCGGAAGGGAATGGTTTGAACAACACCAAAATGGAAGGGAATCACGGAAAGCTCGGTTCCGAAAGAAGAAGCCGACGGGATAAAGGAGAATCTAGCGCACAAGAAGTCTCGTTAAACGTAAGAAAAAAAGATCAAGAGAAATGCCACTGAAAAAAGTGCTCATCTATCGAGGGGGAAAAAAAAACTGGTTTCCGAAGAATTCCTATCCGGGTTAGGCTTGTCCCCGCCAGGAAAGGAGCGAGGAGCCTAAAAAAGAAGAAGGAATGTTTTCAGGCGGAGGAACAGCAGGCCTTCGGAAACAGTTTCACTTCGGGGGCATGCCGGCAAAACAAAAAAAAGGCTCGAATACGTCTCAAACGGGGGAGGATTTTTTACGAAGCGCCGGAGGGAAAGGATGGCAACGGATCGGAATGGGAAATAACGTCACGGGGGAAAGAAAGAGTAGTGGGACCCCGCGAGAAAACGAGAAAAGCGATTAGGGAAAAAAAGTTTGTGTGATCCTAAAAAAGAACGAGAACATCAAATTCATTAGCGACGGAAGAAAGGGGGGGGTAAGAACGGAAGGAATCAAGACAAAAGGAAGAAGGGGGAAGTTAAAAGAAAAATACAAGCTGGTCTAAAGGCACCGGCGGGGCAGGCGCAAGCCATCTGTAAGTTTAGAAGGGAGAGTGGAAGTGCTGGGAAAGAAGAGGGGGGTCCGTTGCTTTCCAGGAAAAAGGGGGAAAAACTGATTCAGGTCAAAGGATTACTGTCATTTCTCAGAAAAGAGGGACTAAAAGAGGGTTTGCAGAAAGAAAAGGGTTTCCTCATCTATGTTGAGGGCGATGACCCGGGAAGCCGCGGCTGTCCAGGGGAAAAACGACAGTTAAGTCGTCCTGGGGGAAAGGAACAAATCCTCTGGGGAAGGGGGCTCTTTCAAAACAACCCAACCTGGGGGAACCGGTGGAAGGCGACAAAGATTAAGAACGCCGGGGCGAAAAAAAAAGAAAAGGGAAAAGACATACGACGTGAAGAGGACGACAGACATGGGGCAGTCTCTTTCTCAGAAAGAAGTGGCATCAGACAGGGAAGAAGTTTGATTGAATCGCCTTCACATAAATCGTCGGCAGCTCAAAGGAGGGAATCAAACGTCCATCCTCGAATGGAAATCCTCACTACCGAAGAAAAAGAAGCCAAAGAAAAAGGGGAAAATTTCCCTTAATATTTATCAAAGAAAAGCCTCTGGGAGGGGAGCTTCGTTCGTCGGGGGGATAACATGCTGAGCGGAAGAGGCCTCTCTTTTGCAGAGCAAGGCACTACTGTAAAAAGTGACGCGGCGGAAAAAAAAAAAAAGCGCTAGATCAAAAAGGGGATTCTCCAGTCTGTAAAGGCCTATCCTGAGCACAGAGAGTGCTACAGAGACTATCACCTGGCGTCGACGAGAGGGGGGGGCTAGGCTGATTAGAAAAGCATTCCGGGAGCAACCATCGATCAGAGAAGTCCCGGCACATCGCGTGAATAACGATTGTCAACCAATAATGCAAACAACGAAAGGAAGAAAAATGATTTTGCAAGAGGGGGAGAACTCTCTCCGGGAGGCTGCATCGATGGGGGCATCGACAATCGGACTTGGAGTGAAGAACAGGGCAAAACGAAGGGGGGCGACTCCAGGGGCGCGGGTAAAAACTTTCAATGATCCACAAAGGGGAGTACTAAAAACGTATATCACGAAATGATTCGCGGCGGGATCTTTCGGGAAAAACTCCGACTAGGGAGGGGTCCGACTCGAAAAATCTCAGTGCATTGTATTGAAGTAAAAGACTCCAGGATTAAAGCATGCATCATATACCCGAGAAAAGATTCAAGCTTTCCACAGACAAGGTTTCTTATCCTCTTCATGCCCAACAGCAAAAGCAGGGAGGGCTGGTTCGAAGTGCTTACCTGGAGATAGAGGATTACGGGGGGATCTTCGATCTGCCACGCCGCTAAGGGGGGCTCCAAAAAAAAAAAAGAGATAAAAAATTTCTGGGGAAGGGTGTTATAGAACACTGAGGAAAGAAAGGCTTAGAGAAAAGGGAACTTTATCTTCCAGGGATTGGGTCCAAGACGCTCAAGGGGAGGAAATCCCGGACAGGGGGTTTGCATATCAATTCAAAGAGGATGGTGGACGAAACTAGTACGAGGTAGTGAAATGAAGGCCCAAAAAGAGAGACCTAAACATATCTTAGAAAATAATCTTTAATGCAAAAAGAAAGAAATATTGGGGGTAATGAAAGGCGCGGAATTACGTATGAAAAAAGGGGAGAAAAGGACTTCCGGAGAGCAGGTACTCCTGAAAGAAACGATGAAAGAACCTTAAAGAGGGGTGCGACGTGCATGGGTTGAAGAGCTTACCTCTTGTAGAGGTGGCCCCCTAGAAACTTTTGTGCATTGCTTCAGAGGAGAACGGATCCGGGGGAGGGGGGGGAGGTACAGCAAAATTCATATCTTTGCCGATAAGAGAAAAAAAATAACTCCTCGAATAAGAGAGCTAGAGTGTCCAAGGAATCGGCACGGAGGCGGGAAAAAAAGCCCTTCCTCGAGGGGGGGGGGTAGGACAGCCCCCTCATTGGAGAAAGAAGGTAAATGAGAAAATCCTTGCATAAGGAGGAAGCGTCTCAAGGGGAGAATGGAATCCCGAGAGCTATCTGGGAAAGAGTCCGATTTCCGAGCCCGACGTTAGGTCTTTCTTAACTGGGATGAGTTAGGCGGGGGCACACACAGTAGGGTTCTCGGCTGATTGGTAGCGAGGCAGCTGAAAAGGGTACCCCTCCGTGAAACCCTTCTCGAAAAGTGGGTAGCCGAGTGAAACGGGAAAAATGCGCCTTGTTCAAAAGCTCGATTCGAACGGAGTTTCTCGGAAAGAAATTTTGACTTGTATAAAGTTGGTGATTCCGGTGTGAAAAGAGGGCCGCTTGGGTTCTCGGCGGAAGGAACGCGATCACACCCATTTCGGAAAAATGGGAACCTACGCGCTGTAAGGGGAGACCCATTTTGGGGGAAAACCACGTACAGAGTAGACAGGATAAAGTGGGGAAAACTTTCCCAAGTCCCCGGGGAAGGGTATGTTTCCCCCTTGGTTCCGGCCGCCGACGAAGAAGAAAGGAATCTTAGAAAAGAAGAACACCTGTGCGCTTCGCGAAGGGCAAAATACTAGATGGAAAAAGGGGGGGCCGCAGGGTCGTGACCGCGCGACTGGGTAAGCACGGAAGAGGGGAAAACGCCCGGAGTTGTGTGAATCGGATGGGTTTCGAGAATCTCTCACACAAAAGGAGAGGAACTGAGC
>Ga0179591_1244384_pt1 | contig 16072 bp, 25 predicted proteins | sample CZOMad2_1_08_16f_FD_182891 | JGI IMG/M metagenome (GOLD analysis project Ga0179591, IMG submission 182891) | Vadose zone soil fungal communities from Angelo Coast Range Reserve, California, USA - CZOMad2_1_08_16fungal (PacBio error correction) | ecosystem: Environmental > Terrestrial > Soil >...
AACTAACCCGTGGAATACTCGCCTCGTGGTCGGGAGAAAAAGAAAGAAGAGGGGGGAAAAAAATCTCACACATAGACGGGGCTCAGCCGGAGACTGATTGCATTAAATATCATCAAACGGCCGGAAGTGAGAAATCCTAATTGGATAGGCTCAAAAAACTGAGCCGAAAGAGAAGAAAGCAGGACCACTCAAACAGAATCAACATAGCTGAAGAAGCGAGCCCCCTGGTTTGACTAGCCTTTCGTTGACTTTAATTGCCCAGGAGAAAGAGGAACGTTATGCACAAACTGGGGATCAAGGCTGAATTTGCGGAAAGGACACGAGAACGCCGAGGACAGTGGATTCCTACCGCTCAAAGAAAGGGAAGCTGGGCACGTGAAAGACGTCCTCGAATGGGTCCGTGCACGATAAATGTGGGGGTTTCGGGGAAACAATTGCACGCTTGGTGAAAGGAGGAGGTAAGAGGGCAGGGGAGGACGGATAGAAAAATAGGTCAGCATCTTAGATATATCCTTTATATTCAGCAAGCAGGAAGAGCTTGAGGAAATAACGACGGAGTTCCTTGCAGGTCCGCTGGTTGGCGCACCATGCCCCCCACCCCCCCCGCCCACACCCAATCACCCCCCCCCCCCCAACCCCCCGACCACCCACACCCCCCCCCCCCCCCCCACCCCACACCCCACCCCCCCCCCCCAACCCACACCAACCCCCCCCCCAACCAAAACCCCCCCCCCCCCCCCCCCATCCCCAAACCAACACCCCACAAACCCCAACCCAACCCCCAAACCCCCCCCGACCCCCCCCCGCCCGCCAACCCCCCAACACTCCCCCCCCCCGGCCCCGCCCCCCCCCACTCCGCACCCCCCCCCCCCCCCCTGCCCTCGCCCCACCCCCCCCACACACCCACCGCACCACACCCCATAAACCCCGCCCCCGCCCCCCCCCCCCCCCAACCCCCCCCCCAACACAAAACACCCCCACACCATCACCCCCCCCCCCCACCCCCCGCAACCCCAACACGAACCCCCCCCGGCCCGCGCCAACCCCCCACACCCCCACAAACCAACCCCCGTCACCCTCCACCATCCCCCCGACCCCCTCCCCCTCCCCCGCCCCCACCCCCACCCCCCGCACCCCCCAACCCGCCCGAACGCCCCCCCTCCCTCCCCCCCCCCTCAAAGTCCCCCCCCCCGCCCCGCGCCCGCCCCCGCCACCCCCCCCCCCCCCCCCCACCGCGCCCCCGACCCCCCCCCCCCCCCCACCAGCGCCCTCACCCCAACACGACGCAAGCTAAAAACACAACCCCACGCACCGGACCCCCCCCCCCCCCCCCCCCACGCCCACCCCAACCACCCCCCCCCCCTGGACACCTCCCCCCCCCCTAACCCCCCCAATCCCCCCCACCCAAAACCGCGGGCGCCGGGCACATGACACCCCCTCACATCCCATGGGCCCCTCCCCGCCCCCGCCGCTCCCTCGCGCCCCCAACACCCCCCCCCCCCCCCACATCCCACCCCCCTAAGACTCTCTCGCCCCGACCCAAAAAGCCGCCCACCTCCCCCCCCAAGACCCTCCCAGGTCAGCAAATGAGACCCCACCTCTCCTCCCCGCTCACCACCCCCCGCCCCCGACCCCGGACCCCCGGCGCCCCCCCCACCCCCCCCACTCAAACAGCGCCCCCTCGTCCAAGCCACCCCCCACCCACCCCAAGATCACCCGCTCAAACCCTCAAAAAACCTCACCAAAAACTGCCCCGCCACCCCACTCCCCCACCGCACCTCCCCCAAAACACCCCCACCCAATATCGCAAGCCACCCCTCCGCTCTCCCAACTCCCCACCCTCTCCACCCGTCACCAAAAAACCCACCCCCCGGACACAAGCCCCACCCCCCCCCCCCCCCGACCCCCACCCCAAACCCCCCCCAAAACCCCGCCCGCTCCTCCCCCCCCCCACAATACCCGCCCAACCACCCCCGCCCGCCCCTCCTAGCTATCTTGGACCTTTTTCCTGTAGAGAGATAGGTTTCCGAACACGCGGGAACAGAAAAAAGCGGGGGGTCGCTTGAAAAACAACTTCAAAGGAGGTTGGGCCGACGCCATCCGCGACGCATCGTCAGGACGGGCATACGAACGCGCATGGCGAGCCTAAAACCACCTGAGGAAAAGTCCGCCCGAGGTTCGAGAAGAAGGGGGAGGCGCGGAAGCCGAAACCGTTAACTCCTCTAAGGGGGAAGGACTGTCCTAGATTAATGCTACCCTCATATCTGATGGAAAAAATAAAAAAAGAGAAGTGGGAGGAGGAGGGGGAAAAAGACAGATTAACCGCTCTTCAACCCCGCTACAAACGGGGAAAAAGAGTGCAAGTTGCCCCAATAGGGTCCTAGCGCTCAGGGATGAAGGCGAAGGAGAAGGAAAAGATCGGCTGTAGAGGGTTGAAAAAGAGATAAACACAACTGATTTGTAAAAAGAAGAATGTTGCGAAATATAAAGAAGGGGGAGGGGGCAGCGGGAATTCGCTAAGCAGAATCCAGCAAGAAGAAGAAGATTCGCAATCGGGAAAAGAAGCGAAGAAAAACTTGATTGGGGGGAAGATCTTTTTCTTCACTGAGAGGTCCTAGGCCGAAGGGAAAATTAGGGGGGCGCTTGGGGGGTCGAATCCCAGAGATATTGTCTTCATCTCGGAAGTACGCGGCCGAGCGGTCTAAATCGACTTGAAATTCCCTTCCTTCTCTGTAACTGCGAACATCGGAGTCAGAGGGGTGGGGAAGGCGAAGAGGAAAATGCAAACAGGAGGGTACCTTCCAGTGGGAAGAAGGACGAGAGCGATGGGTCTCGTCAGCTAATGGTTGCTGGGTATTTTTTTTTCACAAGCGAAAACACCCGCGGGAAATAGGGGGAAAGAGTCTCTTGAAAAGATTGTTATTCGAAAAAAGGTAAGAAGCACATCGGAATCGTTTCGCAAAGCGAGTGCCCCCCACAAACCCAGACGGCTATTCAAGAAAAGTTTTGGGGGTTGGTTGAAAAGGAAGAGAGGGAAAAAATCCTCCCTTATATCTCCAGGGTACCGAATCCTCATATAGAAAGATCCGAAATGGAAAAAAGGAGGGAAAGGTTAGGGTCGGCCAGGGACATTTATGGGAAAAGAGGAAAACAAGTCGCTTTGCCTATGTCAACCTTTGTCAGCCTCCTTCGTTGGTCAGGTCAGGTCGGAATCCGATTAAAATGAAAAGATTCGTTCGAAGTAAAGCCTCTTCAAAGGACCGCGTAGGCCAGGGGGGGAGAAGGGACTCAATGTTAATTCAAAAATTGAAAAGAAGCAAATAAGATAATGAACAGCTTCGTAAAGACAAGACAAAGATCTTTTTATCAGGTTGTTGAGGTGGGTCATGGAGGGAATGGGGGAGGGTAATAGCAGTGTTTGCAGCCGTTGGCTTAGGTATCGCAAAGGGAAATGGAAGTGTAGGATTCAATTACAATCTTTCCGGAGCCTCTATGCACGTTTCATATAGATTGTGGGGCCAACGAGTTGCAGGGGAGAAGAAAAAGCGCTATTCCTTTTGCGTGGGTTATCCGATTCGAAGAGGAGGGGAGGAAGTCCACAGAAAGATTGGTTCAGTCACGGATTTGGGGAATGCACATCGCTATAAGTTGTCAGTTTTGGGGGAGAAAACTTGATGGGGAAGTTAAAAATCTGCCTATTATTGCGGGTAAAGCTAACGCGGAAGAAAGCAGGAATGAGAAGGCGAAAGGGAGCGAAATCGAAGTTTTTGGTTGGGCTCGCCCTCTAGTCACTCCAGAGAAAAACCGAATTAGCGCCCGGTTCCAGAAAGAGAAAAAGGCTTAGGTTAAACCATCCGTAATCGGGAGGGGGGGAGACAGGAACGATGGGCGAATTGGATAAGGTCTTGGGGGGTCTCATCTCCTTTAATTGAACGAGCGCTCATTGTGAGGCATCAAGGGTAATTCGTCTATCTCAAGGTGGAGAAAGAGAGAGTAGAGATGGAAAAAAGGCGGTGGACCCGAAAAACTAATCACTGCTACAATATCATCTCTATCGCAGTATCAGTAGTAGCGCGGTGAGAGGTAAGTAAGCTTCACGTTAAAAGTCCTTCTTACCTCAACCAGCAAATGGAAGAGGGGGGGCTGAGAGACACCGCGATCCGGCGCAGTGGAAAGATATGTCAATAAACACAAAGACATAGACCGTCTTGGCAAATAAATGGGGGAAGGGGAAGAAAAGATTAAAGTAATCGGTATGGGCAGCCACAGAAAGATTGAGGAGAAGGCACCAAGCCTAGGTGAAGTGTAAAAGAATCAACGTGAAGGGTAGTAAGGGGTCTAGGGGAAAAAGAGCGTATTCTGTGGGTTGACCACGGCGAGAGGGGAAGGGAGACGGGGGGGACATCATTTCCTCTAAGTTCTCCGTCTCAGGAGATTGGGGCTGGCAGGGGGACACAGGGAGCACCACATAACAAAAAGACTTCCATGAAGTTCAGGTACCCATTATACGCCTCTGTAAAAGAGGAAAAAAAAGAAATCTAAAGAGAAAATCCTCCTATGCTCGCAGGGCCAGTTTTGGTATGAAAAAGCCACAGAGCCCTTGGAAAAAGCTAAGCACCGTTCAGTGTCGTTTAGGGGGGTCGGGGCGGGAGGTTGGTAAAAAACTCCAGCGGGCCGTCTCCCCATCGTAAACAATTCAAGAAGGGAAAAAAACAAAATTAGTAAGAAATCCGGGGGGGGGGGAAAACTTTGGGAAGGCTAAAAAGAGAGGAGAAAGGATGAAGAGATACAACAATAGGAGAGGAAAAGTGATATATCATCTGTACGCACGCGGGTTGGTAGATAAAGACCCAGGAACTAACTAGGTGACATCTAATTTACTTGTTTAAGGATGGGAGCGAAACTGGGGAAATGGACTGAGAAAAACAAGAAAAAACCGACTCAAGGCACTGTCCCTTGCTACAGGGGTTGTCAAGTTTCAAAGGGCGATGTGGGGCGGGGCAGCAAGACTTGACAAAGATCTCTTCGGGATAGTAGGAAGAGAAAAAGACGGGTGTAACCCTCGTTTAACCGGGGCCTCGGACTTGGTCCTCGACATTTTTACTAGGGGTGGGCATCAAGGAAAGAGCTGGAAGGAATCTGACAGGAATCGAGAGAAATGGAAAGATTGACAGTGGCAAAGAATGACTATGCCAGAAGTCCGACTTGACGCTTATAGGATGTCAACAAAATCCTCAAATACTAATTGGACTCGAGGAGAGGTAACTTTCACAAAGGACAGGGGGATCAGTACGAAGAGGGGGGGGACTCAGTAATTATCTGTAAGGAGATTGTGGCTGCCTCAAGAGTAATAACATACTTTCGCGTCAGGGGGGTAAACTTCATTCAGGGGGGGACCAAACGCCTGTGGGGATCGACATGAAGGGGAAATTAGGGTGTTTGCCCTAAGAAAACCCTTAGGACGGAGAGAGTTCCGCTCGTTTCGACCGCATGGCCAAACGGGGGGACGGCAATACTAGAAAAAAATTGGTGGAAAAATGGAAAAAGACAAAAAAAAACTCTCCCGGACGATAAGTCTTAATTTGACTCGGGGAAGGCCACGTGAGGATGCTTATTATACTACATAAAGGGACTAGGCGACGATAGAAGAAGATCGAGAAAATCGAGCCGTGAGGAACAAGCTGAAATATACCCATGGGACTTTACATAACGGATATCTTCGACGCTAAAGGCCCACGAACTTCAATTATTCTTGCTGCCAGAGTTACCTCTAGCAAAAAAGATTAAGAGGTGGGAAAAACAGAAGAAAGGAAGTCGCGGGGGACTTAAGGGAGATCAGAAGGTTTGTAGGGAGTATTGGAAGAGGCAGGGTCGCGTAGGAAGGTCTCCAAAAATCAACAATTACGAGGGGCGCGAAAAAACGAAGGAATCGTCTACTAGCAGGTACAAGGGGAAAGACGAGGGACTATTTGTAAGAAACGGCTTTCACAATCACTATAATAGGAATTAGAGAACAGACAAAAGGGGGAAAAAAAGTTGATAAGAGGCCGAAAGACGCAAGCATTGGAGGCGTGGAAGGGGACTATAAGGAGGGAGGTCAAACCCAGAACGTCTAACATCGGGGAAACCGAAACACGAATAATCAGAGCCTCGGTGGGAGGGCTAAAAAAGGAAGAACGTTGGCAAAAATCAGCTCTGCACCGGGCGATAGACATCGAGCGCGGAGTGCAGGGGGAAGCTCCGAACACCGGGAGACGATGTTGAAACGAAATCACTCGTGTATGCTCAACACTGTGGCCTAACGAAGCAACCACAAGGAAAAAATCAAAAGAAAAGAGAACAGTAACGAGGATACCCAATTATCTGGGGTCATTATCTGATGGGACCCTGACTGCTTAAGAAAGGGACCAAGAAGGGGCGACGTTAGCACACGGGTCATACCATTAGGAAGTACGGCGGAAGGGAAGCGCAACGAAGACTCGTGACGGGGGGTACTAGCTTTCAACCGGACCAAAGATCTCGGGGGGGCCAAGTAGGAGGAGGGAGCAAGCAATTTCTTTCACCGGGCATTATAGGGGGACGCCAACACGAAAATCAAAGGCGATTTTCAAGGAAAGGCAAGATCCGCAGGGGCAAAAAAAGATCTTCGATAGAGACGTGATGGAGTCGGACCGCGCTGCATTGTTAAATCCGTCAGAGGAGGGAAGTGCAAGGGGGAACACCGCCCACCAAAAAACCCCCACCAACACCCCACCCACCCCCCCACCCACACACCCCCCCCCCTCCCAGCCCCCACCCACCCACAAACCCACCCCCCAACCAAAACCCACACCCAACCCCCCCCCACCCCACCCCGCCCGCCCCCCAACCACCCAACCCACCCAACCCACCCCCCCCACCGACACAACCCCGCTCACCCCCCAAACCACCCCAGAAGCAACCCACCCCCCCCCAACCCCCCCCCACAAGAAAGCAGGCCCCCCCGCACCTCCCACCCCCCAAAACCCCACTACCCCCCCCCCACCCACCGCCCCCCATCCCCCTCCTCACCCCGCCCTCGAGAAGCCCAACAGGAACTAAACCCCCGCCCGGACTCCACCCCGCCCTCCCCTCCCCCCCCACCCCGAATCCCCGGCTCAACCGCCCACGCCCCACACTCCGCGCACCACACCTTACCCCGCTCCCCAAGTCCCCAACCTGAGGGGAATCTACCCTACCCCCCCCCCCCCCCCGCCCTCCCCAGCGAGCCCACACACCACGACCCACTCCCACCCCCCCCCCAACCCACCCGCGGCCCCCACGTCCCCAATCGGGCACCCCCCCCCCACCCCCCTCACACACCCCCGTTCGGCTCCCCCGCCCCCCCCCCCCCCCCCCCTCCGCCCCCTCCCCCAAGACCACAGACTACCCCCTCCCCCACCCCCCCGCCCCCACCACACTCCCCACCCCCCTCCCAACAACCGTTCCCCCCGCGCGGCTCCTGCCGCAGATAATGCACCCACCCCCCACCACCCCCGCCCCCCCCCCCCGACTCCACCCCCCCCCGGGGCTGCTCAAAACTCCTCCAAGCCCCCCAAAACCCCCCACCCCGATCCCGCCGCTCCGCGGCCCCCCCCCCCCCCCAGCCCCCCACTAAGAACTGCCACGAGCCCGCCCCCATCCCAGCATCACCAGCACCCCCTCAGCAACCGACTAAAGCCTCCCTAAGCAGAGCTCCCGCCTCCAGAAAGCGCGCACCCGACTCTTGCGCTCCACCCCCTCCCCCCCCCCCCCGAGCATCCACCTGAGCCCCCATGGCACTGGGCCAGCCCCAACCCCCTGCGGCACGCGTCCCCACCCCTATACGGGCCGTGCCCCGGCCCCCCCCCCCCCAGCCGCCCCCACACCACCACCAGAACCCCCAATACCCGAAAAACAACAACCCCATCCCCGCCCCTCTTCCCTGCCCCAGCTCTCCCCCGCCCGCCCTCCAAACGACCCTCTCGGCGAGCTCCACCCCCCTGCCTCCGCCTACTCATAAGACTGCCTCTCGCCCCCCGCAGGAGAGACTCCTCACCCCCCCAACCCACCCGCTCCGCCCCAAAAGAGCCCCACTCCGCCGCCGCCGCCGTCACCACCCACACCCGACCGACTCCACGCCGCCCCCCCGCACACCGGTGGGTCCCAGTCCGCATGCGGCATACACATAACGCCCTCTCCCCTCCTACGAGACCCAGTGCCCCGCCCCGCCCCCCCCTTCTCAAAGCCAAAGCAGACCGCCCGCGAAACCCCACCACCACCGTGTGGTCCCCGCCCCCCCCCGGCCCCACCCCCCCTCCCCACCACATCCACCCCTATTGCGCGACCCCGCGCCCACCCCAGCTCCTCGGCCCCACCCCCGTCCCCGCGCTCCGTCGACAGCCCCCCCGCCCAAGCCCACGCAGCCGAACCCCCCCACTGGCTCGTGCCCGCGCCCCTAGCGCCCCGCCCCCGGCGGGCCCAGCGACCCTCCCCCACCCCACAATCCGACTCCGCCCTCGCCCCAGTTGCGCACACCCACTCAAACCGCATAGTTGCCCCCCCCCCCCCCCGGAGGCCCCGCGCCCCCCCCCCACCCGCCACCGCCCGTTCCACGCGCACCCAGACCGCCGGTCGTGATCCCTGCGCCCCCCCCCACCTCCCCTCTCCGGGCCCCCGGACCCCGGGCCCAGCCCCGCCACCGGAACAAAGGGCATGACTCCCACCTGACAGTCCCCCGAGACCCGCGACCCTCACACCCCCGTTCCTCGCCAATCAAGCGCGCTCCCCCCGGGCCCCGGCCCCCATCCCGTCCTCTTCCTCCGGACCCCCCCCCCCCACACGCCCACTCAACCGCGCACACCCCCCCCCCCCGTCAGTCACTAAACCCCCGGAGCGAATGAGACCGCGGAGGCCCCCCCCCCCCCCCCCCGCAGTCCCACGGCCACGCCGGCCCCCGTCCCTACCCACCCCCCGAATGTGCGGGCGGCCCACCGCACTTCCCACCAGCCAGCTACCCCGCCCCAGCACACCTCTAAAGTCCGGGCCCAAGAAGGGCCGCCCAACGTCGCCCACCGCCTGCCAACACCTCCGGACCTTCCCCCCCACGGCGAACGAACGCCCCCCCCGCCGCCCCTCCCGGTACCCCCCGCCCCCCACCCTCAAACCCCCCCCTTGCACCGGGCACCCCCAACTCCCCCTGACGGCCCTCTTCCCCCCCCCCCCCCCCCGCCGACGCACCCCCATGCCAACCTTCCCCCCCCAGATGCCCCCGCCGCCCTGCCCCCGTTACTCCGCCCCACCCCCACGCAAGCTCCCACCTAGCCCAAAAGCAAACCCGCACCACCACGCCCCCCGTCGACCCCCACACACCCCCTCGCCCACGCTGCCCACGAATCAGCCCCCCTCCCACCCAAGGACCCCTGAACCGGCCACCCCCACCCTCCAAACCTCTGCAGCTCCGCGTCCCTTCGGCCCCCCTACACCCAGCCCATCGACCGAGCGCGAGGGGGGAGGGGTGGACGAGATAATCCCGCCGATCACTCCAGCGCGCCCCCCCCCACCGGGAGACCCAAACCACCTGCCCCCCTGTCCGTCGACAAGCCCCAACAAGAGACGCCGGGCTACTACTGAGCACCCCGCCGCGCAAAACCCAAACCCCACCACCGCCTTGGTGAGGAGTCAACCTGGTCCCCCTCAGACTAACCTCAACGCGCCTCACGCCGTGCGCCCCACTCCCCCCCCCTGCCTCAACGCACCCCACCCCGAGCCGCCTCCCCTCCCGCCCCCCCCAGACCCGCCCTGGCTGCCGACACCCTTCCCCAACACGCCCCTGCCACACCCCCGCACCCGCCCCAGCAGGAAGCGCCCCCCCCACCCCGACGTCTCCCTGGGGCCCAGCCCCCCCCGGCGGCCCCTCGCCCGACCCCCCCTATGACCCCCTCCCCCCCCCGCCCCCCGAACACCCCAGGCGCCCAGTAGCGCGCACCCCTCCCCGCCCGCTGCCCCCTGCACAGCGTCACCCGCCTCGAGGGCACCCGAAAAAGTACCCCCCGGCCCCTTCGCGCCCTCGGCGGGCCCTGAGCACCGAGCCCCCCCCCTCCCACGGAGCGCCCTTTACCGCCCCCGTCCCTCCCGCCCGCCTCCGCGAATCGAACCGAGTATCGGCCCCTCACCTCCTCTTACGACCCTCGAGCTCCCCCCGAGCGAACCCCCCCCACACCCCCCTCCCCCCCAACGGGACCCTAACCACAATCCCCCCCCCCCCGCCACCTCCTCGGAGTCCCAATAGTTCGGCGACGACCACCAGCTTCGCCCAACGCCAACACCCAGATCCCCCCGCGGACCCCCTCCCCCGCGCTCCCCCCGCCCCATTATCACCCTGCACTGACCCGAACACGATATCCCCGTCGGGGCACCGGCCTCGGCGAACACCACCGCGACGGCAGCCGAAAGACCCCCGGGGGAGCGTTTCTCCGCTCCCTGGGCCCTCCCGCAAGACCCGCGCCGCACCCACCCCATCGCGCCCCAACCCGCTAACATGCGCGGTTCCCCAACCACCCCCCCGCCACCAACCGCGGCCAAGAAGGGGCCCCGACGACGCATCTCCTTCAATCCCTGGTAGAACCCCCCCCCCGCCCCGACTCTCACCGCTGCTACAACCGCCCCGACCCGACGCCCCTCGCCCCACAGCACGCCCATGGATCCGCCCCACTAGAACTTAGTATCAGCTCTTGGAGTTAGAACCCCTCCCCCCCCTTGCGCTGCCCCCCACAGAAATGGGGAGCCAGGGTCCCGGCCCCCCGCCCCCTCCTCGCCTATACCACCTACAGCCACCCCACCCCCCCCTCCGCCCACACGCCTACCACCCCCCCCACCCGCCTACTGGTGCGGAGTCCCAAGATCTCCCCCTCGGTCCCCCCGTGCCCCGCCCCGATCCGGGGCCGCGGCCACGCTCCGGAGCTGTCTCCCCCCCCCTCCCGACGGATATCCGACCCGACCCCTCCCCCTGGACCCACCCCCCCCCCACCTACTCCCCTGACCTACCACATAAAGCCCCGAAACCTACAGGAAGCCCGCCCAGACCCCCCCCCCCGTTCGCCCCTCCGCCAGACCAAAACCCGGCCGTCGGCGTAGCCCGGGAGCCCCTGTACGCCCCGCCCGCCAAGGAACGCCCCCGGCCCCACTCCACGATCCAACCACCCCTCCCCCGCCCACCAGGAACAACCGGCCCCCCCCTGTTCAGACGTCCCCCCTCGCCTGCCGCCCCACCCCCGCCTTCTCCCTGGCTAAGATGGTCCTCCGTTCCCCTCCTCTCCCCCAGGTCCCCCACCCCCTCCCTCCCCGCGACAGCCACCCCAAAGCGCCCCCGCCCCTCCCCTCCCCGAGCCCCCCCCCCGATTCGCGTGCACCTTGCGGCAATGCCCCCTCACCCCAACCCCCCCGGCGAACCCCGCGAGCCGGCCGCGCCCCCACCCTCACCACGCAAGTTGGGGCCGAACGCCCCGCTCATTCCCTTTTCTCCCCCCCCCCGGCCACCTCTATGCCCCCGCCACCCCCCCCCCACCACCGTCTCCCCCGCCCCTTTAGCGGACTCCTCCCGAAAATAGAAAGTAGCCACAATCCCAACACATTACCCGCGAGCGGGATCAGCCCACCCCAAAGCCTGCCCCCGCTCTGTCACCGGCTCCTCTCGCGCTGCCTCCGCCCCTGCACGCACCCCCACCATCTCGCCCGACAGGGCCCCGCCCCCCGGCCGAACCCAACTTATAGGCCTGCGCCCTCGGCAGCCCCCCGCACCCCCATCCCCTCCAGAACACCACAACCGAGATAGATGCACCGGGCTAAATGACCCGCATCACAGACACGAGGTACACTGCCCACAGCCGCCCTGCCAACCCGACCCCCAGCCTGGGCGCCCCCTCCGTCCCTCCCCAACCGCTGTCCCCGACCGTCCGACGCACACCCGGATAGGGAGGAGGGAGGGGGGGGAGCGAGGAAGGAGTGGGGTGGTCTAGGGGGGGAAGCGACGGATCAGGGAGGGGTTCTCCGGCCTCTGCGCCGGTGCTCCGGCACCCGCCAAGCCAGCCCCCCCGCATGCCCTCGCGCGTCGGGGGCTTAGGGAGGAAGAGGCAGGGAACCCCTATACGCTCCCAGGAGGCGCCCCTCCAGGGTCCCTCCCCCCCCGCCCCCCCCGCCCCCTGGGATTGCACCAGCCCACCCACCACACCCCCCCCCCGCGCCGCCCCACAGAATTAACCTCCCCCCCCCCCCCCCCCCAAAACCTATCCCTGTCCAGCCCCCCGACCCCCGCGGCTGCACCATCTTCACCCCCCGCCCCCCGCTCCTCTGGGGTGGGGGTAGTGGGGGGGGTCGGATTGGGGAGTGATGTGAGGGGTGCTCGTGGGAAGGGGGAGGGGTGTTAGAGGGACATAGGGGTGGGGGAGCCCCCCTACCCGCGAGGGGGTCGACCACCGACCCCGCCAGCTTTCCCCCCCCCCGCCGGGTCCTGCGGGGGCCCCCCAGCCCCCGTCCCGCCCCCACGCATGGCGCGCACCTCCCGCCGCATAAGTCGCCCCCCGTAAGCCCCACTTGACAGCCCCCCCTCCCCCTGGCCAGCCGCGCCCCCAGCCCTCGGCCCGCTCTCCCGCCCGCACGCTCCCAACGACCCCCCCAGCCTGCGTCAAGGCGGCCTCCTACTCCCAGTCCCGAAGCACGCGACTCGACCACTATACTCGTGCGCCCCCCGACCCCCCGCTGCCGGCTCGGGCACCGAACACGAGTCACTACCCCGCCTCTTCGGGCCGCAAAACTGAGGAGTTCCGCCCTACTCGCACCCCACCGGGGCCTCGCGCCCCACCGGGTCGCAACCCCCCCTTCCGCCCAGCGCCAACGTCGACCCCAGTCCCCAACCGCCCCCGGCCCCCACGTGCGAGGTGAGCGCTCCCCTAAGAGCCCTTCCCCGCGGTACCGGCCCCTCCCTCCCCCTCTTGCGGGCCCCAAGAGAGCGGGTGCACGTTTCCCCCGCCTCCTTGCCCCCGGTCCCCCCCTTCCCACCCCCCGCCCCACCCTAAATCCCCCGCACCACCCCTCCCTCCTCGCCCGTGCCGACTGCAAACATCCCCAACTACAGTCCACCTCCCCCACAAGCTCCCCCCCCTGGTGCCAGAGGCTGGACTTGTGTCGGGCAACCGCTCCCTCGCCGCACGAACCCGACCACCCGACGCTCCCCCCCCGCCCTATCCCCCCCCCACCCCCCTCCCTGCCCCCACACCCAACCTCCCCCACCAATCACACAAGCCCCCCTCCCACGGCCCCCCCAGCACCCTTCAAAACGGACTGCCCAAGCTACCCACCTATCGACCCACCCGGTGGGTCTCCCCCCCCCGCCCCGGCTGGGTTAGCCCCATCGCGGGGCCATAAGGGCCTGGGGCCCTAGCCCCCCCATGGCCTCCCACAGACCCCCCTACGCCCCCACACAGGTGTCAGCGATTCCCCTCCCGTTCCTTCCCATCCCTCCCCGACCTCCCCCATCCCTCCCTACCAGGCGCCCCCAGGCCCCCACCCCACCGCACCCCAAAACCGCCCCCGATCTCCCGCGTCCTCCCACCAAGGGTCCTCCCCCAGCCGACCTCCCCTGCCCCCACCCGAGGGCCTCCCGGCTGCGTGCGCCGAGGGACGCCCGCCGTCCCACTCTCCCCCCCGGGGCGCGGCCCCAGCGCCGCCCGCACCTCTCCTCCCCCCACCCCCCACCGCGCCTCCGCCCACCGCGCCCCTTCCCCCTGCATCCACCCACCCTATGCCGGCCCCACACCTCCCAGAGGAGTCGGCCTCCGCTAGAAGCGGCAGTGCGCCGAAGCCCCTCGACCGACCCCCCCCCCCCCCGCCCACTGAGACACTACTCTCCACACCAACAACACCACCCCCCCGGCGCCCCCCCCACTCACACCGGAATCACCTCCATGCGTCTCGCCCCCTCCGATCCCCCTCGCCTCCCAAACCCCCCGCGAGCTCGTGGGCTTCTAACGCTTCCCCTCGCCACGGCACACCCCCCCCGACCCCCCCCCCCCCGCTGCGCGCGGCCCCCCCCTCCCCGCCCCGAGGGGGCCCCCGTCAGGCACCGCCCACCACGCGTGGACGCCCCCGAAAACCCGGGTGGGTGCGTTCCCCCCCCGCCTGCAGCCCCCCACCCACCCATCCCCAGCCGGCGCCAGTCGCCGTCACACAGCTTCACCCAACCCGCGTAGGCGCGGGGCCCAGGAGAGAGCGCGCGACCCGCTCCGCCGGGGGACCCCCCCCGCCCCTCCCCCCCCCCAGCCGCGGGATCAATCCCCACCCCCCAACAGAACCCCGCGCCACCACTAAAACGCAACAATTCCCGTATTGAATCCTCCGTCCCCCCGCCCTGGCGCGCTCGCCCCGGTGAACCCGGCGCGCCCGCGGCTAACACGGGGGCGGCATGGCCCCGCAGCCCGACCCCCTCCCCTAGACCGCCCCCGTCCCCGCCCCCCAGCCAAAACTCCTGGCATCCCCCCACTCCTCGACGGCGCTCCCCTGGACCCCCCCGCCGCGTCCTGCACCCCCAGCATACGATGGAACCCCACCCCGACGGGGAACTATTCCCAACCCTCCTGCCCCCCCGCCAGCGACGCGCAGAGCGCGATACCCCCCCCCCCCCCCCTTAGCTCGAGTCCATGAGACGCAAGGCAGTAGAGCCATCCGCGCTGTAGACACCCCCATCGTCACCGTACCTCCACACCCTGCGGGAGCCCCGCCGCGCAGGTGGCGGCGGGTTAAGATGGGGGAGAGGGGTGTAAAGTATATAGGCGGGAGTCGAGGAGGTAGAGATGGGGATGGGGCAGAAGATTGAGAAGTGTGGGTATGAGAGGGCGGGTGGGGGGAGTCGAGGTGTGGGAGGGCCCCCATCGTGCTCCCCCTCCCGCCCACATTCTCAGCCCAGCCCCCTCCTAGCCCTCCCGCCGCCCGTCCCCGGACTTGTGCCTCCGCAAGGCGGGAGGGCCATGTCCCGCCAGCTCACCGGCCAGCGCTCCTCGCCCTTCTGGAAAAACGTTCCATACTCGCCACGCCGCTCTACCGCCCCCAGCCGAGCCCCGCGCCCGTTCCCCTAAATGCCACCCACCGCGACCCTCCCCCAACCCCTCAATAGCAAACTCCCCAGTGCCGCACCTCCGCCCACCGGCCCCAGGGGAGGGAGAGGGGGGTTGGAAGAGGAGGGTGGGAGGAAGTAGGGATGAGGTGCGGTGGAAGGATGAGGATAGAAGCGTTTTGTTAGAGGAGCGAGGAGTGGGGTGGGAGGTGAGGGGGGGGGTAGGGGAAGAAGAGGGGAGTTAGAAGTGGCTCCGCGCACCCGCCGCCGCACCCCAACCCTAGAAACCCGGCCCGGCCCCCCGGACCCAGACGGCCCCCCCCCCACAACGAACACGGCTGCAGGCATTGGCACAACCGGGTATGAAGAGGGAGGGGGGGTGCCCCCGCCTCCCCCACTGCCCCCGCCGGTAGAGGCCAACCCCCCCCCACCCGCCCCTGCCGCTCCCCCGTAAGGGGAAGACACCGGAAGCCCCCCCCTGCCCCCCCCCCCCCTGGGGAGGGGGGGGAGGTGATTGATGCTAGGTCTCTTTGGCTGAGCCTTTGTTATAGTATCTCAGAAATCTGTTGGAGAAAAGGTTAAAGAGCCTTTTGTGCAGAGGGTGTGGAGGGGGGTGGAAACTCAACCATCACGACGGTCTGGTCTGAGCAACGACCCAACTACTTCATAGAAGAGAGAGCATATGAAGGAGCATAATCATCGTAGGGGAAGCCGAACTTTAACCTCAACATTATGTAGATATCAGTGAGTGGGGGAGGAGTGCCTCTAACAAAAACCGTCTCGGAAGAGACGTCCGATAGTGACTAAAACTATTGGGCATTTCAAAAACAAGGGGGAAGATCGGGCAAAGGGGCGGCGTAGTCAGGGAATCACCCCCCTCACGTTGGAGTAGGGGATCGTGCCCAAGGGTGCTCATCATAAACGGGATGATTCGAGATGGCGCACATCGGCTTTAGATTGTATCAAATC
>Ga0179591_1148220_pt1 | contig 16071 bp, 23 predicted proteins | sample CZOMad2_1_08_16f_FD_182891 | JGI IMG/M metagenome (GOLD analysis project Ga0179591, IMG submission 182891) | Vadose zone soil fungal communities from Angelo Coast Range Reserve, California, USA - CZOMad2_1_08_16fungal (PacBio error correction) | ecosystem: Environmental > Terrestrial > Soil >...
AGGGTTTAACAAGGAAGAAATGATGTGGTTTGTACACTCCTCGTCAGGGAGAAAGAGGTCTTAGCATACTGCGAGTAGAACATACCAATTCAGAGCGTATAGTGAAAGGAATGGGTATGGGTAAATAATGCAACTCGACGGAATCGAGCCACGGGAGGACCGGATTCCACAGAAAAGATCTCCTAGTGTGAAGAAGGGATTTACAAAAAAAGACAAAGGTACCGTCAATCCGGGATCAGTTCACTGGTTGAGAAACTCCTCATGAGGAAAGGAATAAGTATACCTTTCCGGAGAAAGACGAAGGGAAGTGCTCGAAATTTTTGTCGGGGGGGGTGTTCTAGAGTGCCGCTGTTGACTCGCCGATGATAGGGCGTATTGTTATTCTACGAGGAGTCGTCAGATAGGCATGAACAGGCATCGATGGCATGAGTAGTCTCTCCAAGCAGGAGGCCCTGTCTCTATAAACTGATTGATAATGAGGGGTGGGACCCTAACCCTAGCCTCTTTCAAAAGCAAGACCTGAGGGAAGGGGTCGGGTCGCCTGCCACCGCTGAGTCAATCTAGACGTTGCTCCAAACGAGGGAACAGAAGAGGTGTTGACGGTCGCAGTGCCATCGGGGGGGAGGGTAGTGCACCTTATAGAAAAACAGTGTGAAAGTTAAAGAGCGAGCGAGACACGTAAGAGGAGAATACAATCAAATAGCTCTCACTGCTTCAAAATGTGGACGTCCACGAGATGATGGAGGCCCTACAACAAGACAAAGCATACGTTGAACCATAGACCTAAAGCGCCTATCGGACGGGGGCGTGCTTTTAGGGCATCCGTAAACAAAATTGGTGTCAACAAGAACAGCTAGAGTAGTCTCCTTGAACGGGGAAGTCCGTCCTGCAAGGGAAAGAAGACGGAGCATCGTATTGTGGCGGTTGGGGACATACAGATCAAAACCAAAAAAAACCTACGGAAATCGGCGTATTCTGGGACCGCGGTAATCAAAGGCGGGGGGTCGGGGAATCCCGTCGAGGCTTCTGTTCATAAAAAAAACGAAAGACCAAGGACTCGAAGGATCGCTGGAAATTTAAGGAGGAAAGCCTAAGAACGCTAGACTGATTTTCGAGAGCAACAAAAAGCCGCATTGAGAAAATAAACAAGGCGATGATCGCAAAACGGAGGGAACGATTTGGGTTCAGAAAAAAAGACTAATGACTAAAACAGAAGAGGAGCCATTAATTCAGAGGGGGAAAAGCGCTAAGTGGGTTTGATCTCAGGGAAAACGAAAAATGCCCCGTCAAAAGAAAAAATGAGTTCCGAAGTTACGTAAGATAGAGGAAAGAGGGTGTTAAAAAAAACCGAAAATGAGCCACGCAAAAACAGAGTGATTGCCATGAAAACTAGGCCCAGTAAATGAGGAGAAAACGTAAGAAAATTGGGAAAGGGTAGTAGAAAACTAAAGGATGTGAAGCATACAAAGAAATTAAAGGGGATGAGAAGGAGTGTCTCAAAGGGCAGGAGTTGGAAAAAAAAAAAGAAATCCACGGGTTGAAATTCAATACAGCTGGCTGGGATCAGACCGGGGATGACAAGCGCAGGAGTCTGGCAACAAGGAATTGAAATTAAAGTTTACGTCAAGAGAACACCGCAAAAGAACCATGGAAGGGAAAAGTCAGTTTAAGAGACAAGAGAAATCAGAAAGAGGGGGCGTGAAGCTCTGGAGGCAAGGATTACCATTGACAAAGAGCAGATCGAACTATTGGGAAAAAAAGTCCCACCCGAAGACTAACAGTGGGGGTGGGGCCAGCGAAAATAAGAACCACAATTGGTCAGAGTAAAGGGCAGAAAAAACAGCGCGTTTTTCTTTATTAAGTCGAGAAACTCATTCTTAAACGTTTCAAAGAGGGAGTAGGAAATGCGGTTAAAAACCCTAGAAACCCTCGGACCTGGAGTGATTTCAAAGTTGCTACCGGATAGATATATCAGGGAGTCAGACTTATGACCGTGAGTAAATAAAGGGAGAGTCATGGGGGAACATACATCACAATGAAGGAAGCAAAAAATGGACGCCCACACACCTACCTTTGGGATTAGGAATGAAAGGGGGGGTATAGTGGTGCCAAGGATCGCAATTTACCCAACAGGGGTCTGTTCGAAAAGTTTTTGGTAGTGTCGGTTACTTAAAAAGAGTTCGAAAAAAATTCGGCAAATTAACACAGGAGGCCTTACGAGAGGAGGAGTAGGGGGAAAACGCCATCTAGTGCCAAAGTAGCAAAGTGGGCTCCAAGACGAGATCCCATCCAGTAATGTTCCATGAGCGAGCAACGAGAACACAACAAAGGGCCCGTGGAGGTAAAAGGAAGGCAAAGCGCGTAGACTAAACGGATTGACGAGAACACTAATTTGATTTGCCCGGTGGGGGGAAAATAAGTCGATAGGGGCGATATAGAAAGATAGAAAGGGGGAAAGGGGAGTGGGGAGGAGAGGGAAGGAAAGCTGAGTGGAAAGAGACGACAAGGAAATACGGGAGACTCGTGGGGGGGGATAGAGGGAGGGAGGAAGGAGGGGGTCGGAAGACTAGGGGAAAGGCGTTCAGGATAACAGGACAGGGTGGAAAGGGAGGCAAGGAGGATTTGGGATGGTGATGGGGAGGGAAAAAGAGGCGTCTGATGAGTTGGCTCGATGCACGATCCAGTATAGGGGGGAGAGACGGGGGCCTTCCGGGGGGGGGGAGAAAAGGCAGAAGGGAGCGGGCTCACTCTAGGGAAGAAGAGCATATCCTTAACAATAAAATAGTCGACGATGCACAGCAATCGGAAAAGAGAAGACAATCGGCTGTCGGTGAATAGGGGAACTGAGGTGGTTCTCAAAAAGATAAGTCATACAACGGCCGTAAAGCAAGATCTCTACAACAAAAAATGAGGGAAAAAAGGGGAGAATGGCGTCTTTTGGTCGGAATCTTCATCTGATTGGAAAAAGAAAAAACTACAAACTACAGATCCGAATGGGGGCGATTGAACAAAGGGTGAATCATGCAGGGTGGTGAAAGAGAGGGAAACTTTCTGAGGGCGTACACCTTTACAAAAGAAAAAATTTTTTGTTTTGGCTGTGGGGGAATGAAGCGGCGTACAGTTCTGGGAGTAAAGGCCTGCCGCGAGGGGCGTGGTTGACCCGAAACAAGGGGGAAGCGCGTTGTCCAGCCGCGCGGTTGGGGGAAGGGAGGACAAAAAGGTGTCTCTGGAAAAACGCGTGGGGCGACTCGAAGTAAGGAATCACTTCGGTGAGGGGGAGAGTCGCCTGGTCTTAAAAAAGACGAAAAAAGGGAAATTGTTTTTTGCAGAATCACGGGAGAAAAAAAGATAACCCTGTCAAGACAGGATAGAAGTGGACTTCAAACCGGGACGATTTGCATCTGCGTCGTACCAGCCAATAAGCAAGAAACAACGTCATCCTGATTCGCTTGCGCGAGTAGAAAAAGAAAAAAAAAGAGGGAATCTCGAAAAAACCTGCACAGAAAAGGGAAAAAGAAAAAACACCATTGCTGCAGACGGAAGGGAAAAGAAATTGCGATCCTTCATCCTCTGCCTGGGGGAAAAATAAATCGCAGTAACGAGGGGAGCGGTCATGAGGAAAAAAGACTACAGAAATCAACTGACGAGCGTCCAGGAAAGTCGTGCATGAGGGCCGTGCAAATGAAAGGGGGGACCAGGGAAAGAACTTGTTCGGACTCTGGGCACAAGCGTACCATGCTGCGTTAACTTAAAGGGGACGGAGGAGAAGAAATTGAATCCACCGAAAAGCTCCGACGAAAAGAAGAAGAAAAAACCTTGAGTGAATTCTTCACCAAGTTTTACTAAATAAAAGTTGGGGGAGTACGGGAGGTGATCGTAATCAGAAAAATGGAGAGGGGCAGCAGAAAGACCAATCACGGAAACAATTTGTGTGGTGTTGGAAGGAAATCCTTTGGTCACGGTGAGTGAAAAAAAAGGCGAGGAGGTGGAACTGAAGCCCGCAACGGAAACAAGTAAAAAAAGGTCCGAGGAAACTGTAAAAAAGACCCCAATTAAGAGGGAAGTCCCTGAACTTAAGAAAGGGGTGACTGACAGGCATGGATAGACATACAAAGCGTGGAAAGTGCAGCATACAGTGGGGGGACAAGAGGAGGTGAGGGAGGACTAAGAGTCTGAAAAACTTGCACCGAGGGAGTACGCAGGAAAGGAGGCGATAGGGCGATGAAATGGTGGAACTTAAAGAATCCAAAAACCTAACAAACCAGGGGGGGGTAAAAGGCACAAAAGCCGATCTAGGAATGGTAGAGGAAACAAGCCGATGCCTCGCTCGATTTGCAAGGGAATTCGCAAGACTAGGACAAAAAAAAATCGATGGTGGCGGAGTCAAAAGAAAAGGGTAAGGATTGGCGCGATTGGAGAGGGGAAAAGATGGGTTACTCGATGTGAGCCGGGAAAGAGTGAAGAAAGGGGAGATCTAACTGAAACTATACAGTTAAAAAAGAGCACACGGGCAAAGCGCGAGAGGGAAAACAACTTCAGGTCGGAGGCAAAGATATATATGGTCGGATCGTAGGGAGTCCACCTGATAGAACCAAGGTGGGTAGAAAGCTACCTACGGGATTGAAGAAAGAGACTAAATCGAAGAGAAAAGGAATTCCAAGGGAAAAAAAATTGGGAACATCGCTCCTCACATGCGTCTTTGGAGGGTAATCAGGGAATTCAAAATTAGCGAAATGAGGCCCATTGGGAGTTTGGTAAAAAAAAACCATCGCGAGAATGGGGTTGGGGGGTTCCTACATCCCTACGAGAGAAGGGGGGACGGAACCATTTCGGCAGGGGAATCCGAGCGGGAGAAACTTCACGGAGATCGACCTAGCCGAAGTCTGGATCGGAACCTCGGACAGTACGCTCAGGACGAGAGGGGGAATCACACCGGAGCGAGTTCGAAAAATCAGGATCAGCGCAACCTTCGGGGCAAAGATTGTGATGGGAGTAAAAAGAATAAACCTGAAGGGAGTCAGTCCAAGGGGGACATTAAAGGGAGAGGAAGGTGGACGTCGACCAGGGGAGGCGCAACCACTGGAAGGACGCACGAGAAGTGAAAGTTACCCTAACGACAAGAGGGATTGGAAGCACCGGGAAAGGGAGGACAGCAAAAAAACAATTGAGAGAAGGGGGGCCCTGGCTGGGGGAAGATTCCAACTGAAGAGGGGGGGAAAGAAAAAAAATTTGTAGTAGCCAACTTAGGGTTGGACGAGAAAAATAAAAACTAGTGAAATTTTGATGGCTACAGTGCGGTGACGAACAACCTGTAGGGGGGGAAAAAAGGAGAAAAAAAAGGATTGAGAAGAAAGGGAAAAGCGAACAGGTGAGGAATGAGAAACTGCCTCGTGCAAGCCGCGGTTTAAAAAAGTGAATTGCGCAGAATCAAACTCCAGGGTTGAAAGAGAAAGGGGAAGAAAAAGAAAATAATCAGTTCCGGGCGAAGAGCCATGGAAAGGCCAAATTCTAGTCATGAAGGATAAAAGAGAAACCCACCCCAAAAGGTTGGGCCGCATCCTTAAAGAGGAAAGGGGAAGAGGAAAATCACCACAAAAAACAAAAAACAAAAAAAAAAAAAAAAAAAACACTCGCTTTATTACCTTCGACAAAAATCCTCCATTACGTACTATGCAAACGGAAGGGACTCCCTGGGAACCGACTCAAGGGGTACTCGGTGCACTGGAAGGGTTATTACTTCAATACCGGGAGAGTGAAACTTTTTCTCTGGGAGGAAGGTCCTGGAAAAAATGGAATGAGTCAGTGGAAGAAAAAAGAAAAAAAAACAAACTGTAAAAACACAAACGAACTTTGACTTGACAAGTAAACGGGTCGGTACATTAAAGGTCAAAGGTCGTTTCATTAAAGAAACTGGCAGGAAAAAAAAAAAACCCCAAAAAAACCGCGAGGACTTTGAACGAGAATTCGCGCAAAGGCAGCGCGCAAAGGGGCAAATTAAGCAACGCATTTAAAAAACAGCCCAAAAAACACAAGTAAAAGAAGAGTCTTCTGAAAAGGGTCGAAAGAGGGAAAAAGGGGCGTTAAAAACATACAGAGGGCATAGAAAAGAAAAGAAGAAGGATGCGCATTGCCAGACTAAACAAAGGGAACCACCTTGCGATCGGTCGTGTCAAACTGAATAATGGGTAAATAAAAACGAAAGACGAGACAGCAATCATATCTACAAAAAGAAAGGGTAAAGAAGATTATGATCTGGCTGGTTGGTATGATAGCATTGAGGAGAAAAAATGGTCTACACGCGAAAGGGGCCATGCCCAGAGGCTTGCGAAACTGAGATTCTTTCAGAAATGGGGAAGTTGTGCGGTCCAAGAAAAAAAACAAAAAAAAGGCGACACCTTTAAGCGAATCTGCTTGGGTTTGGGGCTGGCACTGGCTGGCTTACGTGATGGAATTTGAACGGGGGGGGAAGGAGGGGCGTCGTTGTCAATAACATGAGGGGGAGTTTTACAACTGAGGGCGGGGGTGTCAGTGCGAGAGATGCAAAGGGAAGAAAAGGGTGAGCAAAAAGATCAGGTCCGACCACTTGAAGTCAAAACAGGTAGTGGTTCCCGGGAAGAACGGTCAACTTGAGGTCTGCTCACACTGGATCCTTTCATGGGGGAAAAGAAAACGCAATAAGCAAAAGAACATAAAGGGAAGGATCCAGCGCAAAACATAGGTACCAGGGAGATGACTTCTCCGTGGGCGGCGTCAAAACAGGACCGGGTCAAGAAAAAGGAAATTAGTCTACTGGGGGAGGAAAGCACAACGCGGAGGGGGGGGGGGAAAGAAAAAAGTGATGTGTGAAGATAAAATGGGTCTGTCGGGGGGGGGAAGGAAAAAAGCGAGGCTCCTTTTCAATCCATGGGGCAATGAAAATGGAAAAAGTCTGTGAAAGGAGTTCGACTGGGGGGAGGTATGCCGCGGAGTCAACGTCCTCTACTTTGCTGGTGAGGGGAGAGGGCAAACCGAGTGAAAAGCGGGTCAGTGTTGCAAGAAAAAGGTGAAATGCAGGCAAAGTTCAGGGACAGGAAGCCTACTTAGCCTTTCACAAACTGGATCGAGGCTAAAATGGAACACTCAATCAAGGAAGAGAAGCTTGAATTCTACCGTGGGGATTAGCTTCACCGAGAGGTGGAGCAAAGACCGGTTGACTTAAGAAAAATGAATCGCAATACGATGGGCCCTTTCAGGCACAGGACTCAGGGGGGAAATCATGAAAAATGGTGGTTTGTGGAGATGGAGTGGGAAGACTGCAAACAGAGAAGGCGATTAGCGTCACGGGAAAAGAACATCCCTAAGTTAAAACGTGTGAAAGAACTGTCGACTCAACAAAGGGAGCGCTTCAAAGAAAATACCGGACAGAAAGGGGTTATAACTGTATGGATAGCACAAAAAAAAGCGGTCCGAATGGCAAATAGGGGTAAATCAGTAGAGGGGGGGGCTCATAGAAAATAATTCAATAAAAGAAAGGAAGTGCGAAAAACTTGACCCCAGCGCGGGGGAAAGTAAATGTGAGGAGTGTGACCGGGAAAAGGACGACCGAAGAAAAAGACACGCAGGCTTACCACAAAAAAAAACACTCCCGGGGGACCGTATTCACAAAGGATCCTGAAACACGCCGAGAGGGAAGGGAAAAGGGAAGGAAAGACACATGAGAAAGAGGAAGAAAGTAAAGGAGGACAAAAAAAAAAAACAGTGATCGTGCGCTATTGTTCGCTGTGGGTGGGAATCCATGAGAAAGGGAGCCCTTTAGTGAGGACCCTAACAAAAAAATGAAAAACATATAAAAACAAGGGAAGTACTCGGGGGAAAAACTAAACGCCATAAAAAGACAGAAAATTCTCTCTAAACAAAAAGAGGGAAGGAAGAGAGAGGTTTCTGGCGCAGGGGGACAAAAAGTGGAGTGGCCACAGTAGGCATTTAATCGTGGGCGGCAAGCGGAGTGGGGGGGACCCTCACAGAAAAGAGAAGAAATCGGGAATTCCCGAGAAAAACAAAGGGACAAAGAGATCACAAAACTGTTAAGCCGAAGACAAGTTCAAAAAGCGAGGGAGGAAGAATTAGAGGGGCAGGAACTTTCATAAAGGGTCCAGGGCAGAATCGAGTGGGAGGGGGGGGGGTAAAATTCAAACGAGAGCTGGGAGAGGTCGGGGGGGGGAAGCCTGAAAAAACGGTAGGGAGGGTAGAAAGTTCAGCGGAAGGGGGGCATAAAATGCACACCATTGAAAACGAAAAACCTAGGAAAAGGAAGGGGGGGCCATGAGGGGACGGAAGAGGCAGAAAAAAAAAAGGGGCAGCAAAGAACAAAAGGGGAGAGAAGATTCTGCACAATCACGGAAGAACGAAAACAATTCGTCCACGGAGGGGGATCTAGAAAGAGGAAAACTAAAACAACTACAGGTAATGAATTCAAAGGAATCAAGTAAGAAGTAAAGGGAAAAAGGAAAAGCGCAACAACCGTAAAAGGTGCGCAGTCACTAATCGACATCAGTGGGCGCACAGGAGATAAAGAAAAAAAACAAAATGGGAGGAGCCATGACGAAAACTACCAATGAGTGGAAGGCCCCCTCCGCGAACATTGGGGAGAAACTGTGAAGATAAGACGCAAGTAGCAGGAAGGCTCAGGGACGGGAAGGGGGATCAGTGCTAGTGACCAGATAAGAAAGGGGGGGGGGAATGCTGAGTAAGACCTGGCGCAAGCGACATTAGTTAGCTTGCACAGAAGAGCATCGGTTTGCCAGACGAAGAAAAACACGACAGGAAAGAAAGCAGTTTAAGAAGGAAAAAAAAGACGAAAAAAACAGCAGCGTTACTTCTCCATCAAGATCCATTCGAGAAGCCAGGGACCGGAAAATGGAGAAAGGACCACACCAAGAAACATGGTGGGGGGGCGGAGGCGCAAAAATCCTGGAAGCACAAGTTGGGGAACCAAAAAAATGGGTCTGGGGAGGGTCGATCAACATTCTTGACGTATCAAGAAGGCGGCCGTAGGGAAAACTCCGCCCAAGGGAGAAACTCGAACTGGAAGGAAGTTAAGCTGCAGAGACTAAGGGTTGATCGGGATTCTGAATCCGGGAGTAACGTATGCCATAAAACACAATAGAAACAGAAAACAACCAAAAAAGGGGACGTCAAAGGAATTTCGGGGTCAAGAAGAATGGAAACAAGAGAATTTAAAAAAAACGCTAACAAAAACTGACACAAAGGCGAGGACAATCAAATCTAATACTCTCGGCGCAAGACAAGGAAAAAGAGTTAAGAGGGGCCGCCCAAAAGGAGTCAAAACACAAAACGGTTAGGATAACGCGTCCCTGCGGCCCGAATTGTCAAGCAACACTCTAACCTAAGGCATGACCATCAAGAAGAAAACTGGGCAAAAAAAAAAACCAACTTCGGATCTGCGGGTAGAGCTGATTGGGGGACACAAGGGGATCAGAAGAAAAAACAAGAAAAATCTCTCTAAAAAGAGGAAAAGAGAGGTGGGCGCGCGTCCGATGCTCTTATGTGAGGGGAAACAAAATTATTCAGCTAGACAAGAATCCGAAGGGAGGGGGAAGGGGTCGATTGAGGCAAGAGGAGCTGGGAAAAGATGGAAACAATATGGCTGGAGGGAAAACAATCGTTCAACGCGCGGGGAGACAACTGACCCGGATAAAAGGGTTGGCTGGAGGACTCTTATGGAGGGAGGAGGGATTTACTGGGGAAAAAAGGAAAAACTCAGGGAACGAGAAAGGGTTCAAGCGCGTCATTGCGAATCCGACTGTCAGAAACAGGGGGAAAAGAGAGAGACCGACCGGTGTTGAAGAAAGGTCGTGGGGTAAAAGTGGGAACATGGATTAGAAACCCCTTACTAGTTGTGGCCGGGGAATAAACGGAAATCAACTTCACGATAAGTTGAGAGAAGTCATGAAAAAAAAGAAATGAAAAACAAGGGAGAAGGGCTTCGTCAAAAAACGAGAAGACCGGGAAAAATAAAAACTGAGTCTAGCAGAGGGAAAGAACGCAACGCAGCTGGGGTGTTGAGTGGATGGGAGGCTGGGATGGTCAGAGAGTCACAACCAAAAATGGCGATCGGGTGGAAGGTATAAGAAGGCGCGCAGGACTCGCCTTATAGGGATAAAAAAAAGAGCGCTTCTGTCATTATTTAACAAGCTATAAACAATCTCGTACAGGGAAGTGAAGGAGGGGAAGGCACAAAAAAGAAAACAAACAGGGGGGTACCAAGAAGGGGGTCGAGAAAAGCGAAAAAAAGCAAGGTCTATACAGTAAAGGGCAATCAATTTAAATAACAGGGGCAGTATCGGGAAAAAGAGGGGAAAAAAGAAATCCCGCGAAAAAGAAGGAAGACAAATGCAGATAGCGGAAAAACAAGGACACTAGAGACCGGGTGCACGAGGAGATTATCCAAAAATGGGCAATCTTTGCAACGCAAGAGCGCAAGAAACAGACAATTTTGGGGGGTGTGGGGGGAGTGCACCAACTGTAAAGTGCAAACATTCGATGGAGTTAAGGGGAAAAAAAAGGAGCAAATTAGAAAACCGTTACGGCACAGGGTGAAAGAATTCTCCGGGCGAAACACCCCCATGAAAAAAAAAAAGTCATATGAGAAAGAGGGGAAAGTAGGGATAGCATCAAATGAGGTTGCCGACGGCAGAGAAAAAAACGGATTGGGGGGGGAAAAAAGGGAGTAGGGGCAGAAAGTGACGAGGCCGGGCGTCCGCGGGGAATGCACGCGAAGAAGGGAACTGACCAAGCCCTCGGACGGAATCAAAAAAAGAAGGTTCAGGAAAAAATCAAAATACCGAGAGGAAAAAGTAGGTTAAAACCAAGACAAATCCGATGGACATCGAGAGAGTGCACGTGAAGAATTTCGCAAAGCTAATACTGCAGAGCGATTTTAGAAAAAAGAGGAAGAAAAAAAAAATGGAAAAAAGGGAGAGAGTCAGCTGTGGGGTGAAAACGGGGAAGCTTGGTTCCAGGGAAGCTTCGTTGAAGAAACTCCGTGCGCGCGAGTCGAGCTAACTGAACCAGGTCAGAATCAACGGAAGGTGGAAGGGGAGAACCGCCAAGAGCTCCAGAGAAACACAAAAGAAAGAGGGGTGCGGGAGGAAGGGAAAGCGCTTTAGTGGAAACCTGATAGAGACAGGTTCCGGAAGCAAAAGTGCGCTCAAATAGCTCAACTATTAAATATACCGAGAGCAAAAAAAGGAAAAAGAGAAAAAAGCTAACCGAAGGGGGAGGGGAGAAACGAAATCTAGAGACGTGAGCTCATTGGACGAGTCCTCAACGGAGGCAGAGGGAGTTTTTAGACGACCCAACGGAGAGAGCGGCGTCTTCTGGAAAGGAACAGGGGGGAGGGGTGTCGGTTGAAAAAGACGTCGTCGGTGGGAAAAAAGGCACGGGACTAATAAGGCAAGCGCAATAAGCTGGAAGGTAAGTCATAACGAGCAGCAAGTAGGGTAGAAAGAAAAGATCAAATGGGACGCAAGGGCGGGAATACACTGGTTGATCGAAAACGACGTCCCGATTTGATGCTATCATCAGGGACCAAGTGGTCCGGGGAAACGTGATTCATGAAAAAAAGGAGGGGGGGGAGTCGAAAGTGAGAAGGCGCCAAAAACAGGGGGAAAGGAAGGGGTACGGAAGGGGGTTAAGAGGTACACGCTAAGCTACACGAAGGGGAAGAAAGACTCACGAAAAAAAAAAGGTAGAGGGATACCATGGAAGAAACTGGAGAAGGAAATAGTCTGTGGAGAAAAGTACGTAACAGTAGGGATTAGGTTGAAGCATAGACAAGGCAAGCTCATGAAGGTTATTTTGAGGGATCATGAAAAGGGGAAGATACGTCCCTGTAAAAAGTAAAGATCAGAAGAGGGATGGGAACCTCGCAGCGAAAGAGACGCACACCGGGGGATCGGGGCAGGCTGCTCACAAGCACAGAAAAAGAATTGTACGTTCTGGGAGCGGAAACAAAATAAGAAGACAAGGAGCAACAGGGGTTAAAGGCCAATGGGGGCCGGGGCGAGAACGATGGACAAAAAGAACAGAAAATGGTGGTTTTGGGGCTCGGGACAAAGCGAAGATGCATAATTTCAAGGAATCAACACCAAGCGTGGTGATTGTAAAAAGGGAAAAAAAACTCAAGAAAAAAGAAAGTTAAGCTGCAGAGGCTGGACGACAACCAAGAAAACTCGTGACACTGGAAGATAATGCACACTGACTGAAAAGGTCTGCTTATGGCAAAGAAAAACGGAAAGGAGACCTTGTGACAAAAAGAAAGGGAACACAAAACTGAACAACCTACCTACGGGGTGAAGTACCGTACGGGGTCCATGAGAATGGTCACAAACTGCGTGGAGGACAAGGGAAAATCGCCACTGAAAAGAGAAAAGAGAGAGAATAGAAAGGAAAAGGAAAGCTGCCGAGGTTCGAAAAATAAGCAAAGCATCCCAACAGACAAAAATTGTAAATTCGTCGGGAGGCAGGGGGCGATTGCGCCCATGCCATCGCATAGAAAGAAATCAAAAAGGGAGAAAAAGACGAAGTAAAACACCAAAAATGGATAGACGGTCGTGAGAGGGAAGGGGAAAAAAAGAAGAACAAACAACACCGAGAAAAATCCATCACCACAACAATTATTGGAAATAGAGCGGGGGGGGAGGGGGGATAGAGAGGGGCTGATCCATGACGAAACAAATTATGGCAAAGAACAAAGTAGGAGGGGTGTTCCTAGTGGTCAGGAGGAATCATAGAAAAAGAGGAGACTTGTCTAGGCCATCTGAAATCAAATGAGTCAAAAAAAGCGAACCCGGAGCAGACGAGCATATCTTGGTTTTGGCTGTGGGGGGGCCCGTCGGGGCAGGGCGAATTTCACTTTGTCAAAGGGGGAAGCGAGTTTGGAAAAAAGAAAAAGAGCTATCTTGGCATAGTCGCAGGGCGAGGAAACGCTGTACAGTCTCAGGGTAACCGAAACCAGGGGAGCCAAACGGAAGGGGGGTCCATTTAGACGGGCAAAGGGAATGGAGCTTCAAAAGAAAAAGTACTTCCATTTTTTGAAGGAAGCCCGCATCAGCAGTAAAAAGGTAAAGGGGGGAATTCCAGCCTCCTGACATGCGGAGTTCTCGGAGAAAAAAAGCCGAGACAGTACAGGGAAAAAGACACGAACGGGATTCTCTTTGAGGAAGTAGGCACCACGCGCTGTTGGGGGGGGATTGGGTCTTGAAACCCTTTCGGCGATAGAGGTAAGGGAAAAAAACCACAATGGTCGAGAGGGGAAGGAGACAGCGTTATCAGCAAAAAATGGGGAATCAAGGGGTAATGCAACAGTAACGCGCTTCTGCATGATTGTAGGGGGGAGGCCGAGGCTCAACTAGGCTCGCCCACTGGGCCAGTGGAGGGACAAGACCGGGCAAACCGAATGTGCAAAAAGAAGAAAGGGGTTCCAAACCAAAGTCGGAGAAGCCAAAAGGGGACGGATCCATAAATCTATCCTTACTCCATGAAGGGACAATAATAAACTCAAATTCCCCAGAATTGAAAAGAGGGTGGGAAAGTGCGAGGGAGGTATATCTTCACCTCTGTGTGATAAAGAAGTGGAGAGGGAATAAACAATTAACTTGGCCGAGGGGAGAAAGTCTCAAGGGCCAGAAATCCTAACCCTTTTGGGGTGGGGGAGGGGGGAAAACTTTTCACGGAGCAAAAAAGGAAAGGTCGGTAGAAAGGAACTCGGGACTAAGGAACTGAAAAACGAGAACGCCGGAAGGCACAGTGTGCAATAAAAAAGAATCACCCCAAAAAGGCAGCGAATCCCCTATGACCTTGGAATGACTGAAAGGGGGTTACATTATGGATAGCACACAACTCGGGGCCTATGTTGCAAGAAAGCAGTGATGGGGTGAAAACGAGAGGCGGGCTGGTCTCTCTAATATGAGCTAAAAAGACGGACAAGGGAAAACATGCTCGGAATTCAAGTGGGAATGGGAATGAACCGAGAGGAATCAGACGAAAAAAAGAATTCAACCGAACGAATGCGGAAAAGAGGCCATACTACCAGTCTCAAGAGGGGATCGAAGTAAACAAAATGCACTCGCGCTATGGAACGGAAAGAGGGGACCACGCCTCAAGGAAAGTATCAAAAAACGGGAAAATTCTTTAAAGCAAGAAGTAGCGTGGACGAGAGAATCTTTTTGATATCTGGAATCTGGAACGAAAAATGGCCTCTGGGGGGGAGAAAGACCGTTCGGAAGCGAGAGGAAAAAAAAAAAAAAAAAAAACAAAAAAAAGTGAAGCCGTCTCTATCAGGTTGAACTCAAAACGATGGGGGACGGGAGACAGCCACAATCATTCTCACCAAAGGGGGAAGTGAACTAGAGAGTTGCGGGCAAAGCGGTGTGGGGTGGGGGGGGGGGGGGGGGGGGGGAGGGCGGCGGGGGCGGGGGAGGGGGTGGGGGGTGGGTTTTGCCATCGTGCGGGGGGGAAAAGATAGGAACAAGGGTACAACGGTTGGGAAGAGAAAAGGGAGCCTCAACGAAAAGCAAATAGCTAAAAAGGGAAGGAAAAGAAAAAGACTTACCGCAAAACGCCCCTTCGTCCTTGATGAAAAAAAAGGGGGAGAGGGGGGGGGGGGGGTTGTGGTGGAAGCCATCAGATATCATGGGAAATGTATGAGGGAAGGAATTAATCGAGCGAGTCATCGGAGTAAATTTGGCTCGTAAATACCAAAAAAAAAAGATAAGATGATTATTCGGGAAGGGAAAGTCGGGGAAGAAATGGTTAAAGCTGCAAAAGCGGGGAGGAAAGGCAACAATGGACAAAAAAGGACACCGAACATGGGACAAGAGCCTGTGGAACAACGCTCAAAGGGGAGCAAACACGCCGGTTTCTAAAAAAAGACGATAATCTCAACCGAGAAAACGAATGGATGGGAGAAAGGAGTACGAAACCTCCCTGGTGGCAGTGGACCAAGTTGCATGGAAGGGGAGAGTAAAGGGGGGGGGTTCGACATTTCAACAGCGCAACCACTGAAAAAGATAGTAAGAGGGGGAACAGAGTTAAGGTCAGATCGACATCAATGGGCCGCAACCTGAGGATAAACACCAAAAAATTGTTGAGGATGGCCAATGACGGGAGGGGAGGGGAAAACCAAGTCGTATGTAAACGAGGGAAAATCCGCGAAAGAAAGTATTGAGTAGAAAAAGTAGGGGGGAAAAAGGAGACTCAAAAAAGAGGAGCGGGAGTTCGCGCAATGGGAAGGTGGAAATAACAACTGGGAGATCAAGACTCGGTATGGATAATAGGAAATAAGGGACGGAGGAGAACAAGTTCAAACCTTAGGGGGTGCCAAGGGAAAACACAGAAGAAATTGGACGAAGAAAAAATTGATGAGGGGGGAAAGAAGAAATCATGACAGCAAAAAACGTAAGGCGCATTGAGTAAATTGAGAGGGGAAGAAGAGCGGAAAATGGAGACACGGTCCACCCCCGAACAAATGGTGTTTGGGGGGGGGAAAGAAACAAAGAAAAGAGAAGAAGAAGGCCAACACTGGTTCTTTATTAGGTCTAAAGGAAGCTCAGAAGATGGGAGAATACACGCGAAGGGGAAACGAGAAACTCTCCTGGAAGAAAAAAGACTTCTAGCCTTCCTAGAAAGGGTTATCTGCAGATTGCAAGGGGGGAAAAAAGGGGAACTTTAAACCCCTAAAAGGTATCACAACGAAAAAACTGGAAAAAGGTCCGTCAAAGGACCGTAGCAAACTGGCAACCAGATTTTGTCGGAAAACCCTGGAAAGGACGGGGAAAAAGGACAAACGCGCTGGGGCAAATGAGAGACGTAATCTCTATGAACGCCGCTCCGCCAGTCAGGAAGAGAAAAGGCATTTCCAAAACAGATTTATGAAGAAAGGGAAAAACAGGTGAGGGCCGAAGACGGGTGAATATTGCGGACTACCAGAAAAATAAAAAAGAAAAACCTCGAACAGCGGCACACCTGTCGTGATCAAGGGGGTTTCTCAAAAGAAAAGAAAAGCGATGC
>Ga0179591_1307111_pt1 | contig 16070 bp, 15 predicted proteins | sample CZOMad2_1_08_16f_FD_182891 | JGI IMG/M metagenome (GOLD analysis project Ga0179591, IMG submission 182891) | Vadose zone soil fungal communities from Angelo Coast Range Reserve, California, USA - CZOMad2_1_08_16fungal (PacBio error correction) | ecosystem: Environmental > Terrestrial > Soil >...
CAGAGATTGGGGGAAAAAAAAAAAAGGTGGAAGGTCTAGGGAAGGACATGGAGTCATTAACCCTGGCAGGGTGGGAGAAAAACAATACCAAAGATGTCGGAGAAACGAAACTCCAAGACAGCGTTGGGAAAAGAGTTTGAGAATCTAGAAGAGGGGAGACTAGGTATCGGAGACGGTATTAAGATGAAATTGAAATTAATGCGTGACTACTCCGATGTAATTCCAATGAAAAAATTTTAGAAAGAGATCGGAGTGGGCCGGCACACCCCAAGGAAAGAGTTCGCAGTTAAGAGAGGAGGCTCAGGACATACGGGAAAAAAACGAAAACCTCAAGAAGAAGCCTAACAGGCGGCTGGGAGGAGTCGACAGTCCTCGCAGAAGAACCCACTCCTCGTGAGGGGCCCTCCAGAATCAAGAAGGGCACTCAGGACCAGCCTCGATTAAGAACTCCGCAACACTCATTCAAAGTGTAAAAAAAGGGGGACAGACAAGACCACGTCGAATCCAGAGGAAACTTAAGAGAGGAGGGAGACCTGAAAAGCGCGGCGAAAATGAATACAAAAAACCGGGTCAATTAGTGATGTCACCCGAAGGCGTTTCGGGGAAAACAAATTTTGGAGCAACCATTAACCTTTGAAAAAAGTCATAAAGAGACTAACCGCAATGCTGAATCACCACCCAAGAAGACACGCACAAAGGGGAGGCTTTAACAAAAAGTCTGGCGATGACGACGAAAAGAGTTTATGCCGATGTGGAAAAGACAAGGAGGCTGAATATAAGAAAACTGGGAAGGGTCCGCTTGTTCTCACCCGCGGAACGCTTGAAATGCGGCAACCGAAGTGGCGGAGAAAAGGGAAGGTTGGAAGACATGCAGGGTTCAAGAAGGGGACAAGCATCGGTTATTCAAGGAAGTTTTGGGACCGCTTGACAAGAGAGGGTATGGACGAAAGGCGGGGAAGCCGAAAAGACGGGGGAATAGAAAAAAAAAACTACCGGTCAAGGCGGGCAAAGTTTTGATGCTCGGGGGAAACACGAGAAGCGGGGGGGGGATTCGCGATCCCGCTACTGGAAGGAGATGACGACAAGCGGGTCGTTTGAAACCTATAAACGATCAACGTGTTACAGGCCGCGTCAAGCAACGGAATAAAAGGGGAGATCGTAAACATGAGGAGCGATTGGTAACTTTCTCAATACTTCTAAGGAACAGAAAAAGGCGAAAAAAGAGGTCAGGAAAAGCAGATTCTGCATGGGATGCGGGGAAGGGACTCGCAGCAGAGAATGGCCTACAAGAGCTAAAAAAGGCTTTAAGCAAGCAACCCTTCAATTGTGAAAAGAAAGGTAAAAAACCGAGAAGGAAAATGAAGGGTTGTCTCGTTTTTATAATGGATCCATTTAATAAAAAAAACCATTAATTGGTACTTAAAAACTTAAAGAACACAAAGGGGTTAAAAGATAAACTGTGTCCCTCCATTAAGTGCGTCTGATGGGGAAAAACCGGTTCATCCCGTTTGGGGTTTAGGGAACAAAAAAATCATGGGGAGGGAAGGAATTCTTTTTTGTACCCGGGGGGGGGTGGAGGTGAAACTAAATGATTTCCGGGAGGTCCGTCGGGGTCTATTTGACCCAATTAAGGTTGATGGGAAGAGGCAAAAAAGGAAGGGGCAGAAGGCAGGGCGCCTATGTGATCAATGGGTAGAAGTGGTCCTATAACGGCCGAGAAAAGAAGCCTGATTCTTGTAACTTCCCAAAAAGAAAAGACCTAGGGGGAGACCAGCAGGGGAGGGAGCTCTCGCACATAAAAGGGGACCAGATTTAAGAAGGAAGCGACTATTGCGATGCTGGGTTTACGGAGGCCACGATTGGAGAATGACTGAAAACGAAAAAAAAGGGAGAAAGGGGAAAATCTAGGACAGAAACTAGAAATGCAGGAGAAAAGCATCAAGCCTTTATTGTCTACCGCTTGTGGAAGGAAAGGGAGCCGGACAGCGGACGGGAACCAATTTACGTTTTATTTAAAAACTTTGAAAAAGGGACGGTCTGGTTCAAGCGATTACATCCTTACCCTCAGATGGGGGACCGTGAAGGCGAGGGGGTCGAGGTTGGCGTCTTCTATATCAAAAATTTATGAGTACAAAAAAAAAGCAGAACAGAAAACCCTAAGAGAGGGTAACAAGATTGGTTTAGTGAAAAAAAAAAAAAATTGCTCAGTTTCTCAGGGTGTTTCTGCTGACATAAGGGCGAAGAGAACAAGGGATCAGAAAGAGCTATTAGAAAAAACGGCGATAAATCGAAAAGTTGAAGGGGAAAAAAAGAGGAGGGATCGAGCTCAGGGGGACAAAAAAGAAACTAAAGGACATAAGGCGTTTTGAAGTGGCAGGAAAGCAATAGCCTGAGCGGTGGCGAAAAAAGGGAAATCACCAGGGGAGAGGGGTCACCAGAGGGGAAAGACGGAAATTGCGAGAATGAAGGAAAACGTTCTACACAGCCGTAGAGAGGTCAACAGACGAAAAAAACTCGGCGCAAACAACTGCAAAGGGGGGGGTATGGGGGCCGACAAGGGAAGGTCCGAGGACTACACCCGATCCCGGGGCCAGGCGTATTAAATCATCTCCTCCGGCAAGCTCCAAAAAGTAAGAGGGGAGATAAGATTCACTCAAGTAAGAGAGGCATTCTTAAGAACTGACGAAGGCCTGCCAACTTTGCACTTTGGAGAGAAAAAAAGGAGGGGGGAGGGGGGAGGAGTTAGGGGATTTTCGCAACTCAAAGCGGGGCGGCCATTTGCCTGTGCTGGAAACGTGGAAAGAACAGAAAAGGCATGGGGCAAGTTTGGACCAAAAAAACACAAAAGGAAAAAAAAAAGAAATGAACCGACCACTTTCCTCGATAGAGGCAAGGAATTCAAACCGGCCCTGGGAGATGGGGAGCCTCGGGGGGGATCAGGGGGGCTGTAAATCCTACAAATCAAAAAAAGGGGAGGCAAGCATCCCTTTCTGGCTCTCTAAGCAGTAGAAAAGAGAGTCTCTATACTAATGATCGAAGGGGAAAAAAGGGCACTTGGCAGTTGTGCTGGACTCCGACTCGATCAAGTTGAGCCGCTAAAACTCGTGAGCTGCAAGATGAAGATGGGCGGACGGCATATCCGCAGGTCTCCAAAGGAGCGGGCAGGGGATACAAAGGAAAAAAATGCGAAATACGGAAAATGTGCCCAAGGGAGTTGGTAAGCAAAAAAACAGAGCCTGCTCCCCACTGCGGGTGAATGATCTCTAACAACAAAAGAGGGGATATTCAACCGATTAAAAAAGGAAGCATTAGAGGTCTTGACTTGCATGGCTGGAGGGAATGGGGGGCGGATTGCTCTCGGGATATAGAGGCGACGTGGCGGCTAGGAAGGCGTGCTTGAAGCCCAAGGGGAAGGAGATGCACAAATCGGTTGGGAGAAAGCAAAGGTGCGCGAATCGAGAAAAATAAAAGATAAAAAAAAAACAAACCGTGCTTTTGCTTGGGCTGAAGCAGGATAGTCTCGAGCGTGAAGGGGACGATTACGCCCTGGATGCCGGTGCCCATAGGGTTTCACACATCCAAGATAGAAAAAGAAAAAACGAGCGCCCGACCATCGGCTAGGACGGTTCGAGAAAAGAAAAAAAAAGGGGGCCGAGCTGGTTGGTTTTTGGTAAAGTTTCCCGGTTTAAGGCCAAAAAGTGAAGCTGGTTACCGTTTCAGACAGCAAGGAAACAACGAGGGGGGAAAAAGATAAAGACTTCCTGGGACACAAGGAGAGATGTGCTCAATCGGAAAAATGCAGGTCAAGGGTCTGTATTTCTTTAATTGGAAGAAAGGTAGAGGAACCAAAGACACGGGGACGTTGCCTTGGGAACTGGAGGGGGGGAAAGGGTCGGAGGAAAAGGGGATTTCCGTGCAGTATTGCTAATCCGGTTGGGCGACCTGCCATACTGCGTGAGTTTTTAGGGGGGGGGGGGGGGGAGAGGGTTCTTCATCCTGGGGGGGATCTCTACTTGGAGGGTAATAACAAGGCGCATGAAAGAGGCCGCCTGAAAAAGAGACGACGAGCCTGGATGAATAATCCTGAGGAACAGCATTACCGGAATCGAGACGTCACGCGTCTGGTCGGACTCGAAAGGGGGACGCGAATAGCCCGGCAGCCTGAATCAAAATTTTGCCGCGCGAAAAAAATCGTCCGTCAGTATATGCTGGGGAGGGTCGCTTAGGTACCCCTTAAAAAAAAACAAAAAAGGAAGCAAAGATTCGGTGGTGGTGCACCCCGGGGACCAGAAAAGTACCCGATCGAGGGCGGGGAGGTTTCGGATGATCATACTCATAAAACAAGGGGGAGACTAGATAGAGAAGCCATACAGTGAAGTCACTAAAGCGGGAGAGTAAATATGAGGAGAAGGAAGACGATCATCAACGTGAAGCAAAAGCATGACCCTGCAGGGCCTAGACTTGAGGGGACGATAACCTTAGGAAAAAACTCAAGCGCCTGGCAAGGGAACTTCCTCTTTTTCCCAGAGGCGACATGAAGAAGAGGGGAGCCGGCTTGATGCATGGGAGGACACGAAGGCTGGTCTGTGAAAACGGGGGAAGTAAGAATTAGAGACTGGAGCTCCAATCGGGGGTGATGGGGGAAAAGCCCTATTCGAGCCTCATCTAAGCCTCAATAGGTAGGGATCCAAGGGCCGCGCCACGAAAAATTAGGACGTTCGCGCAGTAAAACAAAAAAGGTCGGCCGAGTCCCACAGGAAGCAAGTCTCACCCATAGGCACGGCAGGGCTGTTAAAAAAAAAAAACAAAAAAACAAAAGCCCAACCCCCCCCACCCCCACACCCCAAAACCAAGAAACCAACAAAAACAAACCCAAACACCCCCCAAACAACAACAAAAATATAAAAGAAGACCCCAAACCACCAAAAGAAGAGGCTTCCTGAGGGGAATATTGGGTCTCCGATCTCCCTTCTTCTCCCTCAGAGTCCACGAAAATTATCAAAAAAGAAGAGAACCCTCTTCGAAAATTTCAAGACAAGGGACTCACAGTCTTATGATTTCAAGTGGAAAATCCCTGGAGGGGGGACGGATGTCCCAACAGTGGTTGTAGTCGGCAGTACCAGATCAAAAAGATGAGCCGGAACAAACGAAGACAACTTAGGACGGTTTAGGAAGGGAAGCCAAGGGGGGTTGGTTTCATAGCAAGGGCAGTCTTAGGAGGGGTGCCATCGACTGCGTGTAGAGGATTGAGAAAAGCCAGTGCAGAGAGGTATAAGGGGAGGAATTCCATATTGGGAGAATTGGGAAAGATAGAAAGGTCTAAATCGCATATAAATGGCGAATGACAAAAAAGCTTTAGACCGAATTTCAGGAATAAGTCACATTAGAATTGGGGAGAGGAAAAACGACAGGTGGAAGCTCAGCACTGGTCATGAAAGGTATAGGGTACAAAACGAAAGTCCTGCAGCTCCACGCGTAACCAAGGACTCTGGCCCAACGGAGCCAGAGGGCACAAGTCGGGGCTCGCTTTCAACCCACAATAAAAGCTGAAAGAAGCGACCTCAGTGTCCAAGGTTCAGAGGAAATAGAACGTAGAGGCCTTACTAGTATAGTCAAATTTAGGGCCAAAATCTGAAGCCGCAAGACGTTTCAAAAGTAGTATCCTCGATTCCGGCATCATGGGGACAGGAACCGTCACATTCTTGGAAGGGGAAGCAGGGGGGGCAAACGGGTAACTGCACTCCGAAACTGGTCGAACATCGAAACGGGGGTTGGAAGAACCTCTTGGAAGGGGACTGTTCGATATCTTCGGAGCTTCTAGGATTAAGAAGAAAATAGGGGAAGTGGGTAGGAATTGGGAAAGGGATTGGGGGAGTCCAAAAAATTATGTTTGAAAAAAGCCTTCACAAAAAGGAAGATCTGACCAGACGAGGGGGGGATGAGGTATATATTACCGCAACGGGGAGGGAAAAATGGCCTCAAGATTTCAGATCTGAGACTTGATGGAAGAGGGAAAGGGGAAGTGGACCGTGGGGGGTCCAAGGTGTTTTCGTGAGGAACCAATCGAGGCTGGGGACGCGGAAGGTCTAATCTTGAGTATTGGGTGTATGCCACTAAGGTCTGGGGAGAACGTCCGCCCGCTCTAGGAGAAAGTGAAATTTTGGAAAGGGAAAAGAAAGGAATGGGGGAAGGGGGAGGAGACCGGGGGAAGAGCATCTACCTCTAAAAAAAAAAACGCTAAATCTTATTGAGCCTGGGGTTCATCACAGCGGGATAGAAAAAACTTATTAATGTAGTCGAGAAGAGAAAGCGAGGGGAAGCTGAGGAATGCTCAAGAAGAAAAGTATACTTTCCAGGGAAAGTGAAGAGCGATTTCATGGCTCGGACTCGAAAGGAGAACTGAGGGGTTTTTGGGGGTTCTCGAAAGGTTTGGAAATGTTGGGGGTCAAAAAAAGGTCGATTGGTTAAGGAAGGCTTAAAGTCACCCTAGCGGCGACCCAAAAAAAGCGAATGGGAACGGAAAGAGGAGAGATCAAGGACGAGGGGAAGGGTCCCCGCGAGTATAGTTGGAAGGGTAGGGGGAAAGAGGGATGAAGCATTAAGAACTTGTTGTGTGATAAAACAAGAGGGGTTCTGCAACATTTTTGCGATACAACATTTCCAAAACGAAACGTTGAGCAAGTTGGTCGGAGAGAGAGCATGAAGAGGGATGTTCCACTTGGAAATCCGGAGGGAGAGTATTGAAAAAGTCAGTAGGATGCTTAGAACCAGAATAGTCCCTTCCTATGGGACTATCCCAGGTCGCCGGCCAAAAACCCAATTGTCGGAAATTTAAAAAGGGAAGAGTGAGAAAAGGAAAATAACGCGTCAGGAAACTCAAGAATATCCTAAAAGGCGGCAACAGCGGGAAGTCCTCGCCAGAAAACACGACTATTTGAGTTGGCCTACACAGGAAAGACTCAAAGGGGAACAAGAAAAGGGCAAAACCAGGGCTCGCTCTCCGCAACAAGAGACCAAAGGTCCAAAGAATTCCTCTTAATCATACGAGCCTAAGCAGAATATTTTTGGAGTAGAGAGAGGGAAAAAACCGCAGGGGAATTAAAATCCACCTAGAGTAGGAGGTAAAATGAGCTAAGGACGTGTCAGGTGCGGGGCTTTAAAATTTTTTGTACACAAGGACTTTTCAGCACAAGGAGACGCCCCTACCCCGGCAAGCATCTCAAAGACAGACTCAGATCAGAAGATCTTCGCAGCAAAAGAGGCAACCAGGCCGTTCTCCTTCCTCCGAAACTCTTAGGAAAAAGGGTGAACAGGACGAAAAAAGGAAGTGCGCCGGTAAATGGAAAATTGGTGTCTCACCCCGAAATAGAAGATTTCAGGACAACCTGATGCTTATAAGGGGAGGGGAAACGAACGCAGTGGCGAGAGACAGGCGAAGGGATATCGGGGATGAAGTCTTAAACGTTTGGGGGCCGGAGAGGTCGGAAGCATCAGGGGTGTAACGAAAAAATGGTTCCACTAGAACGAGGCGGGGGGAAAGGGACAGAGGGAAAAGGGTGGATCTCAGAAAAAAATAAGTAATTGGCGTGGATTCACTAGCGACTTAAGAGGCGGATTATTCAAAGTAGGGGGTGTTGATCCACTATAATGTGGTATGAGGGGAAAGGTCCTTAATTGGGGGCGTCGTCAGCACCGTTACGAGGGCACGAAAGGCTAAATGAACACAAAAGGGAGCTCTAACGTCATGCCAAGCAAACAAAAATTACTACAGATTGGGGGTTCGATAGAGGATTGGGAAGATGGATTCTCGCGGCGCAGAGGGAAAAAATCACAGAGCGAAATCTGCGAAAACAAGAACAAAAACCGGCATGGCAGTTCTATCGCAGACAATAAGGGGAGTCTGGTTGGAAGCTGAAGGTCCGACATAGAAAAAAAATGGAAAGGAGGGAGGGGATGGAAACTCAGAAACACGGGTAACGGTTTAAATACAGGCGGCGCCTTGAGGAGCAGGAGGGGAGGCCCTGTGTGGGGGGAAGGCAATAACTTGTGTCTAAGACGTTGGGAAAATAAAAGGCTTGATCCCGTGGCAGTGCCTTAGGGGGCCTGAGGAGAAGTAGGGGGTCAAAAGGAAAAACAGCATTGACAGTATGGGAGGTCCGCGATCAGGCTGTTCAAAGGGCAAGCAAGGCTGAGGCCTATTGGTGGAGTTGGGGGACGGCCGAAAAAAAGGCTCGTGACGAGAAGGATGCTTTTCGGGGGGGACTGCAAAGCAAAGCAGAAATCTATGAGGTGGACGAGAAAAAAGCGAAACTACTCGAAAGAAATATTTAGCCTCGGATGACGAGAGGGGCTGATATGAGACTCCACATCAAAAAAACTTTGGACGCATCTGACCCTTCTAAGGCCGGGATCTTGCTTTCAGAATACTCTCCGCCACTGAAAGCAAGCCTTAAGTAGAAGCAACATTCGTCAAGTGAATAAAAGAAAACCCAAGAGACGGGAAAAACGGGAAGCTGGAAAGGGGAATTTTCGCAACTTCGCGAAAACCGGCCTGATGGGCCCACACCGGTGGAACAGGGCGGAGAAACGAAGGATATTTTTAATGACACCTCGAAATGAGTGAAGGGAAGTGAATGGCGAGACTAGAGGGAAAATCTCGGGAAAGGAGGGGGAGGACCATCCCTATAAGTCAAACAACCCCTCCCCTCCGATCGGGGGAATTGGGTTAACGCCCACGAATCAGAGAGGTGGAGGGCAAGGTTGGGGGGGAATCGGGACAAGTGCGGGAAGAACCCAGAGGGATCATCATCAGTATAGAGGAAAATGGCGATCAAAGCTTCAAAAATGGCTCCAAGGAAAATCTTATGTGATCGGAATCACGTGAACAAAGCGCTGAGCCAGAAACGTTGGAAGTTAGAAGGCATCGCTCAGGCCCGATGCGGGGAGCTTCTATGATCAACGGCGGTCCGGGAAAAAGAAGGCGAATGGCATGCGCAAGTTGGTCGGGAAAAAGAAAAGGAAAGAACAAGCCAAAAATCCAAACTCAGGCGCACAAAACTCAGTGGGGATATGGAAGGCGCCACGGCCACCTATTAACCAAAAAAAGGGCAAAAATAAGCGACAGAATAAAAGCATCTCCTCCTTCACAAGCGCCTAAGGGGGGGAGATAGTGTGATCAGAGTCAAACGAGAGGAAAAGTAGGGGGAAAAGAACTACGAAAAAACGCCGGGAAATGTACCCTTTGGGACAGAATACGAATGGGATGAGGAAGGGAGAGTTCGTTGATGGGGAGCAAAAAAATTGAGGACCGACGAAACGGTAACCAGAGAGGAATGGCGCATTTGGCCGAAACCGGGAAACCAAAACCATACCACAAGGGAGGAACGGAGAGAGGGCGCGCTGGAAAAGGAACAATTTTCATGACATGTATCGGGGAAAGGGTTGGGCGGGGTGGGGTCACGTGGCCTATCCTTAGGACTTCACCCATGAGTGACAACAGAGAACTGACCCAGAACCCTCATCGCGAGATCAATGCGATTTCATCATAGACTTCAAGCCCGGTGGGTACGGGTGCTGACTTGATAAAGAAAAAAACAACCGAGTTAAGCGGAAATTAAAGGACAATAGTCTGGAAAACCCGTGAGGGGGAAAAAACTGAAAAAGGTCATGCTGGTTGCAAATCGATATCACTACGACCTTCCGCCGGAGCAAAAAGGGACGCGAGAGAGCTCATTCTTTAATCAGGGGGGAATCATCAAAAAGGGAAGATAGAAGGACACATAGGAATCCAGCGAGTCATGCGGAGGGGGGGGAGCTTCCCTTGGGTAGTGGCGGGGGGGAGAGCGTTATTCTAGGGAACTAAAAACACAAGGAAATAAGGACGGACTGGAAGCCAACCGGGCATCATAGAACAAAAGGGGTTTGAGGTGATTAAGGCGCAAGTGACGCCATAAATGAGCAAACCTTTCGGGGGCATTCCGGGAGATGATGTGCTCAGAGAAGAGTTGTCTACTGGTCGAGGATGGAATTCCCATCGGGGAGGGCCAATACCAAGGGCATAGCGGAGAAAAGCGTATGACGAAGCAAGAAGTAGACGGGAAGGTTCTAAAGCTAAAGAGGCAGCACTAAAGTCGAAATGGTTTTGGGTTTGGGACGTGGGTTCAACGTTTTAAGAACTAGCATTTCCAAGTTGCCCCCTGGATTTCAGAGGGCCAGTGTATCGGGCACTTCACAATTTATCGCAGATTATTTGTCGTTTTCATACCGAAAAAACTAGAAAGGCATCATACGAGGAATAGCTGTTTCATGCAAAAGGGGCCCCGGGCCATAAATCTTACTGGGGCAGAAAAAAAAAAGTAAAAAGGGCTAATGGGGGGGAAGTGCAGGTGATCGCCAAGAAAGAGTCACCAAGCAGTTTATGACTCTGATGATGATGGTCATCATTGAAGATTAAAATAGGATTTCAAGGGCCGTCATTTCGGGGGGCATTTGAAACCATAATCCACTAAGGATTTTAATTTGGGGGGGGGGGGCTGATTTAGGGGGGGGATTGTAAGTTCCTTCTTTTCGAATGGTTAAAAGGGGTGAAAAACGTCTCCTTTGACGACATTCTATATCCAGGGGCTTATGGGGGGAAGAAGATTGGGAAGACGATGATTCAGAGGACAAGGGGTCGACACGCAGAGGATAAGATACATTAAAGTCTAGAAGGATCGAGCATCATAAGCTTTTGTCAGAGCGGTCACCGAGCATCTCGACGGGAGTACACAGGGGGTTGATAGCCCGGTAATATAGACTTCCCAGAGGGAATGTTCGGAAAACCGTTTGAAAGGGACCAGGACCCCACAAATTGGTAAGCTTAGTCGGGTGTTGGGGGGGGGATAAAAAGGAACGATCAGGCGGGAGGGGGTCGGATTGAGGCCAAGAAAAACTCCTTGGTGAGGAGGAGCCTTGCTAATAGACAGCTAAAAGCCATGAGCGAATTCGGTGATAAGGCAGGGGAAGAAAGAGCCGCCATCCGCGGGGTGAATAAGGGGACAGCAAGCTATCTGCGAAAAGGATGGGAAACCTCACGCGTCCTCAGCTAACCGAAAAAAGGGGGGAAATCAAGCTGGTGAAAAAAAGGGCGTGCCGTGACGAGCTCAAATAAACCGGCTTGATGGTTTGGGGTGGGGAAAAGTAAAGGCAGGGGCTTAGTTGGCCGAAGCCCGATCATGGAAATGAAAACATGAGTCAGTCAAATGGAAAGCCGGTTGATGGGATCAGACGGGAATCAGAAAGGATAGCATCTAAATAGGCATCAAAGGTGATGTGCGAGCGGGGGGCTGATCACATCGCTTGAGCACGCCATGGTATTAAATAAAGAGGAAGGTAGGGATGACAAAAATCACAAGGAAAAAGCAATGGCGGACTCCGGATCCGAGCCTCTAGTCAAAGGAGAAAACCATAGACTCAACTAAAGTGGGTGCCGTGGTGCCACCTGATAATAAAATCCTGGGTGACAGACGAGGGAACTCTCAAAAATGATCACAAAAAAAACATTAGCTGGGAAAGTAACACAAATGGGATCAAGAGCTTGAGTCGGAAAGCTTTATATCCGGAAAAGATGATGCAATTCTGGGGATTGAGTTCATCAAATACGTCCCGTGCACATCGTAAAGCATAGTCCAAAACGTTTTTTCTGTCAAAAAAAAGGAAGGGGGGAGAAGGGTGTGATATGGAGGACCGTTACAACGAAAAACGATACAAATTCACTTGGAGAGGCGAGCCGCCGGCTGGGGTGATTGTTAAGCCAGAGGCAGGGGATAGGGCAATCTGCTGAGGCGGGGGAAGCATATACTCAAAGCCAGGTCGGGGGATCGAAAGCTGTCTAATGCAAGGCAGACGATAAGAGGTAGTGAACTCGCCGGAGCATGGGGGCGCAACGAGGCCACTGGAGAATGCAAGGTGAACCAATCAGGACAAGTTTAACAACGAAAGGGAACAGGGGGGATAACGAACTAGGCCAGGGGGATCCATCACCATCTTTTGGGTCGCAGGGATAATCCCCGCAAAGGATGTGCTTGAAATAAGAAAAGACGAAAACGAAAGCAGCTCTGGACGAAAAGGGGGGGAAAAAAGTTTTTGCAAACAGCGATATTAGGGGGTATAAGTTCATTGGGGGTTGAGAGTTTTTAGGGTGGAAGAGGGGGGAGAGATGGGGGGGAAGTGGGGAGGGGAGTAGGAGGGAAAATAAGAGGTATGCAAGAAGGGGGTGGCAGGGAGGAGGAAGCGGATTCAGAGCTTTCTTCAATCAAGGCAAAGAGCGACTCAGCGGATCAACAGGAAATATCTGAACCTATCTGAGCCAAGCCCTATCTGTAGATGTGGCAAAAAAGGGTCCGTAAAAAAAAAATCAAGAAAAAAAAAGCAGATATAAATCCGCGTAGAAGATCAGTTATTTATACAAAAGAAAGTCCGGAACGTCAGCAACTTTGATAGACAAAAAAGGGAGGAGGCAGATCATCTGGTCGTCGCACGAAACGAAAATTGGGGAAGAAACCTCTGATGCTGTTAGAATCTGGCAGGGGTGGGGGGGGGGGGGGTACGAGCATTAAGGGGGGGTGCGGTAAGAGGGTGGATTTGGAAATGGGAGAAAAAAGTTAGGGTAAGAAACGCCAAATTAGAAAGTTTACCACTAATTGGGGGGAGGAGGGGGTTTATAACCAGGCAATGATCAGAGATTTCAGCATCAAAAATCTCAAAAGAGCAGAGAGCGGATGGAAGTGACCGTTGGGTCCACAAATGAGGAATTGGGGGAGGAGAGCGAGAAAGAGAGGACTTGGGACGAAGCTGGGGCGAGCTTGAGGAAGTAGGTGTATTCCAAGCAAACGATGCGGGAAAAAGCTGGAAAGAAAGCGCTGCTGCGCAAAAGGGAAAACTTATTGATTGGGAAAGAGGACTGCGGTACCTATCAAGACCTCTCTGAAAAACCGGGGGGTGAAGGCAGGACCACGCGATTCACATCGGGGAGAGAAAACTTGGAAGGGAAAAAAAGCTCCCTACCCAGCAAGGGAGACACCGGAGGCCACCTCTCCGAGCTCTGGAGACTCCCAGTTGGAGCTTTCTGATAGGGTTTTTTGACATGTTTATCTCAAAATTGGGGAAGAAAAATGGGTAATGTTTTTTCGTAAAAACCGGAGGGGGACTAAAAGGCTTATGTGACGAGACGACACCTCAACAGCGAGAAATACGAATTAGCTCCAAAACACCAAAAAAGGAGGAAAGAAAAGAGTCATTCGATAGGGGTTCCAAGGTGGGGTCCCTGAATCGTCCAAGAGCCTGCAAGAACAAGAGAGGTGTTGTTGGAAAATAAAACGAAAGAAGGGGGGGTAGATTTTGAACAAAAAGCAAACCAATCAAAAAAAAACTTGGTCGAGCATACGGGGTACATCGCGCCGGGGGTGTCCGGAACTTATGGGGGCTATTTATCGAGGATTCGAGAACGAAAGGCGCGATGTCCTTCCTAGTTGGAGCCCCATGGAAGGCCGAAAAACCCAAGGGGGCAAAGGATTGAGCTTTGGAATATGGAAGATGATAAAGCCGTACAAGACATCAATAAGAGGAACAACTTCGTTCTTTTCTGCAGCAGAGTCTAAAGAAGAAAAGCCAAAAAAGGAAGGAGTCCTAACCTCAAAAATCTTAGCACATCAAAGCATCTCCTACGAGGGGGAAGCAACAGGCTCAGTGTAAAACGGAAATTCCATACGAGATCAGGGGGAAGATCCCGAAGATTTTGCACTGAAAGACAATTCCTTCCCATCAGGGGGGATAATCAACCCTAAAGGTAGGTACTCTCAACAAACGACAGGATTGGGAGATGGAAAAAACGTTTGGAGACCTGAACTTTTAAAACAAGGAGAACCCACATCAGGCCGACCTACCCCTGTGCTAGGGGGGAGAAATCAAGAAGAAAGGACAATCAAGAATTCGAGGGCAACCCCGTTCTTGGAGGGGTGGACGAAGAAACAGATGCGGAAAGGGGCGTGAATTCCTCAAAAGGGTAAACTGAGATTCGCTATGTAAGTGTCATCATCACTGATGTGAGGGCCGAAGTATATCCTTTAGGGCTTAGAAGGTGGTTTAACATACCTTATGATAAGGGCGGGCGGACGTGGATCCTAGAACGGGGTGTGGGATCAAGCTTAGGTCGATATACATCGATGGTAGGCAAGGCATACAACACCTGGGGGGGAAATTAAGTCAGACGGGGGGGGAACTTGGGGGCTAACAAGACTGGTCTGCGGGGGTCGTTCAAGAAACCTTACACGAGGCTGAGGGATGAACCATTAAGTTACGCGAAACCCTATATTGTAGAGCGGATTGAAGTCCGTGGCCGCGTCAAGGGAAGAGGAGCGGGCCTCGGTCGTAAAATAGGGGGAAAAGGGAGAGTCTAACGGAAGGCCCAGCATAGGGCATTAAGTGGTCCATCAGATCTTGGATGGTTGGCGGTAAATGAAGCCGCATAAAAGGACAAACTACCCCGGGGTAGGCGGATGGAAAATGCACTCCGGCAATTCTCGGGAAAGGGCGAAAAAAAAAGCCTGAATTTGCTTCGGGGGTGAATAAATTCCCTAATAAACCCCATTGCGATTAGGATCGCGCCCAAACGTTATGAGGGTAACTCCGAGGGGCCGAACTGGGGATGAAAAAAGGACAGCCTAGGGGTTAATCAAAGTGGTAGAGATAAGGAATGAAACGTGGGAGCCTAGTCTTGATCCTGTTGTGGCGACCTGATTGGCGCGGATAATACGTGAGGTCGTTAAGAGGAAATAAGCTTCACAAATTATGTGAGTTCGACGCAGGCTGCGGCAACAGTAGGGAGCCACTGGCGAAGAGGGGTGAAATAAACTTTTGAGTTTCCGAGAGCTAGGGGAAAGCTAGCCTGGCTTTAGAAACGAGCACGGAAAGAACCTCTGGCGGAAAGAAAAACAATCGCACAAAAATTGGTAGTTGCGAGAAAAAGAAAGGGGTTGCAGGACTCCACATCAACCCGGATTGGGAAGACTAAAAAATCCCATTAGGGACCATGTCAAGTCTGGCTGAGAAAGCCCGCCGGATGACGACAAAAGGAATCACGGTATAAAAAAGGAATGGGGGAGAAGAGCGTACGTTCCCGTTTAGACTGGAAGCGTGAAGGAGTTCTCCTTCGAGATAGTTGGAAGGGAGGAATACGCGATGGACTATGGGCAAAAAGACGGGGGAACATCCGACCTCAATCCTAGTTGAGGAGAATTTCGATTAGTGGAGGCACGGGGGTACAACTGGGAAGCGGGGGGGAGGACTAAGCACCAGGAGTTTGATGGGGCTGAGATAATCCCCGAAACCATCTCCGTCAGGGAAAATGGGGGGAAACCAAAAGTTTCGCAAGTTCTTACGAAACGACCTAAGCGACCATAGGGGTCCAGAATGATTGAAGGCGATCAGCGCTAAAAACTGTTAATGTAGACTGAAGATATATCAGGGGGGACTCAAATCGCGGCAGACCAGAAGGAGTTTAGAAAGACCGAAAAAGGCCGCTCATTCGGATGCGTGGCAAGGTCGAGGATCACACTTCTGGAAGCTTCCCAAAAAATTAGGGGGAAAAGGGGAATAAGTCAGGCGCTCGAACTCTTTGGGTAGGAAGCAAAGACAAGTAGAGAAAAAAAAGACGATGGAATAAGAAACCATCAAAGACAAACACAGTGGATATGGCATGCCGAAAGCCAAAAAGGGGGGGAACGCAAGGTAACTCAAGTAAAGCCAGGAAGGTCGGTCCTTCAAGGAAGGGACAACTTCAAGAGGGTGGGGAAGAGGGGTCTATCAATCATCTGCTCAATCCGGTTCTTAAGAAACTAGGGCAAGGGTTACCCTGTTGGGGAGATGAAAACATGATCGATGGAGGAATTCATTATATGAGGGGGGGATTGACAACTCAAAGCATGTGTGCCGGGGGAACTGAAACGGTAAACGCAGAAAGGAATTCATTGCAAAGTTTTGAAAGAAACGGGGGAGGGGAAAACCAAAAAACAGCTTTTCGGCCAAACTATCTA